>Ga0114996_10007214_pt1 | contig 12651 bp, 10 predicted proteins | sample ArcticOcean_MG_C_4_FD_87039 | JGI IMG/M metagenome (GOLD analysis project Ga0114996, IMG submission 87039) | Marine microbial communities from western Arctic Ocean - ArcticOcean_MG_CB4_134 | ecosystem: Environmental > Aquatic > Marine > Oceanic | place: Arctic Ocean: Canada Basin | collected... | reverse complement strand
CCAGGGCGACCAACACCTGTCCCAACTCATCAAGCGGATTGGGGGGACCGCGGAATCCGCCTTTTTGGAAGGGGCGATTTTTTACCGGCGTTCCTCGACAAAGCGCCGACCGGTGGCCATTGACCTGGAAAAAGTGTTGACTGGCTCTGCGCGCCACGATATCATCCTGGCAGATGGGGATTCGCTCCACCTTCCCCAAAAAAACTGGACGGTCGAAGTCAAGGGGGCCGTCCGGCATCCGCAGATAGTGCAGTACATCCCGAGTAAAAAGGCAAAGTATTACATAGATCGCGCCGGAGGATTCACAGATAGCACCGATGCGGCGGCAATCCATATCATTCGCGCCAACCGGCTCGTACTTAAAGCCTCAAAGCGGTTTTGGTTCGACCCCGACGTGCCGCCAGGCAGCACCATCGTCGTACCCCGGCGCAACGCAGTGCGGGTTCATCACCTCCTACCCTATGGGATCGGTTTTTCCGGCGGTGCGCTCAGCGCCGCTCTGGTGTTCCTCATCGCAAACTGAAATGATATGAAGACACCTGAAATTCGGCGCCAGCAGCGCATCAAAATCATCTGGCCGATCGACATACGGACAGCAGACGGTGGGAACGGCCAGACCCTCTACACAAAGGACATCTGTTCCAGGGGTATGTGCCTCCAAGGTGCACCTTTAAAGACGTCCGAAAATGACGATACCCTGCGGATCTGCATTCCCCAATTGCACCCACTAAAAGAAATCGAAGCCGTGCTCAGGTGGAAAAACGAGAATCACCTGAGCGGCTGGGAATTTACCTATATCGAGCCGGACACCCAGCGGCTATTGCAAGAGCGGATCGGCGACTTGCAGGAGAATCCCCAAGAGGTCAGACAGGATCCAGGACGCTGGGAGAAAGAGGTCGAACTCTGGGATTACTTCGTAGTACTGGTCAAATGGCGTTGGCTCATCTCCATTGCCCTGTGCTTGGCTGCCTTGGGCGCTTTGATATTTTCTTCCCTCAAATCCGTACGCGTGACTTTTACCGCCCAGGCTTACATCTTACCGCTGGACACCACCTACAGGCTGGGCCCAGCCGACGATGGCAGTCCGGGTCCGGTCATACCACATCTGGCCATACTGGGCAGCATTCCTTTGGGAAAACGGGTATTGTGGCGAGAATCCACCTTCATGTCGGAGAAAGGGGAAGTGCAGCAAAGCCTGATATCCTATATGGGCATGGACAAAAACCGGGAAATGCAGGCGCTGGAGGCGCTGCGGGGCATGGCTACTTTTTCACCGTCCAGCGGGGGCATCATCCAGATCAGTGCGAGCGCGCCGGATTCCCAGCTGGCCCTGCAAATTACCAATGCTTACGCCGATGAACTCATTGCCTACGACCTGGATTATAAAACCACAGCCAACAGAGAATACCTCGATTTCGTCACCAAAAGAAGGGATGAGTTGAAAGATTCACTCGCCTACGCCGAAAGACAGCTCGACACCTTCAAATCGGACAACCGCTCTCTCCTGGAACTCCTTTCGACAACCGAGCTTTCCCGTCTGGAGCGGGAAGTAGCGCTGAAGCGGAGTCTCTTTTTGTCCGTGGCCAACCAGCGCGAATTGCTCGATCTCAAAGTTAATAACGAGATCTCCAATCTCAAGGTGCTCAATTACGCCGAATCCGCCCTGCGGCAAAGCGATGGCCGCCGCCTATTTCGCCCCGCCATCATTGGCGCGCTGGCCGGGGCGCTCATAGCTGCTTTCCTGGCCTTCTTTTTGGAATTCATTAAAAAAAATAGGGAAACGGGGGCTCTGGACCCCATCCGCAGGGCCTGGCGCGAAGACCGCGAGCGCTTCAGACGGATATTCCGCAGTCGGACCTGAAGGTGCCAATAACGGCCGCAGGATTACCCAAGTGCGCGGCCGCCGCAACATCTTACCCAGCGTTTGATACACAAATCAGAAAGACTTAGCCAGCCAATTCGGCCCTATTGAAGGCCCACAGCGCAAAGAAGAAAGCCGCAAAAGCTTCCAAGACCAAAATCGCGATAGGCATCACGCCGGCACTCACCCCCTCAGCCAGGGCAATCGGCTGTGCTTTGACCCGAGGAATGTGGTTGTGATCCAGCGGCTCGTCGGACAGGTACCCTTGAAAGAGGATGTGGGGAGAATCGGCGTCGGTCGCGTCCCTGGTGCGGATAAAGTCGCGCAAGGTGTCGCGGTAATGCCACGTTTGCTGGAGAAAGTTTTCGTAGCGTTTGATGCCGACGCCCAGGAAGGCTTCCAGGGCGTATTGGAAGGCAAATCCCGGAGAAAAGAGGTTCACCGCCTTGGCTACCTTGTACTGTTCGAGGTTTTGGGCGTAGGCGCGCTTCATCAGTTGACCCTGTTCCTTTTCCGCCTCGCGGATACGGCGGGCGTATTGCTTTTCCATCGCATAATCGTCCACTTTGCCCAGTTCCCGACCGCGCAAACCTAGGCCTTCCCGCTCCAGGCGCTTCTCCTCTTCACCAATCACCTCAAAAGGTTTCTGCCACCAGGCCCCCACGGATTTCACTTGCTGCACAGCGACTAGGTAGGAGGTTTGGGGGATGATGATGACGAGAATGGCCCACATCAGAATAAGCAACACCAGGGAAGTGGCAGAACTGCGCGCCAGGCAAGAAATGCCCATGGATAGAAAGAGAAAAAGCGTTAGATAAAAGGCCGTCGCCAGAAAAAAGAAAAGATATCCCCGCACCACCGTCCCATTCAGGTCCAGCGCGCCATTGAGCGAGAGCACCAACAGGCTGAAGAGACTGCCCAACAAAGTGGCCGCCAGCAAAAGCCCCAGGTAGGCAAAGAATTTCCCCACCAGCCAACGCCCTCGGGAGAGTGGATTGGCCAGAGCCAGGCGCAAGGTACCGCTCTCCATCTCGCCGGAAACGGAATTGTAGGCCAGCACGATACAGAGGAAAGAGAGCACATAGCGGACCAACAAGGTCCAATCCACCACTTCGTAGCGCTGCATCCAATTGTTGAAGCCCCCTTTGTGGGCGGCAAATATGACATTCCTTCCGGCACCGGGATTGAGGTAGAAGGTATTGTCAAACCAATTGGCACCCCCCTCGGTGATAAATTCGGTTTCGAGGCGGTAGTACATGATCTGCAGCGACGCGGCCAGGGAGCGCCGACCATCGGCGCCGAATTTGGGTAAATCGCGCAGGTCCAATTGGCGGCGGGCGTCTTTGGCGGCCCGTCCTTCCTGCTCTTGGACCCAGGTCATACGCTCCTGCATAAAGGGAGCGTCCGGCACCAACATCTGCGGAGTGACCGCCTCGGGATCGGGAATCATGGACTCCTGATCGGGCGGATCGTCGGTAAACCAACGCCCACTGGCAAACGCTTTTTTGCTGCGCAGATACTCGATATAGGTCTTGCGGTAGCGATGCCCTTGGCGCGCCAGATAAAACTTATCGTCGAGAGCAGTGCGGGCCAATTGATAGGAGAGGACGCGGAAATTGGTGAAAGGTGAAAGAATAGACCAGCTCGTCACCAATTGGGCTTCGCGGGCCAGCGGCTCCTGGTTTTCCCAGTCCAATTCCTTTATGCGCTCGGCCAGTTTCAGATCTTTATCAAAGGTGAAAGCGCTGCGTTGCTGCAACCAAGTGTACCCCTTAGGATGGGCATAGCGCAGGCGCCTTCCTTCTTCTATGCCTTTTAGATAGACTTCCCCCGGACTTGGATGGCGTTCCTCCCACTCCTGCACTTCTCGGCGGTACTCGCTGCGCGCGGCACCGCTGGCGTCGACAAAATTCTGCCAGGGGATCTCTTCGACGCCGTATTCGATCAGCGATGGCATGAGGTTCATATAGACCACGCCGCCAACCAGCCAACCGAAAAGGCAGATGACCAACGAGGTGGCGGATTGCCCGGTGAAGCAGGAGACCATCAGGCTGAGGGCAAATATCTGCCCCAGAAAGAGGCAAGCCAGCGCAAAGAAGACCCCTAGCCGCAACCAGTCCTCACCGCTGAGAAATATCTCCGAGCTGGTCAAGATAATAAGCAGCGCCAGGGCAAAGGCTAGAGCCAGGGGGATCCACAAGGCCAGCCACCCACCAGTTTGGCGGCGATAATTGTGCCGCGAGGAATGGGATTGGTTAAAAGTTGTGCCAAGGTACCGCGCTCGCGCTCACCGCAGATGCCGTCAAAACCCAGGGCGACGGCCAGGAAGCTGAGCACCAGGGTCACGACCAGAGTAAAGTCGACCTGAACTAGGGTTTTTATTAGGTTGCTGTCGTTGGTGTGAAATGACGAGCGCAGCGGCGAGAGCGGGATATTGTCGTGTTCGATGTCTATTCTGGAACCCACCGATTTGTCGACGCCCAAACAGAAGATCGACAAGGGCTGGGGGGATAGAACGATGGCGGGCTCTACCTGGGAGTAGACGGTGGCCTGATCCATTGCCTCGCGTATGGACTTGACTTCGTCGCCATAACTTTCCAGCCGCAAAGAATAGTCAACGCGGCCGATAAAAGTAGTCAAGACCACCAGAACGATAGTAATGATAAAGGCCACACCTAGGCGCAAGGTAAGCAGGTGGTGCAGCAATTCTTTGCGGATCAGAATCCACAGCATAGGTAACTTCCAAGAGCGAAGATTATACCGTCTCTACGCTACTTAGGATCTGCGCAAAAATAAGTTACCGGATTCGTGTCAGAGTCTTGGATTAATCTCATAGGAGTTCTATCGGCTAAGGCAAGATCAAAGTCGGCAACTTATTTTCGCGCAGATCCTAAGTCTAATATTGTTAAGTAGCGCCAAGGGCAGGTTCAGTACCAATGGTCTCCAGTCTAAGTAGGGCAATGAACAATGGCAACCTTAAATTTTGCTTTGAGTAGTTTTCATATATAGTGTTAGGTTGGCGGGAGAATCTGTACTATTTTTTGTTGCGGTCGGTAAATGTTTTATCTTCAAAGCAATCTGCCAACATTTTAAATCATTTGAACTATTGAACTATTTTACCTAATGTCCAATTGACGACCATGTCCGCTGACATTGACCCCCACGCCGCGCTAAACGCCTACGACATCGGCACCATAAACCAGATCGCCCCTGCCGGTGGCACCGCTGGCAGAACCTGGAAGGTGGAGACTTCCACCGGGGCCTACTTGCTGCGCCTGCGCGGGGTGCGCACCTCCGGCGCAGACCGCCTGCAATTTGACCACGGCCTGCGCCGCCACTTGCTCGACCACGACGTGCCCACCGCCGCCACCGTGCCGACCACAGATGGCGAGCTATGGCAGCACCTCGAAGCCGGCGTCTACGAACTCTATCCCTTTGTCGAAGGCCGCGCTTTCGAGCCGCAACATCTCGCCGAAGTCGCCGCTGCCGCCGCCGCACTGGCCCGCTACCACGCCGCCGCCGCCACCTACCGCCCGCCCTTCTCCCATCGCGAACCCATCGGCCAATACACTGCCCTGGGTTTTTCCGACGCCGTCAGCGACCGCATGGACGACCCCCACCTGCAAGCCAATAATATCGAAACCACCCGCACCCTGGCCACCACTGCAGAACAGCGCCAAGTTGTCGACCGCTGTCTGGCTCGCGTGCAATCCATGTGCACAACCTACGCCGGACCGGCCTACGACCATTTGGCCGGCTGGGTCATCCACGGCGACTACACCCCCGCCAATTTGCTTTTCTCCACCGCCGGAGAGGTCGTCGGCATCTTCGATCTCGACTGGGCTCTGCCCGGCGCCCGCTGCCGCGACGTGGCCGACGGTCTCTACTTCTTCGCCACCCAATCGCGCCATATCGATGCCGCCAGCATCTGGTCACTCACCGATGCCGCCCAATTCGATCCGGAGCGCTGCGCCACTTTCCTGCGAGCCTATCAATCCGTCTCTCCCCTCACCCCGGGCGAACTTGCTGCTATACCCCTGGCTTTTGCCGGCCGCTGGCTCTCTATTCGTTTGGAGGGCATGGCCAAAGTAGCGCCCGAAGACCGCTTCCGCTTCTTCTCCCGCGATGTCGAAGAACCGCTCGCCTGGCTGGATGGTAATTGGCCGGCGCTTCAGCGCTCTGTTCACCCCGAGTCGTGATCAGCTTCCACCTAAGGAGGCCTATGAAATGTACTGGCGGTCTACTAGCCTGGCTGGCAATCTGGCAACTAACCAGCGGAACAGAGGCCGTGCGCGCCGAAGTCGAGTTAGCCGCAGTCGATGGCATCGGCGTGTATTCGCTTATCGACAAAGGCAAGGTGCTAGCTCCAGATATAAGCGAGTTCCTAGCAGGCTACTTAGGCAATGTCAAAAACTACACCACCTACAACCTCGACCAGTACTACGTACACTCACTAGAGGAAGCGCAAAACAAAGCCGCCGAGCTAGGTGCCGATGCCCTATTGGTAGCCCGGATCAAAGGATTCGGCGTGCACCAAAATACGGCCAAAGCAAAGTTGCGCTTGCTCGACATCGACAGCGGCCAGACTCTGCTCGAATGGCCAGCGACACTGGAAGCACCCTACTTCGACCCACCCATGTACAACCACAGCCAGCCCTACGGCAACCTGGACCAAGTCTTTGCCAAGTTGCCTATCAAGACGCACGAATCTCCTATAAAAATCCGCTTGCTGGTAGTCTCAGACCAGCACCTGAGCGACGCCGGGCATCCCACTAAAGATTACCTGGTATCGCAGCTAAAACTCGCCTCGCGGGTCATGGAACGCGAGCTCGGCGTCGAGCTCATAGTGCAGCAAATCAAATACTGGTCGCCGCCCGACGTCGGCATATACGGCATAGCCAGGGCCGCAGCGGGCATCGACGGCCGCAAGGAAGTCGATTTAACCCTGGTCTGCATTGGCCCTCCGGCGCCCACCACCTACCAGAAAGAAAAAAGTAAAGTCATAGGCTATGCCCGCGTACTCACCAATATCGTCGTCACTTCAGTGATGAACGGCCATGTCTTCGTACACGAAATTGGCCATGTATTGGGCGCGATTCACATGCAAGAGAAAAGCAATATCATGCATCCTCGCCTGCAGAGCTACGCGCTGGCAGGGCGTTTCAAAATATTGCCGCACATGGAATTCACCGAGACCAATAAGCGCATAATCAATACCACCAAAAGCCTCGCGCTCGGCGCCGATTACCAGCACCATAGGGGAAAAATCGAACAACTCATAGCCATTTACCAAGAGCTGCAAGAACAGCATCTCGAGAGGGTAGCCCCCTATTACGGCGGGCTGCTGCTGGATTTGGACAGATCTGCAGAAGCGGTAGACCTGCTCCAGGCCGCGGTGACCACAGCGCCCAACAACTCGCTCAATCGGCTTTTACTGCGGGAAGCGTTGGAAAAAGCCGGCAGATACCAAGAAGCCAAAGAACTGCTACAGGAAGACTTTGATGTATTTAAAGTCGGCTTGGAAGAAAGAACGCAGGGCCGCATAAAAATAACGGGCTTTGCCAAAATCAGCGTTTCCAAATCCCTCTTGCTCTTTGGTCAGACCGCCGTCGGCAAAGACAAGAACAAAAAAATCACCGTTTCAAACATCGGCACGGAAACGCTCAAAATAGAGCGCATCGTCCCATCCGATAAATCGTTCTCACTGGGTGAGGATACACCCGAAACAGCTAACATAGAACCGGGCAAATCGCTGAAAATAGAAATAATATTTCAGCCGCAGACCTCTGGATCGCACCAGGGTTACCTCGAAATCTTCAGCAACTCTATAGATAAAAGCGCCGCAGTGCGACTCGTAGGACAGGGAATCTGAACTCGCGCTGCCCAGGCGCTCTCTTTCGCATCCACACCCTAGCAAAACTCTTCCAGTGAAACCGTGCGCCGCTGGGCAGCAGCGACGGCAATGGCGGCGGCAATGCGCAAATCCACCAACGCATCGGCCGGCGGATTGCGGCCTGTGCCGCGACTGGCTAGCGCGTCGAGAAAGGCGTCGGCCTGGCGCACCATAGATGAGGGTGTCGCGGCAAAGGTGCGTTGCTCGGATCGATCCGGGTGATATACCGTCAAAGATTCATCAGCGTCGACCAGCACGCCGCCCGCGGCACAAACCAAACGCGTCCGCGCGTCGCCCATACCCTGTGGACCGATGTAACTAGCCGTGGCCGTCAGAAAAGCGCCGTCGGCAAAGTGGATGAGAGCGCTACAGCTCTCCTCTATTACCCGTCCGGGAGCGATCCCCACTTTGCGGTTGGCCGCCGCCCCCACGGCTACTGGCTCACCCAGAATCCAACGCAGAGCGTTGAAATAACAATAGCTCATATGCGTCAGCGGCATGCCGCCGCTCAGCTCCTGGTCACAGTACCAGCTGTTGGGATCGGGATGCCAGAGGGCCATACACATAGCCATTACCGGCGCACCCAATTCACCGCTGGTGACGAGTCGGCGAATTTCTTCCCAGGCCGGGTCGTAGCGGCGCTGAAAACCGGCCTCCACTACCAGATCTCGATCCGCGGCCAACCCAACAATCTGCTCTCCTGTCTCCAAGTCAGAAGCCAAACAACCGCCAATGAGCACATCAAACCCTTGCTGCAAAGCCCACAACGATATTTCGTCCTGGGGCCGATGCGGCAATTCGATGAGCAGAGCATCGGGCTGGCTCTCGGCCAAGCGGCGACAATCGTCAAAGTAAACCTCGCATCCCAACTCTGCGGCACAAGCCTGGGCGCTCTCGGCGCGGCGCGAGGCCACGGCACAAATCTCGGCGCGGCCGGTGTCGATGAAAGCCTGGCCGCGGACCCGAGCCATATTCCCGGCCCCAGCAACGGCGATGCGCTTCTTAGCCATACTTTGTCCTTTCAATCTGTTTTGTTTGTTGCTTGCATGTGTTGGATGACCTCGTCGACTTCCATCACGTCGCCCAAATCGATATCGATGTCGAGCATATTCACTTCGTGCAGTAGCTCGCAACGCTCACCTACCGCCTGGCGCGGCACCACGACGCGGAAAGTATGGGCTGCGTCGCGGCAGGTGGCGTAGACGCAGTGGCTCGTGCTGACGCCGGTGACAATCAGCGTATCCACGCCCATCGTCGTCAGCATATCCAGCAGATTTGTGCCCTTAAAAACAGAGGCATATTTCTTGCGCACGATGCGCTCCGTCGGCCGCCGCTCAACGCGCGGATCCAATTCAAAAAGCGGCATATCTTCCGGCTGGTTATTATTGGCGCATTTGCGTTCGTGCGTTGTTGGCGGGTCGGCCGGGTCGTAGTCGTAGGTCGTAAAGATGATGGGCATGTCGACCTGGCGCGCTACTTGCAGCAATTGGCACGCCCCCTCGACGACAGAATCAATCTGGCTGCCCATTGGCGGCCGACCGGGCCGGGTCCACGCTAGAGCCAGATCGATGACGATCAGTGCCGGACGCTGGCCAAAACCACCGCGCGTACCCCAGCCCAACTCCAGATAACGCTGGCGCAACTCCTCGATATGCGCTTTGAGCGGGCCGCGCAATTCGTCGGGCAAGCGCATGGCGGGTGAACCGAATGTCGGGGGTGCATTATCTATATCAGTTGCCATCTCACATCTCCTTTATTTTTGGAGTCGAATAAAATTGACCCCAAGCTTTTACAATCCCTATACTTCCTGAGAACGAACACTGCTGTTGCGGAATCGCTCTAATCACGAGGACTTTTCGGACAATAGGGGAAAGCGCAGAAAGCGGGCCGCCGCGCCACCCATGATGGATACCCGGTCGCGCTCGTCCAGATCGGGTAGGAGTTCGTCGAGGATACCGACCAGGCGGCCGTAGCCCGGTTCTTTGAGAATCCACGGAAAATCGCTGGCCCACATCAGGCGGTCGGCACCAAAAGACTGCAGCAAAGTAGTGTGCCAAGCGGCAGTATCGCGGTAGGGATATTGCTCTTTGCTAAAGGCGTATTGACCGGAGAGGTGGATGCGCACGTTTTCGTACTGGTGCAGGCGCTGGCTAGAGTAGCGCGTCATCGGTGGCATGGGTGTATCAATCTGCGGTCGGCCCAGCTCATCGAAAGTGATACTGTCCTGGCCAGGGAAAACCATCAGGTGATTAAAAACGACGCGGACCTGGGGAAAAGCGTCGATCAAAAAAGCAATAATATGACTGTCGCCGGCCCGCGGATAGAGCCAGAGCACATAGTCTTTTTCAGCGGCGCGCTGCCAGATGGGATAGGTCGCGGTAGTGCGGATATCCAGCGGCGCCAGCGGATCGAAGGGACCGCCCAGGTCGAAGAGGCGGAAGCCGATAAGGTCACCATCGGCGGCTAGGCGGTCCATGTGCGCGGCCGGGTCGGAGCAGTCAGTCGGAATCAGACCGATGCCGCGAAAACGCTCGGGATGAGCTTTGAGACAGTGGCGCAGATAGGCGTGCTGGTCCAATTCCGCGCCGCCGATCTGCACCAGTACGGCCTGGCCAACACCGTGCTCTTCCATCTCTTGCAGCAGGACCTCGACAGGGGCTTCACTGTCGGCGGGCATCGTTTGATCGCTGTGGCGAGGAAATTCGGCCGAGACTTTGGCAAAGACATGCAAGTGGGCGTCGAGGCGCAACATTAGTGCTCAAGTGAAAAGAGACGGCGCCGCGCCGGTGTCTGCAAACGGTCGGCGATGGCGGCGTATTGATTGGCATTGACGCGCTCTTCTGTCCATTTTTCGTAGATTAAGATTATAGACTTGCGCGGCTTGTCGGCAGAATTGATCATGGACGTATGCCAGCCATAGGAATTAAAGAGGATGGCCGTGCCAGCTTTACCCGGAAAAACCTTATGTCCGGGCATGCTCTCCATGCGGGTCACGCGCGGATAGGGACCGGCCTCAGCTTTGTGACTGCCCGGCACAAAAGCAAAGGGCCCCTGGTCTGGGGCGACGTCGTCAACGTAGATCTGCACCTTGATGTGCAGCGGGTTAGTGTGCGGCACATCGGGATGCCAGCCGACATAACTAATTGGACTGGGCGGTACGGTGCGCACTTGCGGCGCCAGTATAATCAGGTCGTCGTCGGTGAAGTCCACCAAGAGGCCGTAATAGCTCTCGTGATCGACCAGGTCGATGAAAATGTCATCGCGCCCAAAGGGATCGGGAATATCAAAGAAGGCCGCAGGAGAAGTACCGCGCACCACCCCTTCGAGCCAGGCCGGCTTGCAAGCAGCGGCGCAGCGGTCAAAGGCTGTCTGCAGGCGCTTTAACTCGTCGCCGACAAAAGCGTTTTCTACAATTAGATAACCTTCTTCTTCAAAATGGCGGCGCTGCTTAGCAGTAGGTCGAATCACTATATTTATCCTCCGGTCAAGTACCGGAAAAATACACAGTTGCGGCAGAGATGCCAAGGAGGACAAAATGACACAGAGCAGAGAGCGCGCCCAATACGGAGCGCGGGCCAACGAATACGCCCAGGCCAAGCTGCCCACCCCCTTCCCGCGTACTATGGGCCCCAATTGCATGCAGTACCTACAAGAAGTCGTCGAATCGGGCTTAACCAGCGACATGATACAGCGCTTCGAAACGGCTTTTGCCGCCGAGCTGGGCGTCAAACACTGCATCGCCACACCGGGCTGCACCCCAGCTTTAGCGGTGCTGGCAGCATCCTTCGACTTTGCACCCGGCGACGAAATCATCGTCAGTCCGGTGACCGACTTCGGCACTGTGCAGGGGCTGATCAAAGAAAATTACATCCCGATCTTTCCCGACACCGAGCCGGGTACCATCAATATGAGCGCGGCCACAATCGAGCCCTGCATCACAGAGCGCACCCGCGCCATCCTGGCAGTACACATGACCGGCATCATCTGCGATATGGACCCGATCAACGAATTGGCCGCCCGCCACAACCTGATTGTCTACGAAGATGCCTGCCAAGCCGTCTTCGGCCAGTACAAAGGCCGCTACGCCGGCACCCTAGCCACAGCAGCCGGTTTCTCCTTCGACGCGGAAAAGACTTTGGGCTCGGACGTGGGTGGCTGCATCGTCACTGACGACGATCAATTGGAAGCGCGGGCGCGCCTGGTGGGCCAGAGCCGTGGCGGCGAGATGGTACCGCATTTTGGCCGGGTCCACGTGGTCAACGGTTTTGCCCACCGCATGACGCTGTCGACGGCGGCCATCACCCTGGCGCAATTGGAAATCATCAAACCACAGGTAGAACAGCGCGACCGTATGGTGCGCCTATTGTCGCAGCAGCTGGCCGCCATCCCCGGCATCACCCCCTTGCCGATTCCCGACTATCTGGACGTTTATTCGTGCTGGATGGTCGGCCTCAACATCGACGAGGCGGCGTTTACCTGCAACGCCGAAGTATTCGCCGAACAACTAGCCGAAGCCGGTATTGCCGGGGCGGGGCAGGGTAAGTATTACCTGATGCCGGACGGGTTGAAGTTTTTGCAGGAAGCGGCAGAACAGCAGATTTATCCGTACTCACAACCGACAGCTTCAAGAAAATGCCGCTACAGTGGCGCGGATTGTCCGACGGCGCAAGAATTTTTGCAGAGCTTTATTCGCTGGAGCACGTTTAGCGAGAAATACGAGGAGGATCATTGTGAGCTAGCGGCGGGCATTGTGGAGGAAGTGGCGGCTAGGAATAGGGGGTAAATAGACCTAACAGTAGTTTGTTGAAACGGGCATGAGTCGATATTTTACGGCTATTCTCCTGGGTTCTTTCCGTTCCTCTTTGCGCTGGATACAAGTGCCATGAGCCGTCGTTTG
>Ga0114996_10007213_pt1 | contig 12653 bp, 13 predicted proteins | sample ArcticOcean_MG_C_4_FD_87039 | JGI IMG/M metagenome (GOLD analysis project Ga0114996, IMG submission 87039) | Marine microbial communities from western Arctic Ocean - ArcticOcean_MG_CB4_134 | ecosystem: Environmental > Aquatic > Marine > Oceanic | place: Arctic Ocean: Canada Basin | collected... | reverse complement strand
TCTAGAAGACGAGGGCTTGTGCCGGGTTTTTATTTTTCGAGCAATTTCCTGACCTCTTTTATTCCCAAACTGTGCAGCTTGGCCAGACCCGTATAGTATTGGGCCCGCGGCTTGGATGTGCCGGCTTCCCAGCGGACTACTGTATTGGTACTGACTTTGAGTAATTGCCCCATTTCACCTTGGGAAATTTTAAGCCGTTTGCGATGGCGTTTGATCGAAGCGGGAGAAATGCGAACTTTGTCCGTTCCTCCTTCCTCCGAATTGAGGACTTGTGATGAAGAGGGGGTACGGATTTCTAAACGGGCTAGGTTTTTCTGTAGTTTAATAATGACGTCTCTTTGATCTCTAATCGTTTTTTTTAATACCTGTATCTGGTTGTACAGAGGATCGCAAGCGGTGCGCGCTTCTTTGCGGGTTAGCCGTGAGATTTCTTCTCTCAAGGCTTTGACTACGAGAATGACTTCGCCGATGTGCTGCCAGTTTAAGCCGACATCGTCGGCGCAGGCTACGGCAGTGCAATTGTCCGAGGTGCAGTAGGGGTAGTCACGTGTAAGGGCAAGCGAGAGGTTAGTGCCCTGAGTGCCCTCGACGACGATGTTTTCTTTATAAGAAAAATTTATTTATAATATGTTTAGCATTATAAATAATAATGATAGGAGAATACTATATGGAGCTCAATCAACTGCGCGGATTTTACGAAATTGCTCGGCAACGCAGTTTTACGCGGGCGGCGGACAAGCTCTTTCTTACCCAGCCGGCTATCAGCCTGCAAGTCAAGGCTCTGGAGGAAGAACTGGGCGAGCGACTTTTCGAGCGCACGCGCAAGGATATCCTCATAACGCCGGCCGGAGAGATCCTCTTGCATCGTGTAAGGGAGGTTTTCGAACGTCTGGACCTAGCCCGCGAGGAGATTGCCGCGTTGCAGCACGAACTGCGTGGTCGGCTGGTGGTCGGCACTAGCGACACTAATTGTACGTATATTATACCCGAAATTCTGCGCGCCTTTCGCCAGCAGCATCCGCACGTGGAATTGGACATTCGCAATTACATGTCTTCGGAGATAATGCCGTTGGTGTTGAACAATGAGGTAGATTTTGGCATTGTGACACTGCCGGTGCGGCATCGCGACCTGGTCAGCGAAATGCTCTTCGCCCGCTCCGACGTGTTTATTTGTGCGCCAGGGCACGAGTTGGCTCAACGCAAATTAGTGCGCCTCGAAGAGGTGGGGGAGCAGCCTTTGTTGGCTTTGGAGCGTTGCAGCACGAGTCGACAATTGTTAGAGGACGATTTTCGGCGCGTCGGCGTCGTGCCAGAAGTAGCGATGAACCTGGGTGGGATCGATGTGATTAAACGTCTGGTGGAAATTGGTTTGGGCGTGGCACTGGTGCCGCGGGTGGCGGTGCGAGAGGAGGTCGAGGCGGACAGGTTAGTGGCGATCAGGGTGAGAGGGATGGCGCCGCGTCAGATCGGTCTGGTCGAGCACCGCGGTCGGCGACGAAGGCCGTCGGCACTGGCGTTCTTGGAGATAGTGAAGACGCATATAAAAAAAGTGCAGTTATAGATGGGCTTGATATAGTGAAGAGGAATGTGTTTAGTTTGGGGGTACTACGGAGAGTGCGGATTTTTTAAATAGCAGAGGAGAAAGGGTAAATATGGCAGACAGACCTAATGTCCTGCTCGTGTGTACGGATCATTGGCCGGGATATTTGCTCGGTATCAATGGGCATCCGTGTATTCAGACGCCGACCCTGGATCAGCTGTGTCGCAATGGCGTGCGCTATACCCGGGCTTATAGCGAGACGCCGGTGTGCGTGCCGGCGCGGCGCACCTTGATGACGGGGACGCCGCCGCGGATACATGGGGATCGCACTTTCCAGGGCGAGTTGCCCATGCCCAAGCTGCCGACCTTGGCGCAGACTTTCCGCGATGCCGGTTATCAGGCCTATGCCGTGGGCAAATTGCACGTCTATCCGCAGCGCGATCGCATAGGGTTTGACGATGTGATTTTGGGGGAAGAAGGGCGGGCTCAATTTGGCGTGGTGGACGATTACGAGCTTTTCCTAGGCGATCGAGGTTGTGCCGGGCAGCAGTTCAACCACGGCATGGGCAACAACGAATATGTCAACCGGCCCTGGCACCTAGCCGAGGAATTGCACGTGACCAATTGGGCCACGCAGCAGATGGTGCGCACTATTCAGCGCCGCGATCCAACTCGGCCGGCTCTGTGGTATCTGTCCTATAGTCATCCGCATCCACCGCTGGCGCCGCTGCAGATCTATCTAGATATGTACCGAGAAATGCACATCGATCTACCCGGCATGGGCGAGTGGGCCGAAGCCCTCGATTTATTGCCGTCTTTGCTCAGGGAGCGCCGCGCCCTGGGGGAGAATTTCACCGATTACCAGGTGCGGGCTGCGCGCCGGGCGTTCTACGCTTTATGTAGCCATATCGACCACCAATTGCGCGTCGTCATTGGCACTTTGCGCGAACAGGGCGTGCTGAACAATACCGTCATTATGTTTACCTCGGACCACGGCGATATGTTGGGGCAGCATGGACTGTGGGCCAAAAGTCTGTACTACGAGGAGTCGGCGCAGGTCCCCATGATCTTGAGCGGTGCGGTGGGCGATGAGCGGGTGGGATGCGGCCAGGTTGATGATCGACTGGTGGGTTGGCAAGATGTGATGCCAACGTTGTTACAGCTGGCGGGCATCGAGACGCCGGATACGGTGGTAGGGCATTCTATGGTAGGGGACGAGCGCCGCGAATACCTCTACGGTGAGATGGGTGCCGAGCGCCGAGCAACGCGCATGTTGCACGACGGGCGCTATAAATTAATCTACTATGCGGCGGGCAATTGTCTCCAACTATTCGATTTGGAGAATGATCCACAGGAATCGAATGATCTAGCCGCTGTAGAGGAATATGAGTCGATATGTCGTCGCTTGGAGGAACGGCTGATTGGGGAACTTTACGGTGGCGACGTAGAATGGGTGCGGGATGGGGAATTGGTGGGGTTGCCGGACGGAGGGGTGAAAAGTGGGCCCAACCGCCAACTTTCGGGACAGCGGGGCGGACACTGGCCGCCGCCGCCCATAGGCTAGATAAGGCTGGTTAAGTCGTCCTAGGCATTGTAGGTGGTCGAAGCAGTTGTACCGCCGCGGCCGGTCCAATTGGTGTGGAAGAATTCGCCGCGCGGTTTGTCGAGGCGTTCGTAGGTGTGGGCGCCAAAGTAGTCGCGTTGGGCTTGGAGCAGGTTGGCGGCCAGGCGCGGACTGCGATAGCCATCGTAATAGGCTAAGGCGCTGCTGAAGGCCGGAACGGGAATGCCCAGAGTGGCGGCCGTGGCTACGACCTGGCGCCAAGCTTTTTGGGAGGCGTTGATGGCTTCTTGAAAGTAGGGGGCAAGCAGCAGGTTCTGCAGCGCTGGATTGACGTCGAAGGCCTCTTTGATACGACCGAGGAATTGGGCCCGAATAATACAACCGCCGCGCCACATTAGCGCGATACTGCCGTAGTTGAGTTGCCAATTATGTTCTTGTGCGGCCATGGCTAGCAATTGGAATCCTTGAGCATAGGAGCAAATTTTGGCGGCATAGAGACTCTGGCGCACCGCTTCGATAAATGTTTCGCGATCTCCCTCAAACTCAACTTCGGGTCCGGCTAGTAGCGCCCCAGCGGCAACGCGTTCGTCTTTGAGTGCGGAGATGAAGCGGCTGAAGACGGCTTCGGCGATGGTCACCGCCGGCGCTCCTAGGTCGAGGGCCGCGCCGCTGGTCCACTTGCCGGTGCCTTTCTGGCCGGCAGTATCGAGGATGACGTCAACCATGGGCTGTCCGGTTTCCTCGTCGATCTTAGCCAGGATCTCGCTGGTAATTTCGATTAGATAGCTATCCAACTCGCTCTCATTCCAACGCTTAAAGATCGTGCTCATCTCGGCCGGGGTCAGGCCCAGGGCATGGTGCAAAAGTGCGTAGGCTTCAGAAATCATTTGCATGTCGGCGTACTCGATGCCGTTGTGCACCATTTTCACGTAGTGGCCGGCACCGTCATCGCCGACCCAATCGCAACAGGGACTGCCGTCGTCGACCTTGGCGGCAATCGATTGGAAGATTTCTTTTACATGGGGCCAGGCAGCTGCATTGCCGCCTGGCATGATGCTCGGTCCGGTCAGCGCGCCCTCCTCGCCTCCGGAGACGCCGGTGCCGATGAAGAGAATATTTTGTGCGCTCAGTTCCCGAGTGCGGCGGATGGTGTCGTCGTAGTGTGAATTGCCGCCGTCGATGAGGATGTCACCCGGTTCCAAAAGCGGCAAGAAGCTGTCGATGACGCGGTCGACAGCGGCACCGGCTTGGACCATGAGCATGAGGCGGCGAGGACGTTTGAGTTGTGCCACCAATTCTTCCGGGGAGTGGGCGCCGAGGATGCTTTTACCCTGGGCGCGGCCCTGCAAAAAATCGTCCACTTTGGAAGTTGTGCGGTTGTATACTGCCACGCTGAAACCGTGGTTGGCCATATTGAGGACCAGGTTCTCGCCCATGACGGCTAGGCCGACGAGGCCAATATCTGCTTGTGACATAATCGCTTTCTCTATGAGGAATGGTTCTTGTGTAAGGTAGGAGAATACATAAGATCGTCAAGACGAGGCCAGGGTTTGACGGACTTGATCTAGACCGGCTTGGGGATTTTGGCCGAGATGGATGCGCAGTACGGTGCGGCCGGCGTCTAACAGGGCCTGGCCGTCGCCCAGAGCTTGAGCGGCGATGAGGACGCCGAAGCTCATGGTGGATGTGGGGGAGCCGGGGGTGTCGGGGATAGGGGCATCGGCTACCGGGTCGTCGGTGAATTGCAGGAAGAGGCCCTTGCCGGCATCGCCTTTGTGCAATTGTCCGGTGGAGTGCAGGAAGCGCGGACCATAGCCGATGCTGGTGGCTAATTGGGTTCGGTCTTTTAACGTCTGGCGCAATGCTTGCAGCGCTGCCTCGATTGCTGGACTGGGTTGGGTGTAGGCTTGGAGTGCGATATAGCTGGACTCAGCAGAGGACGATGAGGTCGGCTGCGCGGCGACGAGGAAGTCGTTCAAGGCCTGGCGCAAGGAGGTCGCCGCTGATTGACTGAATATAGTCAAACCGTTTTCCTCCAGGGTGGGTTGCGGTAGCGGCAATTGGCCCACTTGCTGGTAGATGTCGACCATTTGGCGGGCTAAGATTTTGGCGGCTTCTACATTAGGTTGGTCAAAGGGGTTAATGCCAAGGCTGTGGCCAGCAATTATGGTGGCCATTTCCCAAGCGTAGAAAAGGGCGCCCAATTGGTGCAGGTCGTCGAGGTCGAGTCGGACAATAGGTTGGTCGGCGTCGATCAGATCTTGTACAGCGCGGTCGTGGGCAGGGTCGTTGGTTAGACGGGTGTAGACGAAGAGGCGATCGTCGCCATAGGTTGCCGGTGCCTCCAGCGTCTCGCCGTCTACGGGCAGGATGCCCCGACCCTCTTTGCCGCTACTTTCGGCAACCAACTGTTCCACCCAGACCCCGCTGGAGCCAAGGGCGGGAGAGTTGATCAGTGTGAGTTTATTGCGGTTTTGCAGTGCGGCGCTGCCGATGGCGGCACCCAAGGTCAGACCGATGTCTCCGTCTCCACCTGCCACGGCGGTGTCTCGGACCTCTTGCAGCAGGCGGCTGATGTTGACGCCCATGAGGGCGGCCGCTACCAGGCCGAAGAGAGAGAGAGCAGAATAGCGACCGCCGATATTGGGGTCGTTGAGAAAGGTATGGCGGAAGTCCAGTTCGGTGGCCAGTTGGGCCAGGCCGCTGGCGGGATCGGTAATGGCGACGAAGTGGCGGCCGGCCTCAGTTTTCCCTAAGGCTGCGACGGTCTGGTTGTAAAAGTATTTCAGAAAAGACAAGGTTTCCACCGTGCCGCCAGATTTGGTGGCCGGGATATAGAGTGTCGTAGCTGGGTCAAAGCGCTCGGCGCAGGCCAGGACTGCGTCTGGATGTGTACTGTCGAGAACGCTTAGGTCCAGATATCCCTGGGTAATGCCGAAAGTGCGACGAAAGACTTCGGGGGCCAGGCTGGAGCCTCCCATGCCCAGGAGCAGTGCGTGGGTGTACCCGGCTTGGCGCACAGCCTGGACCACGGCGTCTATGGTTTCCAATTGGTCGACCATATTGTGAGGGCTGTCGAGCCAGCCTAAGCGATTACTGATTTCGCTAGAGTCTTCTTTCCACACGGTGTGGTCGCGGTCTGCAATGCGCTGGCCTATGTGATTTTGTTCCAGGTCTTGTAGGAGGTTTTTGAGGTGTGGCTCAAGCGCCTTGAGAGAGGTGTGGAGTTGCGGCATGGCGTCCTTGCATATAGGCATGACAGGGTGGATGGGCGTTTTGAAAACTATGGCAAATATCTCGACGCGACAAGATCGGACCAACTTGAATTATCACTTGCGGACCCCTATCTTGTATGGCTGAGTTGACTGTTCACATTCATAAAATGGAGGAAGAAATGTCGGAAATTCACAGTGATTGGCAGCGCGATTTTGATGTGTACGACCGGATTAAAGACTTGGGCATTGATCTGGGAACAAAAGAAGCGACGATCTCCGATCCCAAGGGGCGGCGCATTTGCTCCCTTACTTTTACGCCATCGGGTCTGGTTTTTACTTCGGGCACGGGTGGAGGCACGGGACCGGTGACCAACGATGATGGCGATGTAGAGGAAGGGTACCAGGCTGGACGCGATGCCGGCGGCAATCATATTCGCAGCTTGCACTGGGGGTTAGATCCCTTTGGCACGCTCAACGATATATGGTACTGCGTCAAATGTATTGGCATGGTCAATTCGGCCGGCGGCGGCGCTTTTTCCAAATCGCCCCGGGTGGTAGACGGCTATAGTAAGGTCTTCCACGATGTCTTTGGCGGACCGATCTCCGAGTCGGCCGAAGATGGCGTCGATAGTTCTCTGTCGGGCTGGCATACGCGCAGTGCCGTGGCCGGTTTTGATTTGCCCGGACATTGCAAGATTGAGCCGGAGATGATCGTGCAGATCGATCCCGAGCTGGCGCTCAAGATCATTCGCGAACGCGGACCGCATGTCTAATCTATGCAAATAGATATCTACCGCGACGGAGAAAATTACTACGTCTGCCAGGGGCAGGGCACAGTGGCCCTGCGCTGGTTCCGCGACGGCGAGCACTGGACTTGCGTCAAAGAGAAGTTGCCGCCCGGGTTGGAGCAGGCCGATGCCGGCGAGTTGCCCGGTGATTTGCAAGAAGAGTTGCTGGCCTTTCTGACGCGGGCGGAGATGATGGGCAATCAGATCTGGAGTTCGTCCAATTGAGACGCCTGGTCCACTATGCTTTGCTGGCGGCGCTGGCCCTTGTCGCTTGCGGCGGGGACGATGCGGTAGAGGAACGCATCATTGATCCGGTCGAAGTGGATCCTCCGCTGGTGGGTACCTGGACGACGACGGGGACGGACGAGGACTTTGGTGCCGTGGACGTAATAATGGAATTGCGTCGGGATGGCACTTTAAAGATGAGCGTGGCTCTGGATGGCGGCGGCCAATTGAGTTTCCCCGGCGTCTGGACTACAGCCGGCGAAACGCTGGTGTTGGAAGGCGAGTATTTCCGTCCTGACAACCGCTCCGAAGTTCGGTGGCTGATCCGCGACGATGGCGTACTGGTGCTGGAAGACGAAAACGGGCGTAGCCAGGAGTGGAAGAAACCCGGCGATTGATGCAACCATTACCAGACGTACTCGGCCCTGGTTTAAAGGTGGTCTTCTGCGGTTCGGCAGCCGGAAGGCGCTCGGCGGCGGCACAAGCCTATTACGCCGGGCCGGGGAATCGCTTCTGGGATATGTTGTATCTCATTGGCCTGACACCGCAGCGTTTTGCGCCCCCAGAATATGCTGCGGTGCTGGCCTATGGTATTGGTCTTACCGATATGGTCAAGCGGCGCAGCGGCAACGATGACGATTTGCAGCGCGAGGATTTTGACGCCGATTTATTGCGGCGCAAAATAACACAATACTGCCCGCGCGTCGTGGCATTTAATGGCAAGCGGGCGGCGCAGGCTTTTTTTGGCGGTCAGGTTGATTACGGGGCCCAGGAAGCGGCTATGGGCACAACTATGTTTTTTGTGCTGCCGTCCACTTCGGGGGCGGCGCGCCGGTTCTGGGACGAAGCGCCCTGGCTAGCTCTAGGTGAATGGCTACTGACAAAGAGGACTGGGGCATGAGATTGAGCGCAGCGCAGGCAGCGGAATTTCGGGCGCGCGGCGTGCTGATCGCGCGGGACGCATTGGTGGATGCCGACCTGCAAGCAGTGATCGACGAGTTGAGCGATTTTATTGAGCGTCGGGCCGTAGAGTTGCAAGCCGCAGGCAAGATTGAGGAACTGCATGTAGACGAGCCGTTCGAGCGCCGCTATGGTCTGCTTTTCAAGCAGTGCCGCGAAATCGGCAAAGGAATGGATATCATGCATCACCGCGGTCGGGCCATTTTCGAATTTTTGCACAATAAAAATATGCTCGACACGGTGGAAGCGTTAGTGGGGCCGGAGATAACTTGCAATCCCATCCAGCATATTCGCGCCAAGCCACCGTCGGCCTACGAGGAGCATGGCGGTCCGGGATTTCATTCTGTACCCTGGCACCAGGATGCCGGCGTGATGATGCCCGAAGCCGAGCAATCCAACGTCGTCACCTGCTGGTTGCCGCTTGGCGATGCCACGGTAGAAATGGGATGTATGCAAGTCTTGCCGGGGGTATCTGGCATGGGGTATTTGCGTCATCAGAAAGAGGGAGGCACGACGGTTGTGCCGGAACAATTGCCCGACGTAGAGCCCGAGTATCTGGAGTGCAAGCGCGGCGATGTGGTGCTGATGGACAAATTCACGCCGCATAAATCGACGCCTAATTTAACTGCTTGCTGCCGCTGGTCAGTAGATCTGCGCTATCAGACCACCGGCCACCACACGGGGCGCACCGGCCATCCCGATTTTGTAGTGCGCAGTGCCGCGGCGCCCGAGAGCATTTTGCGCGACCACGAGGAATGGTGTCGGTTGTGGATTGACGCTTTTGAAAATCCGCGCGGTGCGGTGGGCCACCGGACCGATTAGAAGACGAGGCCCAATCCCAGAGAACTGATGCGGGCATAGAGGGTGCGCTGTTCGCCGGTGCCCAAAAAGCCGCCCTGGGTGAAATCGCGGACGGTGCTGAAGCGCTCGCCGGCGATCCAACGGCGTTCGAGCCAGACGTTGAGGTGGCGCATGAGGTAGAAGCGCAGGCCGAAGCCATAGCCGAAATGTACGTCGTAATGGGTTTTCTTTTCTGAGGTGAGGCCAAAGCGTTCGGTAGCATCATTGACGATGCCGTATTTGTCGATGTGGTATTTTTCGAAGTCTCCCACCAGACTTACCATGCCGTAGACACCCGCCGCACGCCGGCCGGCCCGCCAGGGCAGGTAGGTGCCGTTGAGATCGAGGAAGGCAAGGGTGTGGGTCGGGACGCGGTAGAGGGCCACTTGGTGCTGGCCGTTCTGTTCGTCATAAGCAAAGGCTGTATCGTCGAATTCATTGCGCAGCAGGGTCAGCGCCCAACCGATGCCTCCGCCGTGGTGGCGAATGTCGTCGTACCCCACTTTGAAACCGATCGTGCGCTGCTGTTCCGGCAACCAGAGTTGGCGGACGCCCCCAATGCTGACAACATTGGTGCCTTCGGTGAATTCTTTGGTGAAGAGGGGGTTTTTGTGATTGGTGCCGAGCAGGGCGAAGTAAAAATTGCGACCGACATAAGGGTGCTGAGCGCGCGCTGGCAGGGCTTCCAAGGCAAGGAGAAAAAAGGCAAGGTATGTGATAGAACAAATTCTCATCGAAACTCCATATGGTGAGCGCAGGCATTGCCTCTATGGGCGCGCGCTGGAGAAAAATCGGGTAGGGCAGGCATCGAGCCTGGACAATTAGGCGGGCTTGATATTAATAATCGTCGTCGCCATTGAGTTCGATTTCCATCTTGTCGGCCTGTTCGCGCACGATTTTCATGGCATCGCTCAGCATTTGGGAGCTGCTGTTGGCCTCCAGTTTAACGACAAAAACAACGAAGTAGGGCCCTTTGCCCATCACGTGCCAGGCGCCCCACTTTATAGTGCTGCTGGATTCTAATAGTTTATTGGCCATCCAGCCAGGCAGCGGCGCTTCTTCTTTGTGAGCAAAACTCCACACTTCGCGAATTTCCATATTCTCGTACTCTTCCGTATTGGAATTGACGTAGACTATCTGGGTGCGGCCGTTGTCGTACTCCCATTCCAGTTTAAAATCTGCCTCTGCGTCTATTTCGTAATTTGTCCCGATTGCATCGAGCAGAGTTTTGACGCGCATATCGTGCTGGGGGGCACTGGGGGTGGTTAGCGTCTGGGTGGCGGTTTTGGATGAACAACTCAGGAGGGGAAAAGCGAGTAGGCCAAGGGCAAATAATATCAGGCGTTTCACTGAGAACTCCTCTGGGTTGGTTTAGAAGTGATCTTCGTCTGAAAGTTCCCGTTCCATCTCATCCGCTGTTTCCACCACCAAGACGAGGATAGTGCCCAGCGACTGGAGGTCGAGGTCCGCTGGTACTTTGGCGGCAAAGGTGAGGTAGTGGATGCCCTCGGATTGGGATGTTTGCCAAGCACCTATTTTCTTTTGGTAGCTGTCTTTCAACAGGCGGTTGGCTAGATGGGGTTGGAGCGCTTGTTCCGAGCGGTAGGCCGGGGCCCATATTTCGCGGATTTCGGTGTTTTGGTAGGTTTCTGTCCTCGAATTGACAAAGAGCAGATGGGTGCGGTTGTCTTCTACATTCAGTGTCATTTTGTAGGTATTGTCGTCGGTCAGGCTATAGGAGAGTTCCAATTGGTCTAGGGCGGTTTCGACGCGTGGATCGGCTGTCTGGGCCATTGGACCCAGGGCTTTTTGAAGTTCCTGCAAGGACAGGCTCAACTGCTCTATGGCCTCGTCCATGGATATGGTTGTATCCGCGGGAGCTTGGGCGAGCGTGCCGGTGGTTAGTAGAGCGCTAAGCGCCAGGACGGCAAACGGCGTTTTCATGTTTATCTCCTGGTTGTGGGAAGGCAAGGATACGTTGGGAAAACAGTTTATTATATAGTGAAAAGGGTGGTATTCCACAAGTAGATTGCGCGCTTAAGAGGATCTGTTATCGGGTTGCCCCGCATCCTCCGTACCGGCGTCTTCAGGGTCGTACATGTCACGCCGCTGCAGGTTCTGGTAGTTTTCTTCCCGCCATTTCTCAAACCAGTACGGTGGAGCTGCAGGCTCTAGGGCGTAGGGCTCTGCTGAGCAATTTTCGCGATGCGCCTTGCGGTAGATCTCGTCGGTGGCGATGGTCCGCACAACGTGGCTAAATCCCAACTGCTGCAGCCAACCGTCCACCTCTTCCTGGGTGTAGCGGTGTGCGATGGTGGTTCCTAGCACATCCATGGCCAGGCCAGCCTTGTATTCGCCGAGGAGTGCTCTGAAGATTGCAAATTTAAAGCTGGGAGGGAAGGGGAAGAGGATTCCCCGAGCGCTTTTTACTAATAAGCTCTTCATAGGCCCCCAGGATTTCTTTCCGTAGAGATAGATATATAGAACTCCATCGGGTTTCATCAGTGGGGCGATAGTGCTCAAGGCCCGGAGGGTGTCACCGGTGTGGTGTAGAACGCCCCATGAGAAGACTAAATCATATTTCTGTTCCGTTACCTCGCGTGGCAGATCGAAGATGTTGGCCTGGTACGCTTGGGTAGAACCTTTAGCGATATTCGAGCGCACGAAGTCTACAGCCGCAGCGCTGGCATCCAAGGCGGTGACCTCGCAGCCTAGTTTTTGCAATCCATACGTCCACCGTCCGCCGCCGCATCCGACGTCCAGTACTTTGCGCCCGGGGAACCACTCGGGAGAGATGCACAACTCTTGTCTGGCCAGGAAGTCGTCCACGTTGTTGCGCCAGAAGGCGGACCGCAAATCCGGGTCACCCTGCAGGCGCCCCCAAGAATAGTCATAGTTCCTGAGAGTCTGCTTCTTCAGGAATCCAGGATCAGGCATCGACTCAGTCTCTCAGTGGGTAGGTTGTTGAATGCGGTGTGGCGTGCGACCAGCCGAGCGCTTTGCAACAATATTCGGCAGGATTTTTATCACTGCCGGATATTTCATTAAGTTGGAGCCGCTCATGGAACTTGATCTACTTACATCTGCCCATCTAATAAATGATCTTCAATTGGGGACAGAAACCAACTAATTCCAAGTTAAATTAAAGTAGATCTGGGGACAAGTGAAAGGGGGCGAAAAGATTTAGCGTACTCTCATTTATCTAGAACTATCTTTTCAGGGGCAACGCGAATCTGGATGATGGATCTTATTCAGCCCCCCTCTTCGGGTGGGTCGGCACGGCCTCAATGAATAGATAGAGTGAGAATAAAAATCTTCCAATCATAGACAGAAACTGTCCAATTCCAAAATGAATTAGATTGGAAGTGGGGGCAAGGGAAAAGAGGTCGATAAAAATTGGACTATAGAGTACATTTTATACCAGAAGGTGTTGTGACTTCAATGCTCAGGAAGATCCTTAATTGATACAGTGATCCTATGTGGGAGTAAAAGTCATGTCAGAAGAATTTATATTGCATCTC
>Ga0114996_10007212_pt1 | contig 12653 bp, 12 predicted proteins | sample ArcticOcean_MG_C_4_FD_87039 | JGI IMG/M metagenome (GOLD analysis project Ga0114996, IMG submission 87039) | Marine microbial communities from western Arctic Ocean - ArcticOcean_MG_CB4_134 | ecosystem: Environmental > Aquatic > Marine > Oceanic | place: Arctic Ocean: Canada Basin | collected... | reverse complement strand
CATTTCCAAAGCAATTGGAAAAACTGCTCAATCAAGGGATGGAGCACCCAAAGTTTGAAGTTTTAAGTTTTGCCAGGCCAGGGTGGAATACGGCTAACCAGCTACAATACATCTATAAAAAGGGTTTCCTTTATCAACCGGATTTAATTCTTTTAAATTTTTTTCATAATGATTTGCCACCCTCGCATTTATTAGACTGTAATAGCAAGGACTGGGAACTTGTTCCAGAAATCTTGCCATTGGTGGAATGGTTACATCGATCTCATTTTTACGATTTTCTCAAATTTCGCATAAATCGACTATTGGAAAAAACCGGATATAAACCTTCATACGAGGATTGTCGACGTTCTTCTTACCAGTCTAGGAGCTGGGATATGGAAGAAATTTATTTAGATACCCTGTATCACACTGCTCGAATGAAAAACATTCATTTTATGATGTCCATTATTCCAATAATGTTTCACTTAGATGAAAATTATCCGTTTGCATTTGCTCATCACAAATTAAAAAAATATTGTGATAGTCGAAATATTTTTTGTGTGGACCTTTACCAAGAAGGATTTCAGGGAAAAAATGAGGATGATTTTATTGTTTCAAGGAAAGATCGACATTTGAATATTCGAGGAGCTAAGTTAGCGGCACAAATAGTATTTAAAAAACTAAAACCCCTCAAGAACTATCAAGATTTAAATCGATGGCATCTTGCTTTTGAGCTGAAAGAACTACTAGAAATAAATGGTGTAGCCAGTCAGTTTAATGCATTATTCTCAGAATTAGATATTTACCCAATAAATTTAAAAAACGAAAAAGAGGAAATTCTTGCTTCGAGTTATCGAGGGAATTATTTTATTTCGCGAACAAGTATTGATTCTTCTACGGGTAAGAAGATATTTTTGAGACGATTGATTCTCGAACGTGATGGGAAAATGGTAAAAAACCAGATAAAGACTTTTGATTCTTCGGGCAAGAATTTAATACACCATGAAATAATTGATATCTCGGGTAGGAAAGTCATTCAAACAGTGAAGATACCGAAATCGGTGAGTAAAGAAGAATTTTCTGAGACGAAGCAAACGTTTGTATTCGCCTATCATTCTGAATACCGAGAAGATTTGGGTAAATTTTTGTGGGAACTTGAAATTAAGGAAAATACTAGGTTTTTTGATCCGTTATCCCTTGAGTCGGCGTTATTCTTTCCTGGTCAATTGAGTTTTGATCGCCCGAATATCCAAAAGTTGCGTAGGGGTATGGAGTTTTATATTAGGTTCCCATTTTATGAGAAGGGAAGTGGAGCAAGTTATGTTAAAAAGCTTCTAGATGATATTGTGCGTGTTAAGCCCTTCAAAAATTCTGTCCAATTTGTCGAGGACTTAGAAAAAAATAACAAGGGCTTACGACCGAATTGATTAAATAAAAAAAGTGAATCGAACGATTGTAAATCTATACAGCAAAGGGAGAGAACTTGTGGCCGAGGTAAACCCATTATTTTTTAAACAGTTGCTTTCAGGAGGCGATATTGGTAAGTCAGATTCTTCTGCTCAGCAAATGGCAAACTTCATTTACATAATTGGAGATAAAAACACTCGGGAATGTGTGATTGTTGATCCTGCTTGGGACATTGATGGGATTCTTAATGTGATTGAAACTGAGGAAATGAAGTTGAAAGGCTCACTGGTTACCCATTACCATCCGGATCATGTTGGTGGCAGTATTTTTGGCATGAATATTACAGGGCTTGCTGAATTGATGGAAAAAAGTTCTGCCCCTGTTTATGTAAACAAACATGAAGCTCAAGGGTTAAAGCAGGTGACAGGCCTTTCGGATTCAGATCTGCGCTTGACTGATAGCGAAGAAGTGCTAAGCATTGGGTCCATAGACATTACTTTTTTACATACACCGGGACATACTCCAGGTTCTCAGTGTTTCCGTATAGGGAATTCTCTGGTTGCCGGAGATACTTTGTTTTTGCAGGGTTGTGGCCGTGTTGATTTGCCAGGGGGTGATAGTGAGGTTATGTATGATACTTTGACTCGCCGGCTAGCAAAAATTCATGATGAAGTAGTACTTTATCCCGGGCATAATTATGGTGGGAAACCTTCTGCACCCATGGGTGACGTTCGAGAAACCAATTCTTATTTGCAAATTAAGAGTTTAGAAGACTGGTTGGCTGTTATGGGCGGTTAATAAAGTATTTTGATTTATCGTTTTCCCCCATCACAGTTATTCAAAATGGTAATTTTTTTATTTAAATTTATATGATTACAGGAAGATTATGGGCGACTGGAAAACTGAGACTCCTAAAATATTATTCTATCTGGTTTTATTTTGCCTTTCTTTTCTTATCTTTGAATCCTTTACTTTGATTTTTGCAGTTAGTGTCGCTCTATTCGCGTTATATTATTTCACTTCAAAAAGATCGTCTTCCAATTAATATATTTGATAAAAGGAAAACTTTGATTCGATGCCAAAAGTAATTAGCGGTCAGTTAAGTAAAATGACTCATAAGGAAGGCATACCCATTCAATACTTCTTGAACTTGGGCGAAGAGTCATATCCTTTGACATCTAAGGTGGATCAAACTTTAACCCTGAGGTATACAGGAAAGATTACCTGTGTTGAGTGTGGTCGAAGCATCAAGAAAACCTATAGTGATGGTTATTGTTTTCCTTGCACAAGAGATTTGCCAGAAAATGATATTTGTTCAGTACGTCCTGAAAAGTGTCAGCATGATAAAGGAAACGATGCTGATAGAGAGTTCTATGAAAAATACTGCAATATAGATCATTATGTTTACCTATCACAGACATCCGGAGTGAAAGTAGGTATTACTCGCCATTACAATATTCCGAGTCGCTGGATTGATCAGGGTGCGATAAAAGCATTGATCATTGCCAAGGTTCCCCGCAGAATTTTATCCGGCCAAATTGAGGTGGCCTTAGCTAAAAAAATTTCTGATAAAACCAACTGGAGAAAAATGCTTTTGGGACAAATCGAAGATGTTGATTTTTCTTTTATGAGAAGCGAAATGATTGAGTGTATTCCTAAAGACCTAAGGCAATATGCATTGTATGAGGAAAAAGTGCAATCGTTTACTTATCCTATTGAAGCCGTTCCGGAAAAAATATCAAGCCACAATCTGGATAAGGAAAGTGAATTTACAGAAAGACTCACAGGTATTAAGGGACAGTACCTAATATTTGAAAATCGGGTGATCAATATGAGAAAGTACTCTGGTTATCATATTGAGTTCATTTTTGATTAATAGGGAGTTATTAGATGGGAGACTCTGCAGAATCACGGAAATGGTTGAATAGGCGCATAGGGAACGGGTATCGATTGCTTTAATTACGCTGCCTGTTTTACCATTTTTCCTTCAAAAGCAGAGTCGATTGAAGTTTTGCTTGATGATGATTTTAGTTTTGCAACTCGAATATTTTTTGCCAAGCCAAATTTCTTGAAAGTCCAAATAGCCATCCAAGTCATATCTATTTCCATGGGACGAAGGCCATGTTTAGCTGATTTTGGAAAAGCATGGTGATTGTTGTGCCAGCCTTCACCGTAGGCAAGAAGAGCTACCCACCAACAATTAGTAGAAAGGTCGTTCCCCAGTTTAAAGTTTTTATAACCGAAGGCATGCGCTGCACTATTAACAAACCACGTGCCATGATAAACCAGCACGAGTCGCAAAAATATTCCCCATACTACCCAAGGTAATCCTCCTATAGCTAGAAAAATAAATCCAAGCACAAACTGGTTTTTAATGTAGTGGTTATCCAGAAACTGGTAGAACTTATCGTCTGAAAAATCTCTTGTGTAGTTTTGAATAATTTTTGGATCGTCAAATTCAGGATGTTCGTAAAGCATCCATCCAAGATGTGGCCACCAGAGGTTATCTTCTGCGCTATGGGGATCTCTTTCCGTATCAGAACCAGCATGGTGCATACGGTGATGGGCTACCCATTTTATTGGGCCATTTTGGCAGGCTAGTGACCCGAAAAATACAATCGTATTGGCTACCCATTTTGGAAGGTCCATTCCTCTGTGGGTAAGATATCTGTGATAACCAAAACAAATGCCAATAGAGGCAGTCAGCCAGTGCATGAAAAGCATCAGTGCTACCGCACTCCAAGAAAAGGCGAAAGGAAAAAAGGCCAATAACGCTCCAAGGTGAAGGAAGATAAAAAAACCAGCAACGCCCTTGTTAAACGTGAGCTTAGGCTTTACTCGTGATAAAGTTGGCATGATTGGTGGCTTTCAATTGGATTGTAGTTAAGTTGGTCTAATCGAACCTTAATTGTTAATATATTAACTCTAAATATTGGAAAGCGTATGTAAAACTTATGTAATATTTAACGAGGGAAAATGTTTAAAAACCTACTCTTTTATTCTAGATTGCAGGGTTTCCTTGTATGAACAGACTGCGAGCATTATTTCACCCAATTTTAGTATTTATCGGTGTGCAGATCGCCTGGATTGGTTTGATGATAGTTTGGGTGTATTGGTATTTTGAAAATCGTCAGAATCTGGCTGAATTCACCAAAAAGCTCCCACCCGAATTATTAGAGTCGGATTTTAACTGGATTGTTCTTTTGGAGGGCGGGGTGCTGATGTTGGTGATACTTGCTGGGGTTTATGTGATTTTCGTTTATTGGAATAAGCAGTCTCGATTATACCAGCTTCAAAGCAACTTTATTTCAAGCGTGTCTCACGAGCTAAAATCTCCCTTGGCATCGATTCAACTTTACTTAGAAACTCTTAAGTATCAAAAGGTTTCTTCGGAAGAGGCACAGGACTTTGTTGAAACCATGTTGTCTGATACGGAGCGACTATCTGACCTTATAGACAATATTCTTGAATCAAGCAAATCTGATCCAAAGAGCATGCAGTCGCAATTTTCTTCGGTGGATATTGTTTCGTTCTTACAAGAAACCATAGCTCATCATCAAAAATTATTCGAAGACAAGCAATGCGTGATTCAGTTGAAATTTAATGACTATGTAAAAGTCAGTATAGATGGGCGAGCCATGCGGATGGTTTTTAATAATTTGATAGCAAATGCTTTACGATATTCACTTGCTGGGACGGTTCTCACTATTGAAGTAAGACGGGATCAAAAATTTTGTATTATTGACTTTATAGATCAGGGTTTCGGGTTTGACAAAAAAGAACTCAAGAAAGTTTTTAAAAAGTTTTACCGAGTGCAGAATCAAGAAACTCAGAATATTGAAGGAGCTGGGTTAGGTCTATATATTTCTCGACAAATTATTAAGAACCACAAAGGGAAAATAAATGTTTTTAGCGAGGGCCGAGGAAAAGGTACCCACTTTATGTTGAGTTTACCAGAGGACCACGGTTTAATTGAAAAAAATCAAAAGTCCGGAAGTGAGATAAGCTGATGAAGGAAGCGAATAAAATATTATTAGTCGAAGATGACCCTCATTTAGCAAAAGGTCTCCGGTTTAATCTTGAGCGGGAAGGGTATGAGATATTTCTGGTTGATAATGGAGTATCTGCACTTGATCAATTGAGAGAAAAAGATTTTGATCTAATTATTCTCGACCTTATGCTCCCTAAAATGGGAGGGCTTGAGGTGGCTCGTACGATAAGAGAAACTAATATACGTTTTCCTATTCTCATGCTGACCGCAAAATCATCCAAAAAAGATAGAGAAATTGGTTTAGAAGCGGGTGCAGATGACTACCTGACAAAACCTTTTCACCTACCAGAACTTCTTTTGCGCGTTAAAGGTATCCTACGGCGGTCAGAATGGTATAAAGAGCCAGTAAATGACCAAGATATATTTCGTTTTGCTAAAATGTGGATTAATTTTGGAACTGGTAAGGCCAAAGGTGTCGAGGGTGAGTTTTATTTAACCACCAAGGAGGCTCTTGTTATGAAACTTTTGGTAGGAAAAAAAGGCGATGTAGTAAGCCGCGAAGAATTGTTAGAAAAAGTTTGGGGGTACGATCCGCAAACTGAAACACGAACCGTCGATAATTTTATCTCTCGCCTGAGAAAATACTTCGAGAAGAGAGCCCAAGAGCCCGTCCATATTCTCACCGTAAGAGAAAAGGGTTATCAATTCGTCTCGGGTTCTGACAAGTAATTTCGCTAAAAAACTTTATTTAAGTGGTCTCGATTAGATTTTCCAATGTTCAACCTTTTTCGCCAGTTTGTCGTTGAAGTGCTCTACAGAAATTGAGTCTATAAACGGGCACTCTCCTAGTACAGGTACATTAGAAAGTTCTTGAATAAGGGAAGCCTGTCCCAGTTCTATCTCGTTGAGAGGTCTATTCTTAGAATGATTCAAAATCACCCCGGCGATTTTAACTCCGGTTTCTTGCGCTGCTTTCACAGTTAAAAGAGTATGGTTGAGAGTCCCAAGAGAGACTCGACTTACTATGATAAGAGGTAAATTTATATCTCTAATGAGATCAGATACTGAGTAATTCGCTGTCAATGGGACTAGAAGTCCTCCAATACCTTCGACCAACATTTGATCATGTTTGGCTTGCAGTCTGTGGAAGTTTTCAAGAATGAGGTTAATATCTAAGGTCTGACCGGTAATCCTTGCAGCTTGCAGGGGGGCAGCGGTGGGTTTTAAGCGAATAGGGCATATTTCTTCAAGGGGATCTCCATTTCCTGAAATAGTAAGAAGAAACTTAGCGTCTGAATTTGCTTCTGAACTACACTCCTGATCCACTCCCGTTTCAATAGGTTTCATAACACCAGCGTCGATCCCTTGCTCGCGATAAAGAGCCAATAGGCATGCTGTGACAACGGTTTTTCCTACGTTGGTGTCCGTACCGGTAATAAAATAACCTTTTGAATTAAGCATTTTTTTACTTTAGATCGCCTATGTTTAGGCAATTGTCCCACGTTATGAATTATATAAAAGTATTTTTTTCTTGCTGGGACCGTGTGCTGTGAAGTAAGGAAATTTGATATAATAACAATAACTTTGATATGTTCTGAAAATACTTTCATTCATTGAGAAAGGCGTAATGAATTATGAGTTCTGGGAAAATTGAAGTTATTTGCCCTTGCTGTGAAACCAAATTGCAGATTGATAAAAAAACAGGCGAGGTTATCTGGGAAGAAAAGAAGGCAAAAGTCATGCCTTCTTTGGCTGATATGGTGAAGGAGCATGATGCACATAAAAAAGAACAGGAGTTACTATTTAACAAGCGAAGTGAAGTGCAAAAAGATAGAAGCCGTATTCTAGAAGAAAAGTTTAAGGAAGCTCAAAAGAATGTAGACAAATCTAAAGATATCCCGCTTAGAGATATCGACTTAGATTGATATTGCGAGTACTTTAGCATTCTAAAACCATCCCATCGTAAGCTAGCTCTACCCCGGCGGGTAACTCTGAAGATATTTTTTCGTGGTCAAACTTGTGATTGATATGCGTTAATATTGCGCGTTTTGGTTTAAGTTCTTTCACTGCATCTAGAGCTTGACTCAATGAAAAGTGAGTTGGATGCGGATCGAATCCTAGAGCATTAAGAATTAAAATATCGAGGTTTTGTAGTAGTTTTTTTGACTCAAGTGGGATTCCACTGCAATCGGTTATATAGGCACATTTATTGAGTTTGTAACCTAGTATAGTCAGTTTTCCATGGATAATATCCAACGGGGTGATCGACACTCCACCCAGATTAAAATTTTCATTACCAACTATATTTAAGGTTAGCTTGGGTAGCCCACCACCAACCTGAGTTGTCTTATCGAAGATGTAATTAAACTTTTCTTTAATTTCATGGATAGTATCTTTGTTGCCATAGCATGGGATCACAACTTTATTAAAGTAATTAAAGCTTCTTAACTCATCTATGCCATGCAAATGGTCAGCATGGGGATGAGTATATAAAACCTGATTGATATGTGTGATGTTATTAGTAAGACATTGTTGTCTAAGGTCAGTTGAGGTGTCTATCAGAAGGTGGTTTCCTTCATTGCGAACAAGAATAGAGGAGCGCAAACGCTTGTTTTTTTTATTATTTGACCTACAGACGCTGCAGTCACAACATAATGAAGGGATGCCAGTGGATGTTCCTGATCCTAGAAATAGAATATTCATCATAAAACTACCGACTTACACATTTGTTAAATGGATCTCTGAATTAATTGTAAACAAAGGCTTTGCTGTCTGTCAAGATAAGCTAAAACATGAGTAGGAGACTTTAAAACTCACAAGTATCCTAAGTATCGATCTTTCGAGGGAAAAGGCTTATTTTTTTTGTCATATTTTCAATCGATTCTGGTTTTTGTGGTACATTAACTTCCTTAAAATAACAATATTTTTGCAAAATTTAGGAGAATAAAATGGCAACATTAGTTTCAAAACCTGCACCTGATTTTGGTGCTCAGGCTGTTATGCCTGATGGTTCATTTCAACAACTTGAGCTATCTGGCTACAAGGGCAAATATGTCGTACTTTTTTTCTACCCATTGGACTTTACATTTGTTTGTCCCACAGAAATTATTGCGTTTAGCGAAAAAAATGCAGAGTTCGAAAAAAGAAATACTCAGGTAATAGGCGTTTCAATTGACAGTCACTTTTCTCATTTGGCTTGGAGGAACACTGACCGTAAGGTAGGCGGATTGGGGGAGATAAAATATCCTTTGGTTGCTGATTTAAACAAGCAGATTAGCAAAGATTATGATGTGTTGGCAGATATGGGGATTGCATTTCGCGGATTATTTTTGATTGATAAAGAGGGTGTGGTTCAACACCAACTAATAAATAATTTACCTCTTGGACGTAATGTAGATGAAGCTTTACGTATGGTCGATGCATTGCAATATCATGAAAAAAATGGTGAGGTTTGTCCTGCGAACTGGAGTGAAGGGGCAGATGGAATGAAACCCGATCCTAAGGGATCACAGGAGTATTTTAACAAGCATAATTAACTAGGACATCAACCTGAAGCTCTAGGGAGTATTTTAGTCTGCCTAGTTTAACTTACTAAAACCCGCGGGTGGTATAACGCCCGTGGGTATTTTTTTATGATTGTTTTATGCAACGACGACGGTTTCCGAGCTGTCGGAATTCGTGCAATTTATAAAGAGTTGGCCAAATTCTCTGAAGTAGTGATTGTTGCCCCTGAAACGGAACAAAGTGCAATGGGGCACGCCATTACTTTAACCCAACCGCTTAAAGTACGTAAAATAGAAGAAGATAATGAGTTTATTGGCTATGCCATCAATGGAACGCCAGCAGACTGCATAAAACTTGCGACGACAGTACTTTTTGAGCAACCTCCAGAAATGGTGGTTTCAGGTGTCAACCAAGGTGGAAACTTTGGAACCTGTGTCATTTACTCGGGAACGGTGTCTGCTGCAACTGAAGCTACTATTGAGGGGGTTCCCGCTATTGCAGTTTCCCTTAACTCGTTTGATAATTCTGACTTTGGTTTTGCAGCAGAATTCGGTGCCAGACTGGCAAAAATTGTTTTAAAAAATGGTTTGCCAGATGGAGTTTCGCTTAATGTAAATATACCTGCAGTACCTTATTCAGAAATTAAAGGTGTATCTATTACCAGGCAGGGAAAGTCTCGCGTGATTGAAACATTCGACAAACGGGTAGATCCAAGAAAAAATACTTATTACTGGTATGCAGGTGAAATGCGTATTGATGAGGTTGATGAGGAAGCTGACTGTTTTCAAGTTTCCAACAACTATATTTCTATTACACCTATTCACTTTGATCTGACCAGCTATAAGGCGATGGATGAGTTGAAAAACTGGGATATTCCTCTCTAGCCAAAAAAAGGTCGATGAGCATTGTGACTCATCGACCTTTTATAGTAGTAGAAATTTTCTCGCCTTTACCCTTTACCTTCAGCAGCGGTTTCTTTCAGCGCTTCTTTTCGGCTAAGTTTGATTTTCCCTTGTTGATCTACATCGATAACTTTCACTTTTATTTCATCTCCTTCTTGTAGTTCGTCAGAAACACTTTGGATGCGTCTATCGCAAATCTGGGAAATATGGACAAGGCCATCTGTCCCTGGAAATATTTCTACAAAGGCTCCAAAATCGACAACTTTCTTAACTTTGCCAAGATAAATTGTGCCGATTTTTGCTTCTTGAATTAGGTCTTCGATATATTTGATGGCTTTATCTGCTGCTGCCTGATCCGATGACGCAATAGATACGAGACCACTGTCGTCAATATCTACGCTAACCCCACATTTGTCTATAATTCCACGAATAACTTTTCCACCAGGGCCAATGATTTCGCGAATTTTATCAGTTGGTACTTTCATAGTAATGATTCTAGGAGCATATTTTGACAACTCGGGTCGAGGTGCATCCAGAGCCTTGTTCATTTCCCCCAAAATATGCAGGCGACCTTCTTTTGCCTGCTGCATGGCCTGTTCCATTATGCTCTTATCCAATCCGGCAATTTTAATATCCATTTGTAGGGCAGTGATCCCATTTTTTGTGCCCGCAACTTTGAAGTCCATGTCACCGAGGTGATCTTCGGAACCTAGAATATCCGACAAAATAGCTACTTGTTCGCCTTCTTTAATGAGACCCATAGCGATCCCTGCAACTGGGTTTGAGATGGGGACCCCTGCATCCATAAGTGCTAGAGCACCGCCACATACTGAGGCCATGGATGATGACCCGTTGGACTCCAGAATGTCTGAAACGATTCGAATGGTATATGGGAACTTTTCTGCATCTGGTAGGACAGCAACTAGGGCTCGTTCTGCCAGCATTCCATGGCCAATTTCTCTTCGTCCAGGGCCTCCGATGAATTTGGTCTCTCCGGTACAAAATGCTGGGAAATTGTAGTGCAGGTAAAAATGCTTCGTACCTTTAAGCTCGAGAGTATCCAGTCGTTGTTCATCTGAGCTGGTACCGAGCGTCGTACTAACTAAGGCTTGTGTCTCTCCACGAGTAAAAACAGAGGATCCGTGGACGCGTGGTAGGTAACCCATTTTTATGCTTATAGGGCGTACCTCGTTAAGACTTCTTCCGTCAACACGCTTTTGCTTTTCTAAAATCATTTTGCGTACTACGTTTTTCTCGGCATCATGAAACACATTACCAAGAGTTTCTTTTAAGTCGTCTTCTCCTTCTGGATTGATTTCAGCTTCTAAGTCAGTTTTAATTTGGCTAACAGCATCAGTCCTTTCCTGTTTACCTGTAATTTCCATAGCTTGTTCGAGTTTTGGGCAAGCTATGCTGTTGACTCGGTCGATCAGGTTGGTATCAATTTCTTCTTGTACAACAGTAGCTTTTTCTTTATTAATACGTTCTTTAAGCTGAATTTGGAGGTTGATTAGCTTCTTAATGCGCTCATGCCCAAATTCTAGGGCGCTCATCATCTCTTCTTCACTAGCCTCTTTAGCACCTGCTTCTACCATGACAATCCCATCTGCAGTTCCGGCCATGAGGAGTTGGATATCGCTTTTTTTGCTTTCTTCGTGGGTAGGATTGAATACAAAACTACCCTCAACTCTGCCAATACGTGCTCCCGCAATTGGGTTGTCAAAAGGGATGTCCGAAATCATCAAAGCAGCAGAAGCACCGGTCATAGCAATAATATCAGCAGGATTAAGTTGATCGTGGGAAATTACAAAACAAACGAGCTGTGTTTCATTGCGAAATCCGTCTGGGAAAAGTGGGCGGAGCGGCCTGTCAATCAATCTACAGGTAAGTGTTTCATAGTCACTGGGTCGAGCTTCTCTTTTTAAGTATCCGCCTGGAATTTTTCCGCCAGCATAGGTTTTTTCTCTATAGTCTACAGTGAGAGGGAAAAAATCTATTCCCTCTCTTGGTTTTGATGCCATGGTTGCTGCAACCAGAACCATTGTGTCTCCTTGTCTTACGATAACAGAGCCACCGGCTTGTCGGGCTAAGTCGCCTGCTTCTAAAGATATAGTTCTTCCGTCAAGTTCAATTTCTACTCTTTCCATTCAATAGTCTCCAAATGTTGATTAGCGCCTAATATTTAGACGTGAAATAATTTGCTGATATCGATTGATATCTTCTTTTTTGAGGTGATCTAATAACTTTCGTCGTCGACTTACGATTTTTAGTAGTCCATACCTAGAATGTTGATCTTTATTGTGAGATTTAAAGTGATCGGTAAGATAATTTAGTCGATTGGTCAAAAGTGCTATTTGTACCTCTGATGAACCCGTATCATTGTCATGCAGTTTATAGTCAGTAATGATATTAGTTTTCGTTTCTTTAGTGAATGCCATTAAGCGCTTCCTATTAATAGGTTAGATATAAAAAAATGACTGATAAATGTTTTCGCAGAGGAACTCAGGGTAACAGTATTTACTTGGGACTATTATGTTATTCCACTGCGAAAACATTTCAATAACCTCTCTAAAACATCAAAAGTTCAACATAGTACCCGTTTTGCTTTAAACACGATATCTCCCGGGGTTAGTTCAGGTAGTTTATCCTGATCTACAACAGGTTCAACAACGGCAATTACCTTGTCGTTGTTTCCAAAAACCCGAAAGTAATGGCCAGGTTCAAACCGATCAGGAAGAGTTTCTAAAAAACATTTCGAAAGTGCTACTCCGTGAGAAACAGATTCGAGGTACTCCTCTTTTACACGGATCGCTGGGAGAAAATTGAGGGCTTCTTCTAGTGGCAAAAGCTTTTCAGGCAGACTGCCTTCT
>Ga0114996_10007209_pt1 | contig 12656 bp, 6 predicted proteins | sample ArcticOcean_MG_C_4_FD_87039 | JGI IMG/M metagenome (GOLD analysis project Ga0114996, IMG submission 87039) | Marine microbial communities from western Arctic Ocean - ArcticOcean_MG_CB4_134 | ecosystem: Environmental > Aquatic > Marine > Oceanic | place: Arctic Ocean: Canada Basin | collected... | reverse complement strand
TCTTCCTGTTCAAGTTTTATTAGTTTACTGGGCATTTCAATATGTTTAATATTAATTAAGTAGGGTGGTGGTTAGGTTTAAAAAACTACTTATGTTTTTTTTAATTCAGAATTAATTAATCTCAATTGCTCCTAAATCTGGAAGACCAGTAATTTTATTTCCTAGTATATCAAAGTCTAATTCTAATCCTTTAAAAAGACCTATAGTGTCATTTGAAATATTGTGAATTTTAATTCCTTTGTTTTTTATTAGATTAATATTTTTTGGAATATAATCCTGAATATTTTGACCTCCTTTATTTGAAAATTTAGAATTACCAAAAAAACTATTTTTTGGCTGAATTAAAACATTTTTTGGCCAGTAAGAATTATTTAAAAATAAATTGTTTTCAAAAAATACATTTTTAATTTTATTTCCTCCTCCCTTATCTGGTCTGTACTGATCACCAAGAACAAATTCACTATCACCCTCAATATGAAAAATATTATTAGCAACTAAAACACCATTAGAAGCCTTATCAACAGCAATTTTTGAAATAATATCTTCCTTTACATATATAGTGTTATTGTAAATATAGCTATTAAAAGGTCCATTTCTCTCCCTTCCCCTTCCAATAAAACCACTTAACCAAAAAGTTTTACCTTCTTGAAATGCATTTTTTTCCCCTTTAATCCTATGTCCGTCATTAACACTAACATTATATCTGTATGAACAATTATAATTATTTCCTAAAATTTCAATAAAACCTCCAGCATTGCCCACACTTAAATTATATTGAACAATTACATTGTCACAGTTAAAATCTATGTGACAACCTGCAGAATCTGCAGGACCATTAGCATACATAAATGAATTTTTTTCAATTACAACATTAGAAGACCCCCAGGTCCATAATCCACTTCCTCTTCCCCATTTCCTGGAATCATCAGGACTTCCAGAGTATTTGACATCATTTCCATAAACATGTAAATCTTCAACCCTACTAAACTGAATACTTGGGCCACCTGTTCTCAAAAGCTTGTTGTTGGAAACCACAATATTTTTAAATCTCTTTCCAATTGATGAAGTCATTTTAATACCAGTATGTCCAACATTTTCAATATAACAATTAGTTACTGAAATACCATCTATGAATCCTGCCTTACTAGAATTATAAAATCTAATTCCAAAACCATAAGCTTGAGTACCCATAGATGTTCTTACTTCACTAGGATCTCTGACAAATCCCTCATCTTCAAAAAAAACATTTTTTATAAACACTTCATTTATAGAAATATTTTTATATATATTGTTAGAACTTATATTTACTAAGACACCTGCTCTCATTATTGCTTCTTCTACTTTTCTTTTATTCTTTTTTAAGTTCGGATATTGTTCAATTACTCCACCTCCATTTGCAGTAATAGATAAATTAGAAACAGATATTTCAGAGGAATCTTCTATGTAAACACCAGCGATGTGACCTTTAGAATCAATGACAGGAATTTCTTTTATATGAGAATTATAATTTGAAATTGATATATCATTTAATCCAATAATCTTTATATTTCCTTTGAAATTTGACCCATTAGATAAAAATATTCTGTCACTTGTACTCAGAGCTATTGTCTCTAACTTTTTTAAAGTTTTAAATGGTGATTCAATTGAAGTTCCATGATTAGAATCAATTCCGATATTTGAATCAAAATAATAAGAAACAGAATTATTTGTTTCCTCACAAGAAACAAAAAGTATTATTAAAAAAAGAAATCGAATAGTTTTCATTGAGTTTAAGAACCATTATAAGCTCCAATATTTGGTTTTTCAGAATTTGAGACTGAATTACCAAAATAATCTTTTCCTCCATTATTTTGAATGAAATTACTAGTATTTGTACTTCCGTTAATTAAAATCCCTTTGCCAATTGCTGGACTGTCTGCTTGCAATTTGTAATCATTTGGATCGGAGGAACCAGGGTTAATAAGTTTTGGGTCAACAAAAATTTCACTTGAGTGATGTTTAAAAGCTGTATTAGGGTCTATAGTAACAGTACCAAAGTATAAATTGTTTCTAAAAAAATTTAAATCCGAATCATTGTTTGTTAATACGTTAACGGACGCGCCAGTATCAATATATATTAAATTATTGTAGACAAAAGTATCTTCAGTATTTTCTCTAATTAGCACATCAGGTGTCATTGGACTATTTGTAACAGGATTTGTACTTGGAACAAATACCGTGTTATTATATATAAAATTATTTTTAGAGCCTATCCTTCGGCTATTTCCTCCAGCAAAATCTGAAACCCAAAAAATCTTTCCATTATGAGCACCTGTTCTAGTCCCATCTCCAATACTTATATTATACCTGTAACCACAATCTAAATTCTCTCCTAAAATCTCAACAAAACCACCAAAATTATTTTTACTCAAACAATATTGAATAACAACCCTTTCATTTCCCCAGTCAATATGAGCACCAAAAGAATCTTGAACTCCATAAGCATCTTCAAACGTGGTATTTTGGACAATTGCATCATTACAAGTATAGAACCACAACCCACTTCCTCTCTCCCACATTCTACTATCTTTAGTAGAACCTGTGCCTTTAAAAGTTGAATTTTCAACTAAAATGTTTTTTGATCTTGCAAATACAATTCCTGAACCGCCAGTGTCATAAAAATTAGAATTTGTTATAGAAATATTTCTGTGATAAAAATCTGCCTGCGCGCCAGACATTCTATTGACTATATGGATTCCATAATGACCTGTTAAACTTATATCAACATTATCAATTGTGATTCCATCGTAATAATTTAATTCTGCTTCGTTGTAAGATTCAAATCGCATTCCAAAACCTTGATGATTATATGATTGTTCAGAAGGTGTTGGGTATATATTTGAAATTTTTACATTAGAAACTTTTAAATGATTAATATTTTTTCCTGCACCAAATCTCAATGCTAGAATACCAAACCTTTCATCTTGGCCAGTTCTACTTGAACCGCTCATTAGCTTAACAGAATTATCAGATTTTTTATGAGAAGCCTCGTTTTTAAATTCCATATTATTTACCTCAATATATTCTACATTTTCTAAAAACAAAGATGCCTGATAACCATTTCCATCTATTATAGGTTTATTAGCTGTTCCATAACTTTCAATAATTATAGGACTAGATGCATTTCCAGAGCCTCTTAATTTAAAATATCCCTTCCAGGTATCTCCAGTTTTAAATTTAATTTTATCACCTGCAGCAAATGTTATGCTATTAATTTTTCCTAAATTTTTAAAAGCATTAGCTTCGGATTTACCATCTTTAGAGTCGTCTCCACTAGAAAAACTAATATAATATGTTGTATTTCCACTTGAAGAAGAATCGGTGTATTTGTCCGGATCTGTTTCTCCATCAGTATTTCCACCTGTATTTCCACCTCCGTTGTTATTTCCTCCACCACCAATAACTTCTTCCCCTTCTGACCCTGAAGAACATCCAATTATAAATAAAATAGATAAAAATAAAAGTCTTAATTTCATGTTTAAATATATAATAACGTTAATTACTAAACTTAAATTTATATAAAAATTATTACTTTAATAATTACAAATAATTCAAAAATTAGGTTATATAATTTAATGTGCATTCAATATTTTCTTGTCATCGGGCCAAGGGACTAAAGTGTTTGTAGATGTTTGAATGGGCATTTGTGCATTTACCTTTCTTAAATAACTCCCCAACTCTTTTGATAATTCTTTCAATTTAACCTTTTCAGAACTTGCTAAATTTTTAAGCTCGCCAACATCTTTATTAATATTGAAGAGTTCGAATTTACTGTCTAAATGATAATAGATTAATTTCCAATCTCCTTTTCTTATAACACTCCCAGCAGCAATACCAGGACCATTTCCTCCCCAATTGTTAGGGTAGTGCCAAAAAAATGCTCTGTCATTAGGAATTTCTATTTCCCCTTTTAATAAAGAAGTAAAACTTATACCATCAACATTCTGAACGGTTTTATAGTTCTTAATTTGTGCCATTTCTAAAACTGTTGAAAAAAAATCTTCTATAATTACAGGCGTATTTGTTGTGCTTGCCTTCTTAGTCTTTCCAGGCCATTTTACTAACATAGGTTCCCTTATACCGCCTTCATATAAAGAACCTTTTCCACTTTTAAGCGGTTTATTATGAGTATGTTTTTCTCCTCCTCTTGCATGAGCGCTTAACCCTCCGTTATCAGACATGAATATAATTATAGTATTATCACTAATTTTTTTTTGATCTAAATGATCCATTAAATCCCCAAGACTTTTATCCATTCCTTCAATCATTGAAGCGTATTTAGCTTCAATAGAATCCAACCCTTTGTTTAAATAATTTTGTTCAAATCGTGAGTCTCCTTGAATTGGGGTATGGACTGCATAATGTGCCATATATAAAAAAAAGGGCTTTTTATCATCAATACTTTTATCTATTTCTAAAATCGCTTCATTAGTTAAAGCTTCACTTAAAAAAATATCTTTACCGTGATATTTCTCTAATCCCGGAACATCCCATATTTTTTCATTTCTCCTTTTGTTTTGGAAATTTTTTAAACCATAATAACTTCCAGGTGCACCAGCTGCATGCCCAGCAATATTAACTTCAAACCCTAAATTTAATGGATTTGCTCCTGGTGTAGTTAAAGCACCAAAGTGAGCTTTTCCAACGTGAATGGTTTTGTAGTTGTTGTTTTTTAGTATTTGTGGAAGAGGCGTGATGTGAATAGAATTTTCAATAGAATCTATTGGTTGAGCACCATTCATATTCCACTTAGGAATTTGTAAACCTACTGGGTCTTTTACCATAGAAATATTTCTTCTTAATGTCCAATTAGTCACTCGATGTCTTGCAGCATTAATTCCAGAAATTAAACTAACTCTAGTAGGAGTACAAACTGGTGTAGCGTAAGCCTGGGTAAATTTCATTCCTTCTGAAGCTAAACGCTCCATATTTGGAGTTTTGTATATTCTGTTAAAATTTGTTTTTTCTTTCCAAAAAGGCACAGAAGTGTCTTGCCAACCCATATCATCTACCAAAAAAATAATAATATTTGGTTTTTGAGTAGTTTTACAAGAAAAAATAGATATTAGAATTATAATTGAGATTATTTTTGTAAAATTCATAATGGATTATTAATTATGTTATAAACAAATATCATAAATTTTTAAAGATTTGTAAAGTAATTAATGTTAGATTTTTTTTAATCAAAGGATAGTACTTTTAAAATACAAGGCTCTTCAAAATCATATAGGTGGGCTATTTTAGCAAGTGTTTTTTGGTTTGGAGCATTAGGTATTTATGGTCAAGGAGCAGCTTTAATTGGACCTATAGGGGGAGTTATTGGATGGCCAATGCTTTTAGGGTTATCTCTAATTATAAGTAATTTTTGGGCTTATAGAGCAGGTGAGTGGAGTGGAGCGAAAAAACCATTTAACTTATTATTAGTTGGTTTAATTATACTTATTGGATCAAGTATAGTTCTAGGTTATTCTAATTCTGTAATTTAGAAATACCCGTTAACCTTAAAATATTTAAGGGTTCAGTTTGTAAAAACTGAACCCTTAAAAAAACAACTACATATAAAAAACTATTTAATATCCTGGGTTTTCTATTAGGTTTGGATTTTGAGCCATTTTGTTTGTTCCATAAGGAAGCCAGTACATTTTTGGAAGGAAAGGAGTATTTTGTGAAAAATTCCATTTCCACTTTTTAGCCTTATACATTCCATCACTTTTTCTTCTATACCATTTTGTACCAAACTTTGTGACAAGATGCAATTCTGCTTGCGCATCCCTCCAGGTTCTTAAATCCCAGTATCTATGATTTTCTGCATAAAGCTCAACAAACCTTTCATTTTTAATAAGATCTAATGTTACATCAGTTTTTGCTGGCATACCAACTCTATCTCTTAGAGCATTCAGTCTACCTTTTGCTTGAGTCATTTTACCTGTTTCAAATGCTGCTTCAGAAGCATTTAAGTACATTTCTCCAGTTCTAAGGACTATGTAATCTACATCGTCTGTTCCAAATGCAGGAAATTCAACATCAGGGTGTACTCTTTTTTGGATTAGCCTACCACCTCTATTTCTATTTCTTCCCGGTGCTCTACTAGGAACGACATTACCTGCTCGACCTAATTTAGTTCCAGCTCCTACTGACTTATCATGGAACCATACCTCTCTACCTTGAAATATGTCTTCAGGGGTAAATAGTGACGCCAAATAACGAGGGTCTTTCTTGTATATTACTTCCTCTATATCAAACCAAGTTTTGTTATTAAATTTTGCATGATGCTTGTTTCCTGGACTTCCATCTTGATATTCAAATCTAGCATCAGAAGCTAGATACATATGCATATTGGAACCCCATCCTGCCTTAAATCCATCAGGCAAAGCATATCCTGACCAAGCATGAGTTTTTCCTAAAGCTGTATTATATTCTTCAGAGAAAATTACTTCTGAAATTCCTTTCACTTTATAAAATATTTCACCATAAGTAGTTACCTTATTAGATCCTGTATGTAATGGGTGTTTTCCTCCATCAATTACGGCATTGGCAGAAGCAAGAGCCATTGCGTAATAACCACCTGATGAACCGGATGGAATGGATGTAAGTCCATTTGAAGATTGAGGGTGATATTTAGCAATTCTAGCAGCATATAAAGCAGCTCTACTTTTTAAAGCATAAGCAGCCCACTTAGTTGCTTTTCCATAAAGAGCAGTACCAGGCAAGTCAGCAATACCAGCATCCAAATCAGAAATTATTTGATCATAAGTTGCTTGTAAAGTTGATCTAGGAATCATTAATTCATCAACTGTGGAATCGACAGATTTTGCAGATAACTCAAGTGGCATTCCACCATATCTCTTTGTCATATCCAAATACATCCAAGCTCTTAAAAATTTAGCCTCTGCAATTTGTTGTTGTATAGTCTGAGGATCAAAACTGGCATTATTTAAAATATCAATTATTTCATTACAAGATCTAATGTTTCCGTAATGCCATCTATTTAAATTGTTATGAGCTCCACTTGAAGTAGGAATGTTATAAGAAGCCTTAACTGCATTTTGCCATGGAGCCATAAGTGTATACTCCGCACCAACAACCGCATCTGTTAACCTTTCCTGACCTTTCATTGAACCCACTTCGTTAGGTTCAAAAACAGCGTTAGCATAAATTTTAGTTAAAAAAGCTTCAACTAATCGAGGGTCTTTTTTAACTGCTTCTTCTGAAATCATATCAGTTGGAGAAAGATCAAGATCCGCACATCCAAATATAAAAAGCACTGTTAGTAAATAAGTTAATTTTTTCATTTTCTTTGTTTTTAGTATGTTATATCTATATGTTTTAATAATGGTTTAAAATCCTATTTTTATACCTGTTGTAAGTGTTTTATTATTTGGGTAAGCTCTATCGACACCACCTTCTCCTCCTACTCCAGATACAATTTCAGGATCGTAACTTCCTGAATAAACACCCAAATTATCAAATGTTAAAAGGTTTGAACCAGCAAGGTAAAGTTGAATACTAGTTAATCCTATTTTGTCAACAATATTTTTTGGAATATTGTACGACAGGCTGATTGTTTTAAGTCTTAAATACATGGCATCAAGTCTATTGAAATCACTGGCTGGTTGATCAATCTGAGGTGTTCCACCAGTTGTAAAGGTTGGCGGAAATGCTCTTAAGATTTCAATATCACCGTTGGCTCCTCTAAGTGATCTATTTTCGTAAGCAAAACTTTTGGCTACTGATTGGTGACCTGAATGTGACCATGGTGAAGCTTTTCCACCAAAAGTTATGGTATATCCAGTGGCTCCTTGCCATAGCATATCTAAACTCCAGTTTTTGTATTTTGCCCCCATATTAGTACTATAATTCCATTTAGGCATGCCTCCTTGTCCTATAACTACTTGATCTCTCCAGTCGATTAGATTATCACCATTTTGGTCAATCTTTATTAAATTTCCTACAATTAGAGTTACATTACCAGCTCCATCTATATCTACTGGATGGTTATCAATTTGACTTTGAGATGTAAAGAATCCATTTGTTTGGTAACCCCATTGACGATCATCCCAATTTCCAGTAAGTACATATCTATTGTTATACGTTGCATTAGCAGCTCCATCTGCTCCATCTGTTGGAAGAATATTTTCCTCCCAACTTACATATTTTCCTCTGGAGAAAGAAACCATAGGATTTATATTGTAAGAAACATTTCCAATTTTTCCTTTATGTTTTAACATTAAATCAAAGCCTCTATTGTCTCTTGAATTAAGATTGGTTTTTGGTAAGCTTGCGCCAAAATGAAAAGGAATATCAGAATCAGGAAGAGCCAAGATATCTTCTCTTAATCTATAAAAAACGTCTAATTCAAATCCTAAACCGCCATTCCATAAAGTACCCTCGATACCTATATTAGCAATTTTCATTGTTTCCCATGTTACAAGTCTGTTTGCAAGACCAGCAGAAGAAATAATAGGAAAAGGCTTTCCGTCAAACATGTAAAAACCAGAAGAAATATTATATCCTGTTAAATAGTCAAAATTGGAAACAGCATCATTACCCATAAGTCCATAAGATGCTCTAAGTTTAAGGTTATTCCAAGTAGGAGAATCTTTCATAAAGTCTTCTTGTGAGATTCTCCATCCAAAACTAATACTAGGGAAGTATCCCCATCTACCCTCAACCGCATATCTTGCAGTCGCATCAGCTCTCATAGTAGCTTCAAATAAATATTTTTGTTTATAATCATAATTAACCCTACCTACGTAACTAGATCTAGCAGATTGTGAAAAAATCTCAGCATTATTTCTTTCCGCTTCAGATGAATAATTTAAATAAGGAGCCTCAAAAGATAAAGGGTCCGTTCTTGATCCCATCAAATAGTCTCTTTCAAATGTAGTAGACTCTGCTACAAATGTTGCTTTTAAAGCATGTTCATCCCATGAATTTTCATAGTTCAAAGTAAGTTTTGGAAGTAATTCCATATCACGATCAGAATCAACCGTTATCATATCTCTTTGGTAAGTACCGAAAAATACGTATGCAGCATCACCCTCACCTAGTAATGGATTATAGGTGTACATGTTAAATTTCTTTTGAACTTTTTTGTTCCATTCCGTTTGTGTTTCCATGTTTAAACTAGCTGTAGCACTTAGTCCATCAATAAATGGAACATCGTATTTTAAACTAATACTAGCCTGTAAGTTATTATCACGATCTAGCCTAGTTCCTGAGTGAGATTTTCTAGTCATATAAACTGGAGAATAAGGTGTAGCAGCTCCAGTTTGTGATGCGAAATCAGGATTTGGAAATATCGGAAGGTTAGTAGGTTTTCCTGTCCCAAGTCTATTATACATTTCCTGGATTCCAAAATTCGCTCTATCTAAAGTAGTTTGACGATAACTAATATCTAATCGAGCACTTAAATTATCGTTGAACTCAGCATCTAAATTAGATCTAATATTGTATCTATTATGCGTATAATCAGCATCTCTAAAGGCACTTTGAGTATCCGTAAAACCCAAAGAAATAAAATACCCTATTTTATCACTCCTTCCACGAGCACTCAAGTTATGTTGCTTTTGAGGTGTCCAATCTTTATATATAGTTCTGTACCAGTCCACTCCATCAAAATCTTCTCCCGTAATTCTATTATAAACTCTTTTTCTTGTAGTATCGTAATCTAAGTATTCTGGCATCTCATTCTCAGCTCCTAATCCATTTTCCTCCATCAATTCAGCAAACTGATGAGCATTAACTGTTTTTGGCATTGTAACCAACGCGGACCAAGTTGTAGTTCCGTGATAACTAAACTTAGCGCCCTCGGCAGCATCCGATCCTCTTTTGGTTGTAACAAGGATAACTCCATTACCAGCTCTTGCACCATAAATAGTGGCTGCGGCATCCTTTAATACAGAAATTGATTGAATATCATTTGGATCAATTTGACCTAGGGTCGACTCAACTCCATCAATTAAAACCATTGGAGATCCAAAGTTTCTAATACTAAGATTTGCCGAATCATTACCAGGCAAAGAACCACTTTGTCTAGTGGACAATCCAGCTACCTGACCCATAAGAAGTTCAGTTGTATTTTGAGTTGGTCTTAGTGTTAATGCTTCAGAAGAAACTGTTCCAATTGCTCCAGTTAATGTTTTTTTGGTAGTCGATCCATATCCAGTAACTACGACTTCCTCTAGTTTGGCTATATCCTCAACCATAGCAATATCAATATTGGCAGAAGAAGTGGAAACAGTCTGAGTTACAAACCCTATAAAGCTAAAGATTAATGAAGAATTTTCGTTAATTAGAGTTATTGTATAATTACCATCAAAATCTGAATTAACTCCGTTAACAGTTCCTTGTTCAATTACAGAAACACCTGGAAGAGGTACTCCGTCAGCAGTTACATTTCCGGTTATTGTTTTCTGAGAAAATAACGATCCAATTCCAAAGACAAAAACTATTAGAATGGTTAAAAAGTTTAATTTTTTCATAATATTCTTTAATTGTTTGGTTTAATTAAGTCAAAATTAATAATTATTGAAAATTATTTAGGTCACAAATAATTCATATAAGGGGAGCTATCGTTCATATATAAAGTTTTTTTTAACAAATTATTATATATCAGAAATTTCGCTTAGAATTTTTGAATTTTTGTATTTTGAAGGAAGGCATTTGAATTGTTGCTTAAATGAAGTCCTAAAGTATTTGTAGTCATTGAACCCAACTTCATAGCATATATAAGAAAGTTTTGTATCTGTAGTAGAAATTAAAAAAGCTGCTTTTTTCAACCTTATAGATCTAATAAATGCCGTTAAAGACAATCCTGTTAGTGACTTAATTTTTCTATATAATGTAGATTGACTCATACAAAAATAATCTGTCATTTTATCAATTCCAAAATTTGTGTTTTGAATATTTTCTTCGACAAGAGTAATTGCTTTTTCAATAAACCCTATCTCAATGTCCTTATCATTAACTCCAATAATAGGTTCAAATCTTACTTTATTTAGTAAATGCTTTCTTGTACTAGTTCTATTGTCTAATAAACTTTTAATTCTTGCTTTTACAATATTGGCATTAAATGGTTTTGTGATATAATCATCTGCACCAGATTCTAACCCGCTTATTTCAAATAAAGTAGAATTTCTTGCAGTAAGTAGTATAATTGGAATATGAGATGTGCTTAAATTATTTTTTAATTCACTACATAAAGTAATTCCATCTTTAACAGGCATCATTATATCACTTATTATTAGATCAGGCATCTTTTGAGTTGCGGCAATACATCCTAAATCTCCATTTTCTGCTTCTAAAATATGGTATTCATTAGACAGTAAAGATCCTAAGTAAGTCCTAATATCTTTATTGTCATCTATAATTAATAGGGTTTCTTTGGAATCAATGTTTAAACTTGACAAATTAAGAGGGTCTTCATTGTGTTTATAAGAGCTAATATCTTCAGATTTTTTAAAATTTAAATCAATTTCTCTGTAATTAGCAGGATCCATATTAATAGAAGCTATTATTTCTGTCCCAATACCATATTCACTTAAAACATCAATTTTTCCATGATGAAGTTCAATTATTTTTTTAGAAAGAAATAGACCAATTCCAGTTCCAACAGTATTGCTATTTATTTCCCTTTTTACCATATAAAACTCATCAAAAACTTTGTCTATGTCATCTATTGGAATCCCAATTCCAGTATCTTTTATAGTGAAAACACAAAACTCATTAATTGATTTTACATAAACATCTATTTTTCCACCATTTGGAGTAAACTTTAGAGCATTTGAAATTAAATTGCTCAAAACAATTTCCATTTTGTTTCTATCAAAAGGGAAATTAATTATTTCTTGTTTAGAGTGGAAGTGGTATTCAATTTTTTTAGATTTTGCTAATTCACTGAAAAGAAGAAAAATTTCTTTACTAAAGTTTGTAAAATCTCCATTCACGACTTTAATTTTTAATAAACCATGATCGGCCTTTCTGAAATCTAAAAGCTCGTTAATTAAGTTCAATAATTTATTAGCATTTTTTTCAGCAGTTATTAGTTTACTTGAAATTTCTGCTTTAATGTCATAGTTATTTAATAACTCTTGTAAAGGACTGATTATTAAAGTAAGTGGAGTTTTGAATTCATGAGAAATATTGGTAAAGAAACTTAATTTAGATTCAGTAAGTTTTAATTCCCTTTTTTTGTCCATTTCAATATTAACTAAACTGTTTTTTAAATGTATTCCTTCTGAGTAATTTTTTAAAATGAGATAAATAATAAAAATAATTATTAGGATATAAATTATAAGAAATGGAAGGGATAAAAAAAGAGGGGGTTTTACATTTATTAAAATTTCAGTAGAATTATTCCAGTTTATATTATCTAATGAAGAGGCAATTTGTAATTTATAATTTCCATTTGAAAATAATGACGACGACAAGCCAGTAAAATCAACCTCCTTTTGATAGCCTAGATTAATCCATTGATCTTGATGCCCTATTAGTTTATAAGCATACTTACTTTTCTCTTTGTAATCATTATTAACAAACCCTATAGAAAAGGACTTTTCTTTATGGCTTAAATTAATTTGATCTAAATAGGCTAGATTTTTTTTAATAAGAATTCT
>Ga0114996_10007208_pt1 | contig 12657 bp, 11 predicted proteins | sample ArcticOcean_MG_C_4_FD_87039 | JGI IMG/M metagenome (GOLD analysis project Ga0114996, IMG submission 87039) | Marine microbial communities from western Arctic Ocean - ArcticOcean_MG_CB4_134 | ecosystem: Environmental > Aquatic > Marine > Oceanic | place: Arctic Ocean: Canada Basin | collected... | reverse complement strand
TCCACGCTGGGGTATCTGAACCCGACCGAATATGAAAGGAGGTGGCAGAGCACACAACAACCGGTTGGACTTACAATGAATGCCAAGCTGGAGACTGTCCACTAAAATGGGGTAACTCCACCTACACCACGAACGGCCGCCTGACTTATGCTTCGACAAGCTCAGCACGAACGGATTGTGAGAATGCGATTGCCCTAGCGGCAGACCCTCAATTGCTTGTCTGACTAGCGAGCGGCCTCTATCATTAGGACGGGAATCGGGATTCGGGATTTTTCCCCTAACGCCCAACACCTAGAACCTCCTCATGAACCTCCCCTCGACATTCAGCGAGCCAGCCGTCTCCATCAAGGCGAAGCAGTATGGCGACCTTCTCCGGCGCTACATGGGGCCGCAGTTGCCGTTCGTCATCACGCTCGGCGTGCTGCTGTTTTTCAGCCTGGGACTGCAGCTTGTTCTACCTCAGATCATCCGTTACTTCATCGACGAAGCACAGAAGGGCAGCCCACTCGACCGACTCACCGTCGCAGCGGTTATTTTCATTTGCATCGCCGTACTTCAGCAGGTCGTGCAGGTCGTCGCTACATACTTCTCCGAGCGTGTGGGCTGGACTGCCACAAACAACATCCGCGAGGATCTTGCCACGCACGCCCTGTCACTAGATATGTCTTACCACAACGACCGCACGCCTGGCGAGATGATCGAGCGCATCGACGGCGACCCCAACGAGCTCGGCAAGTTTTTTTCTTTGTTCATTTTCGAGATGCTCGGGAGCCTCATACTGCTCGTCGGCATCCTGATACTGCTGCTCCGGGAGGACTGGCGAGCGGGCTCGGCGCTTACAATCTTCGTCGTCGCGGGGATGGTCATCCTCACGAGCATCCGCAACATCGCCGTCCCTTATTGGAAGGCACACCGCGAGGCCAGTGCCAATACCTTTGGCTTCCTGGAGGAGCGGCTGGCGGGCACCGAGGACATTCGCTCTAACGACGCCAAGCCCTACGTCATGCGTCGCTTCCACGAGTTGATGCGTACCTGGTACCAGAAGGCCCTGAAGGCTGGTCTGTTAAGCAGCATCATGTTTAGCACGACGATGTTCATGTTCGGCGTCGGCAGCGCTATCTCCCTATCTTTGGGAGCCTACCTGTTCTTCGGTGGGTGGATTTCACTTGGCAGCGTGTACCTGATCTTCCACTACACACAGATGCTAGTCATGCCGATCAACCGCTTCACACAGCAGCTTGACAACTTCCAGCGAGCCAGCGCCGCCATCTCGCGCATTCTGGAACTCGACGCCATCGAGAAAACGATCCTCGATCCTCCACTCGAAGACCAGGTCAATGTAGAAGCAGACGGGCCTCTCTCGGTGGAGTTCGATGACGTGACCTTCGCGTACGGCGAGGAACCTGTGCTCCACAACATATCTCTCGACTTGAAACCCGGACGACTACTCGGGCTGCTAGGCCGGACGGGCAGCGGCAAAACGACTATGACGCGCTTGCTGTTCCGGCTGTATGACCCGACGCTGGGCACGGTCAGGGTTGGCGGACAGGACATACGGCAAATGGCCGTGACCGAGCTGCGACAGCACATATCGATGGTCACCCAGGATGTGCGCCTGTTCCACGGCACCGTGCGCGACAACCTCACCTTCTTCGACAAGTCGATACCCGACACGCAGCTCATCGAGGTCATCGACGAGCTTGGAATGACTCCATGGTTCGAGTCGCTGTCCGACGGCCTCGACACCAGGCTGTTATCAGCGGGTGGCGGCCTGTCTGCCGGTGAAGCGCAGTTGCTGGCCTTCGCCAGGGTGTTTCTCAAGGGATCGGAGGTACTGATTCTCGACGAGGCCTCGTCGCGGCTCGACCGTAGCACCGAGCAGATGATCGAGCGGGCAGTCGACCGGCTGGTGCAGGACAGAACCGTCATTATCATCGCGCACCATTTGGTCACCATCCAGCGCTGCGACGAGATCATGATTCTTGAGCACGGTCGCACTGTCGAGTACGGCGACCGCGAGAAGCTGGCTGCCGACGAGACGACGCGCTTCCACAAGCTGCTGGAAACTGGCCTCGAAGAGGTGCTCACGTGACCAGGCGAAACAATAAGATCCCTGCCCATCAGCAGGCCATCCAGGACCGGTGCGTTCACCCTTCGGGCACCTTCGTCGAGTTTCCACGAAGCGCCTTGGAGGGGTCTCTGGTAGACCGGTTTGAGGAACAGGTAAAGCTCTATCCCGACCGGCTAGCAGCCAGTTCTGCCAGCTACTCGCTAACGTACGCTGAGTTGAATGATCGGGCGAACCGGGTCGCCCACGCGGTTGCTGTGGAAGGCAGGGAGGACGATCAGATAGTGGCGGTGGTGTGTAAGGACAACCTACTTGGCATCGTCGGTATTATTGGGACGTTGAAGGCGGGTAAGACCGTCGTTGCCCTGGATGCAAGCGTGCCCGAAGAACGGTTGCGTTACATATTGAACGACTCGAACACCAGCATCGTGCTAACCGACTCCGAATGGGTTTCGGTAGACCCGCCGCTCGCCGATACGATACGAGTGCTGGGCATAAGCGACCTGAGCAACGACGGTTTCGCCGGATACGCCGCCTCGTCGATACATCCTGACTCGCCTGCGCTCTTAGTCTACACGTCGGGTTCCGAGGGCAGGCCGAAGGGTGTGATTCAAACGCATCGGACCCTTCTCCACGACGCGATGGCGTATACCAATGACTACCACATTTGCCGCGACGACCGGATCGTGCTTGTCTATCCGCTTTTCGTTATCGGTGGTCTCCGAACCATCTTCCGGACGTTGCTCAACGGAGCGTCCGTGCACCCCTGGAGCATCTTGACCCAGGGTTTGGAGAGCCTGCCTGACTGGTTGATCGACCAGCGAATCACAGTCTATGACTCTGTCGCCTCGACGTTCAGAGCGTTTCTAAACAACCTCAGAGGTCATGAGGAATTTCCTAACATTCGCATGGTTACCACCGCAGGAGATGCGGCTCAATCGGCCGATATAGAGCTCTATAGAGAGCACTTTGCTGAACATTGTATCTTCGTCAACAGGTATGGCCAGAGTGAGACTGCGACCGTTCGGGCATACTTCATAGACAACAGCAGCCGGATAGAGCCCGGACCTGTGCCAATCGGATATCCGATCCAAGATATCGAAATTCGGCTGCTGGACGACGCAGGTCGACCCGTTGGGTTCGACGAAGTCGGCGAGATCGCGATCTTGAGTTCCTATCTCTCACCAGGTTATTGGAACGATCCTGAGCTTACTGACGAGAAGTTTAGAGATGAGGCGGATGGCGCCCGAAGGATGTTCCTCAGCGGCGACCTGGGCCTGATGCGGCCGGACGGGTGCCTTCTACACAAGGGCCGCAAGGATTCTCAAGTCAACATCAGAGGCTTCCGTATAGAGATCGGAGAGATCGAGCTTGCGTTGCTGGAACACGGTAACGTTAAAGAAACAGTAGTCGTTCTCCGCGAAGACCGACCCGGAGACAAACGCCTCGTCGCGTACCTCGTGCCTGAACAGACACCCGGCCCTACCGTAGGCGAGATGAGACGTACACTCGCAAACAGGCTACCCGACTATATGATTCCCGCGACGTTCGTCACACTTGATGCATTGCCTCGGCTCCCGTCTGGCAAGGTCGATAGACTTGGACTTCCAAAAGCTGGGATGCGGCGCCCGAACCTCGATCAGCCATATGTCGGCCCCCGGACTCCTCTTGAGAAAGCGTTGGTCGGGATGTGGGCTGAGGTACTCGAACTGGGCGAGATAGGCATGCACGATAGGTTCTTGGAACTTGGGGGAGATTCGCTGAAAGCGATTCGAATCGTATCGAGGGTAATCGCGCATTTTCAGGTCGACATACCTCTGACGGCGCTGTTCGACTCGCCGACGGTAGGCGACATGGCCTTGGCCGTAGTAAAGCACCAAGCGGGCGCCGCTGAAAAAGAGCGTGTCAGCGCGTTGCTCGCTGAAATCGAGGCGATGTCCGAAGAGCATACGGGCCAATTGGCCGACGGATTTAATGGAACTGCCGAGGTAGCCATATGAGCGTTTGGCGATACCTCCTGCGCCTAGCGCGGTACCAGCCGCGCTACTTCATCATGCTTGGCGCGCGGACTGTCAGCATCGCGATAATCCCGCAAGGCATCGCGCTCACAACCCGTGCAATCTTCGACAACATCACCACCGAGCAGTCGGCGACGATTGGCTTCTGGTCGCTCGCGGCCATCCTGTTCGGGTTCGCCGTAATGCGGTCAATCATCATCTTCGGCAACGTTATTCTGAGCGTGCGCGTCGAGTTCACTTTCGCGACACTACTTCGCAAAAACATCTTCGATCACATCCTCGATCAGCCGGGCAACCAAGCCCTGCCTGAGTCCACCGGCGAGGCGATAACACGCTTCCGCGAGGACGTAGAATACGTCGATAGGTATTTACAGCGCATCGGGTTCGCGTTCCCGCTGCTGGTGTTCGCGGCGATCGCCCTGTATATCATGGTCCAGATCAGCCCGCTGATCACCTTCGCCGTATTCCTGCCGCTGGCCTTCATCATGATCACCGTCAGCGCGGCTACCCGCTGGCTGCGACGCTTCCGCCTAGACAACCGCGAGGCGACGGGCGAAGTGACCAGCCTGCTTGGCGAGATGTTCGGCTCAGTGGAGGCCATCAAGGTCGCCAACGCTGAATCTCGAATGCTTGGAGAGTTCAAGAGACTTAACGACAAGCGCCGGACCTACACCATCCGCGACACTCTCCTCACCCAGGCGCTCAACTCGGTTTTCCAAAACACGGTTACCATCGGCACAGGCCTGATACTGCTCATCGCGGCATCGGCCATGCGGGATGGGTCGTTCACCATCGGCGATTTCGCCCTGTTCGTCAGCTATCTTTACACTGTCGGATGGCTGAACACGGAGCTTGGCGGCGTACTGGCCGAGTATCGTCAGACGGGTGTGTCAATCGACCGCCTAAAGGGCCTCATGGCGAAGGCCAAGCCTGAGAAGCTCGTGCAGCACCAGCTTGTTCACCTCGTCGGCGACCTACCCGATATCCCGTTCACCTCCAAGACCGAGGCACACCGCCTGAACATCGTCGAGGTCGAAGGCCTGACCTACCATTACAGTGCCGACAGTAGGGGTATTGAGGATATTTCTCTCAACGTGCCGCGCGGCTCGTTCACTGTCGTAACTGGACGCATCGGCTCCGGCAAGACGACCTTGCTTCGCGCGTTGCTCGGATTGCTGCCCAGAGATTCTGGCGAAGTCAGGTGGAACGGTCAGCCCGTCGGCGACCTCTCTACCTTCTTCATCCCACCCCGCTCCGCATACACGGCTCAGGTGCCACGGCTGTTCAGCGAGGCTCTGCGTGACAACATCCTCATGGGCCTGCCGGAGGACAAGATCGACTTGTCGGGTGCCATCCACGCAGCGGTCATGGAGCAAGACATCGAGGAGTTGGACGGTGGGCTCGATACGGTCGTCGGAGCGCGCGGCGTAAAGCTGTCGGGTGGGCAGCTTCGCCGGTCGGCAGCAGCAAGAATGTTCGTCCGCGACGCGGAGCTGATGGTCTTCGACGACCTGTCATCGGGGCTCGACGTGTATACGGAGCAAACGCTGTGGCAGCGCCTGTTCGATCGCTCGGACGCCACAGCCCTGGTCGTCTCACACCGCCGTGCTGCTCTCCGCCGCGCCGATCACGTCGTCGTCCTCAAGGACGGGCGCGTCGAGGCCGAAGGCACGCTCGACGATCTATTGAAGACATCCGAGGAGATGCGCCGTCTCTGGGCAGGCGACGTAGGCGAGCCGAGTCAGGCTGAAGCCCAAACAACGTAGGAGCAAGAAATGCCACTGAGACCCGCCTCGATCGACGAGATTCGCGCCGCCTCGCAGCGCATCAAGGGCTACGCTTTACGAGCGCCATTGGTACGCCTAAATGTGGACGATGCACCGTGTGAGATTTTTCTGAAGCTGGAGAACCTCCAACCGAGTGGGGCCTTCAAAATGCGTGGGGCGTTCAACAAAGCTCTGTCGGCGAGCGACGACGAGCTGTCGAGGGGCATCTGGACGGTCAGCTCGGGCAACATGGCGGTCGCGGTGTCCTATGTTGCGCGAGAGATGGGTCTCGACTGCACGGTGCTGGTTTCAAACGATGCACCCGCAAAAAAGTTCGCCGCCGTTGAGGCATTCGGCGCGAATACCGTGCCTATTACCTGGGAGACCTTGCTTGAAGTAGCTAGTACGCGAAAATACCCGGGGATGGATGGGCTGTTCATCCATCCGTTTGCCGACCAGGAAGTGATGGCGGGGAATGGCACTATCGGGCTGGAGATATTCGAGGACCTGCCGGACGTGGACGTCGTGACCGTGCCATACGGTGGTGGCGGCTTCGCAGCGGGAGTTGCTTCTGGAATCAAGGCGCTGCGGCCAGAAGCGAAGGTGTACGCCGCCGAGATCGAGTCGGGCGCGCCGTTCGCCGCGTCCTACGCCGCCGGAAAGCCGACGCCTGTCGACCAGCGGAACACCTGGGTGAGCGGTATTAGCACGCCCTATGTGTTCGAGGACGTGTGGCCGGTCGTGTACGAACTGCTGGACGGCTCGGTGGTCGCAACGCTGCCCGAGGTAGCCGCTGCAGTGAAAATCATCGCCGAGGCGAATCACGTCATCGCGGAGGGTGCGGGCGCGGCGGCGGTAGCACCGGCGCTGGCGGGCAAGGCGGGCACCGGCAAGGTCGTGTGCGTGGTGTCTGGCGGTAATATCGATACGGAGAAGCTGGTCACGATTTTAGAGGGAAACGTACCGGAGTAGGAGTGCCGCTACTCTTTCTTACCGAAGGCGTCGACGAACCGGGATAGGAGGTCGATCAGCTGTCTGTTCTCGGCGGCACCGTCTACTTTCCTCCCGGCGTTGAGAGCGACCTGCGCAGCACGGAGGCGAATCTCCGGGTAGGAGTGGTCCATGGAGTCGGCAAGAACGGTCGTCGCCTTGAGCATGAGGCCGCGTAGCTCTGCCGTTGCGATCGCGCTGGCTTCCTCTCGCAGCCTTTCGTACTCCATCCGAAAGTCGGGGTCATCCATCCAGCGATAGAGCGTAGTGCGTGACACATCGAGGGTCGTAGCGGCATCGGTCATTGAGCCCGCAGCGGCTAGATAAGGCAGCGACTGGAGTTGCTTGTCGGAGAGGGCGGGTCGTTTTTCTGTAACATTTTGTCCCATTTTGTCTCATTCCTTGAGTAGGTCGGCGGCTGAGGGTCGTAGACTTAGAATAGGATGTCTGTTCTGATTCGTCAAGTTGGAGCGTTGCCGAAGCAATATTACAGATCGGTGTGATGCGTGCCGGACTTCTAACGGAGTATCATGGCAGGATCGGGAGAGAACTTCAGCGGCCACAGGGCGGGTGGCGAGGCTGAGTGTCTGCGACCTGCAGGATATGTGTCATCGTCGGTCTCGGTAGGTGCTACCGTGTTGATTTTCCTTCGGCTAAGTCTCGTGTCTCTCTTCACGTGGAGCGTCCCTCACGCTCACCGGCGAATGGCCCTAGAAACGTCGTTAGGACGAATATCCCTAACCGCGATATCGAGGTAAAGCGATTGTATCCGTAGCCAGAACTGTAGTGGGACTCCTAGTTGTTGTGGGAGTGAGCGTGGCATGTGGCACGAATGGCAGCGTGACCCCAACTGTGGAGAATCAGCCTGCGGATGTAATTTCCGCTTCCCCATTGGCGCAGTCGAACGGCGAACGAATCGACTGGCTAAGAGACGCTGCCATACCGTTTGAGCTACTCGCTCCGAAAGATGTTGACGATTTCGCCGATCTCGAATCGCTCAGGCAGATAGTCGGTGACGCCAGAATCGTTGGGTTGGGGGAGGCGACTCACGGTACGAGTGAGTTCTTCACTCTGAAGCATCGAATGCTGCGATTCCTGGTTCTCGAGATGGGCTTCGACGCCTTAGCAATGGAACGCAAACCTTTCACAGCCTGGGCCCAAGAGGTGATCGATCTTATCGAGTGGACACGCCTTTACAATGCCGAGTCGACCTCTGCAGCATCGCTCCGCCTTGAATCGTTCGACGTACAGGACCCCGAACTCTACAAGGAAATCGTACTGGAATACTACGAGTCCTTCGATAGGGAGTTCCTAACGTTCGTTAGATCGGCGTTTGCCTGTCCAGTCGGATCCGGCTACGAAACCCTGTCCCCCGAGCTTCAAGACGCCTGCCGGACCCAAATGGAGACCGTCCGCGATCGCCTGATCGAACGCGAAGCTGCCTATGTACAACAGTCTTCGCCAGCAGAGCACCGGAAGGCGTTGCGAAATGCCGTAACCCTTCTCCAGGCCGAGGAGTTTTGGCGGGTTAGGGAAGACAACTGCCTGGCCGGGTCAGTGAGAGATGAGCGCATGGCTGACAACGTTGAGTCATTGCTCGACGAGGCGGGCCCTGATGCGAAGATCGTACTTTGGTCCCACGATAACCACATCGGCGATCTCGCTAACGAATGCGACGATATTGATGTGCCGAGCATGGGTCATCATCTACGAAGCCGCTTCGGCCAAGATTACGTGGCGATCGGGTTCAGCTTCTTCGAAGGCGAATTCAGCGCGATACCCTGGGATCTTGAGACGGGCACACCAAATGAACCGTACATCCCCGACGCTCAAACCGCTGGCCCAGCAGTTCCAAACTCGTTCGAGTGGTTCGCGCATCAAACCGGCGCACCTGAGTTCATTCTCAATCTCAGAGACATCGATAAGCAGGACGCGATCGGTCGCTGGATTAACGAAGCTCTCCTCAGACGCTGGGTTGGCTGCTGCTATGATGCCACCGCTTCCAGCCGGTACTTCCGAGAGGCAGTCCTATCCGACGAGTTTGATGCTCTTATCTTCGTGGACCGCTCCAGTCCAGCCGACATGCGATAGAGTCTTCGCAGAATTCCAGAGTCGGATTTGCAGCGAGCGACCTTAGTGTCCCCTCGAACACACTCGTTAGTCCTTCAGTGCCAACTTCGTTACAGTCTCTTCGCCCTTATACCAGGTGGCGACGTTGAGGATTCGGAGCGGCTCGTCGCCGACGACCTTGTAGGAATGCACTGTGTTGTGGGGGATAAAGATTATCGTGCCCACGCCGGCTTCTCGCTCCTCGTCGCCGACCTTCATGATGGAGTTGCCGTTCAGGATGTAGTACCACTGCTCGGCCCTGGTGTGGATGTGGTCCGATATCCAACCGCCGGGCGCGTACTCGTAGGCTCCGATGTACATGAGGTCGCTATTGGCCGTGGCCGAATGGCCATCGCTGCCCTTGAGTGTCACATAGCTGGCGACCTTGACGAGGTGCTGGTGCGTCTCGCCGTCCAGATAGGACTCGACGTAGTCCTCAGTGTCCCAGCCGATCTCTTCGACGTCGATGATGTTCGTCATGTTCATGGTTTTTGTCCTCAGGTAATGTGATTGATCTACGGTTACATGGAAGGGAGCCTACCAGAAAACTCGCGTCTTAGCACAGCCTATTGCAGCGTCGACTTCACTGGGGTCGGCACGGGGGCACGACCCCTACGCGACTTTTTGTAGGGGCGATCTCCAATGGTCGTCCCCTCGCAACGAGGTCACCGCCGCCCCTCGGCGATGCGGTCTTCCATCCAGGGGTTGCGGCCACCGTAGTATTCGTGCCTGCCGCGCTTCGGGGTGACGTCGCCACCAAGGTTTTTTGTGTATACAAGCAAATCGTGCCACGAGTCGCCGTCGCGCATGCGACTCTTTAGGCGCGCCTCTTGAGCAAGGCCAGCCGATTCGAGGATGGCAGCTTGGTCGGCATCACGGTCGGCCACGAAGGACTGGATTTTTTGTATATCCAGGTTACGGCTCTCGTCGAAAACAGCGTCAAGCAGCTGCGCCGTCTGGTCAGTGTAAGCCGGAGCCACTCGAAAGCCCAACGTCGCGACGTGCTGCTCGTAGTATGTGTCCAGGCGCTCGATGGCGGCGGCTCCAACGACGCGTTTGTTGGGATTTTCAAGGACCACGTAAGTACCGAGCCCGTCCTCGATGCGGCGCATGAGTTTTACGAAGTGGCTCTCGTAGCGAGTATCGCGGAAGCTATGGGTAAGAGAGTCCTTGATGAGCCAGTCGGGTTCGCGGTGGTTGTACAGCGCCGACACTCCTGCCAGGTCAGCCCAGGTTGCCTCGCGGACGGTTGCATTGCCCGTGTGGGCGAAGTAGGTATGGTCGAAGTCCTCGGAGCCGGGCGCGAGGAATCGCATGCCGTCGCCGACTGTGTACCAGAAGCCGTGGTTCTCGTAGAGGCGTCCGGCGATGGGGTTGGACGTGCAGAGCATGAGGGCCTTGCCACCCTGATCGACGAATTTTTCTATCAACGCGTCCATAAGAACTGAGGCGATTCCATTGCCACGCTGCTCTTCGAGGGTTTGCACGAACTCTATGACGCCAACGTCGCGGGTGTCGGTCGGCGTGAAGTAGGCCATGCTGCCGACAAGTTGTCCGTCGAGGAAACCGAGGGCGTACGGGGTGTAGAGCCACTGCTTGAGCTTGCCGCCGAGAAGATCGTCGCGAAGCTCGCGCCAAATCCAGTTGATGAGCACTCCGTCAGGAAGGCTTTCGGAGTAGTGGGTCAACGGCGGCTCTTCGATTCGGACGAGCATGGTCTCGCCGGACATGAGCGTCGTGCTCGTTTCGGTCATTGGGTTTGTCGCCTTCATTTGGAGTGACGACAATTAAATCAGAAACAGTTGCGGGTTGGGTATGCCTGGCAGGGATAGGTCATGAGCGACGCGTCCTGGCGATCGACTGCCCGGTTAATCGCCCAAACACGAAATCGTCTCATGGTCGGCAAACGCGGCGCAGGCTCTCGAGGCGACGGAGAGCGAACGGAGGAGGTGACAAAAGTCAGCTGCCACGAGATGGTTTGAGTTCACCGCAGTCGGAGCGCTTTAGTTGGCTACCTGTGCCGCGTCGCTGCGAAAGGCCTTGATAGCAACAGTCGGCGAGAGCATAGAACCGCCGCCAGCGACGACACGAATGCCGTGAGCGATTATGTCGAATGATGCGTCCTTGAGGACGTAGCCCTCAATACCAGCCCTGGACGCTGCGCGGACGTATTGGTCGTAGTCGTAGCCGGACAGCAATATGATTTTAATATCCGGCCGGTTTTTCTTCAGTATTTTTGCTGCCGCTATCCCAGAGGTCTCGGGCATGCGAATATCGAGGAGGATGAGGGATGGGTTAGTCTCGTCGATGAGAGCGAACGCTTCCTTCGCGCTTCCCGCCTCACCGACCACTTCGATGTCCGGCTGCTTGGCCAGGGCCTCACGTAGGGTGGCCCTGAATCTTACGCTATCGTCTACGATGAGTACTCGTGACGGCGTTTCAAGGGTTGTCGGCACCTACAGGCCTCCGATATCGAGCGTGCAAAATATACTAGCATATCTTCGAATCTATTGCACCGATAATGTTTGTCGGTGCACACGAAGGTGTCGAATACTGCCGCCGTTTCCTATCCGTAAGGCGGTAACGGCTGGTCAGGTTGAGTACACGGTGCCGCCAGCGGTAATGGTCTTTATAGCAGCAATCAGATCCGCGTCGGGGGCTTCTTTGTTAAGCACCCCTTGTATACCGGCCCGCTGTGCCGCTCGGAGGTGCTGGTCGAAGATGTGGCCGGAGAGAAGCATGATCTTCAGGTCGGGCTGATCCTTGAGCATCTGCCGTGCAGCCTGAACCCCGGACATATTGGGCAGGCTGATGTCCATAACGACGAGGGTCGGCTGTGTATCGCTAAGCTGGGCGATGGCATCTTCTGCGGAGTTGGCCTCGCCGACTACTTCGATATCGGTTTCGCCTTTTAGCATGTCGCGGATGCCGTCGATGATATCTTGATTGTCATCAACTAGCAGTAACCGAGCGGTTGTGGTCATGAAATATAGGTTCCCCTCCTGACCGGTCCGTTCGACGCTCCCGTCGCACGTTGAGTTTCGACTCGTAGTTTACTTGATCAGATTCTTATTGACCGCGATTCTAACGGCCTCTGTTCGGCTCTGGGCGCCGAGCTTGGAGATGATGTTACCAACGTGGGCTTCAACGGTTCTGGGAGAAATACTCAGTTTCCCTGCGATGTCGGCGTTACGCATGCCCTGGTACAACATCTCCAGAATTTCGATTTCGCGAAGCGTCAGCTCCGACGGCTGGCGCTCTCGGTTCGAACTGGGAGATTCTGCGAAGTTTTGAATGACCTTCGACGCGATATGCGGCGACAGAACGGTGCCCCCGCCGATGACGTCTCGAATAGCATCGACCAGTGTCTCCTGCGGCGAATCCTTGAGAAGATACCCCTGAATACCGGCACGGGCAGCCGCCCGGACGTACTGGTCAAAGTCGTAGCCTGTGAGCAGCACGATTTTCAGATCGGGCCAGCGCCTCCGCATGACACGGGCCGCCTCGATGCCCGACATCTCAGGCATCCGTATATCCATCAAAACGATCGATGGGTTGAGGGTCTCTACCAGATCGAGAGCCTGTTTGACCTGCCCCCATTGGTTGTACCACTCGTTATGTTAGTCCGGCAAGTATCGGCATATGTACAGATGGCACGAGCGCCTCTGGTGCCGGTGGCATGTATCCCAGCGAGCTGTGCGGTCTG
>Ga0114996_10007205_pt1 | contig 12658 bp, 15 predicted proteins | sample ArcticOcean_MG_C_4_FD_87039 | JGI IMG/M metagenome (GOLD analysis project Ga0114996, IMG submission 87039) | Marine microbial communities from western Arctic Ocean - ArcticOcean_MG_CB4_134 | ecosystem: Environmental > Aquatic > Marine > Oceanic | place: Arctic Ocean: Canada Basin | collected... | reverse complement strand
GAATGTGGAGCCCCAGGGGACCCCCTGCAAGTGCCGGATCCGCAGTGAAGAACCTTCAGGAGCAGCTCCTCAGGGCGCCGCCTCCATGGCCGGAACGCACTGCACCAACACGTTATAGCGCGCGTCCTCGGAGCTGGGCATCAAAGCCCGATTCACCCTCATCTCCGCCGCCGTGCCTATCACGATCCTGGAGTAGACACTGAAGAAGCAGTCCGTATCGTCCAGGCGAAGTCGGAGCGCGGACTCGTTCGGCGCATCCCGTGGATCTGGAGTCCGAGTCCACCCAGCTGCGAGCAGCTGGTCATAGAGTAGCCCTGCCGTGTCGGCCATCCCGAGCTGGGTGCCACCTGCCGCCGTGACCCGGCAGCCTGCCAGCATCTTGTGGGTGCGCCAGTCGTCCACCGTGTCCCGCTCAGTCTCCGCGACCATCCCGAAGCCCTCGGTCAGGAACCGCTGGACCGGCTCACACCGCTGCACGCCCTGGGCTCCGGCCCCCGCCCCAGGAGCGGCACAGCCGAGCGAGACCGTCAGCGGGAGGAGGAAAGCCCAAGCAATACGCACCATGACGGGTCTTGGCATCGTGCCTTCTCCTGAGGCCAGGGTAGTAGCCTAAGATAGCCTCTTGGGCCGCCGTCGGGATAACGAGCTCTGTTCCGGGCCTTCCGCTGCTGTTCTGCGCCCCCCTAATCCAGGGGGCAATGCTACCCTCGGATGATGGAATGACCGGACAGCCGGGGCGTTGCGAAACGGGGACCGTTAGACGAAATTGGCCCATTCCTACATTGCTTAGGCTATCGTAATCAGGGTCCGTAACCAGACAGAACACGGGAGGAGATGATGGTTGGCCGCAGCTTGTTCGTGTCGGCTCTGGCTCTCGCGAGCCTCTGGGGCCCCCAGGTGCTCAAAGCTCAGGCGGCGACGCCCTCGGCGGCACCCGCAGGAGCGCCCCAGGCGGTTGATCCGGAGGTCCGGGATTTCGCGGTGCTCCAGGCGGCGCTGAACGTGGCTCGTAACGATTATAACGTGGAGATCGCCAGGCTCCATGAAGTCCAGGCCAAAGCAGAGGCCATGGACAATTTCGGCCTACACGTCGAGGAGATCCTGGCCGAACACGGGACGACCCGGGAGGCGTACCTGCAAGAGCTGTTCGCCATCACCTCGGACACAGCACAGCGGGAGGTCTTCGAGAAGCTCCTCAGGGAGATGAAAGCACGGTAACGCGCTGAGCTGAACCATCCGGCGTGGCAACAACTTGCCCCCCTCGGGCCATTATATGTCCAAGGGGGGCATATCTGTTGCCAGTCCTATAGGAGCGAGGTGGCGCCTAGCCTTAGCGATGGCCGGGCTGCAGAGGTCGCTGGCGCCGGTGGGTCGCGTCTAGGAGCGGACTGTCAGCCGGCGGAACCGTTCCCGTCAGGAACACTCCCCAGCGCTGGCTCATGCGCCCACCTGCGAAACCGCCACCCCCCTCGGGAAGCTGGTCGGGAACTCGCCCGTACTGTCTCCGAAGTGCTGCATGTCGTCGTGCCCGAGCGCCTGCATCAGACTCACGAACACGTTCGACATAGGCGTTCCCTGCGGAGCCCGCCGGTGCATGTTGCCCTCCAGCGCGCCATTCGCCTTCCCCATCAGGATGAGCGGGCAGCGCCGGTGATTGTGCAGATTCGGGTCACCCATCGGCGAGCCTCAGACAATCTCCGTCTTGCCCAGCAGAGAAGCGTCACCATCCATGGTGTTCTGCATCCTCTCCAGGAAATACGCCATCTGGCTCAGCCGATAGGTGTTGATCTCGTGGAAGCCCATGATCGACGTGGGCACGTTGCCGTGGTGCGACGCCCCGTGCCAGGATTTGTTGACCCCTCTCCCCGGGTGAGTCCGGCTAGCCTGATCGATTCCGGTAATGAAGCTGATCACCCGCGTCACATCCGCGCCGCCCTGCACACGACGACAGATTCGACACCTCCAGAACACCAAAGCCAACGGTCACTACGAGAGGATCCTTTCGGCCTCAGCTGTGTTATCTATAAATGCGTACTTCTTACTAAGTGATCCGTACCGGTGAGGTCCGGCATGAAGCTCTTTCTCGTCTCGTCCAACAGAGTCCTCTTCGGCGTCGCCCTCCTTTCCGCCTCGCTCCTTCTGGGATGCTCCCGCAGTTCCCGTCCGACTCCTATGTTCGGGGAGACGAGGGGCTCGGGAGCCGTCATGGTGACCGTCCAGAACAGAGACTTCAAGGACGCCACCATCTACGCCACTTTTTCGGGAGGCACGCGCCATCGGGTTGGGTTGGCCGTTGGAAAGACCTCCCAGACTTTCATCATCGAATGGAAATCCGAGGTCGTTCGGTTCGAGGCTGATTTCATCGCGGGTCGAAGTTTCTCCTTCGATCACATCGGCGTCTATGGAGGGGACCACCTCGAACTGATCATCATGAACGAGGGCTGACCCCGCTCGGATCGTTGAGCAGATGGCGTACTTGGAGGACCGCCGGACCTCCGCCCATGAGACTCCGTGGTGGCAAGGACTATCAGGTAGCGCCTGGGAGAGCGAGGGGCCTCCCTTCTTACTGGGAAATCTCCTCCAGCAATCTACCCTTTGTCTCGGTCCCAAGGATCGCAACTGCTAGGACGCCTACTAGTCCCATAGCACCAACGAAGCTGTAGGCGGCTACCACACCACCATCCATGAGAAGGAATGGGAAATACGCAGGTGCGATCACTCCTGCGATAAGGCGTCCCGCCGCTTCTGTGGTGGCAACACCGGTGGCGCGCACGCGCGTAGGATAGTTCTCCGCAACGTAGACCTTGACCGCAGGGTTTGCGCCGATGCCGAAAAATGACATGATCATGCCCACTATAAGGACGGGCACCAGGGACTCCAAGAATCCAAATATGAACGCACATACGACTGCAATCGAGGTGAAACCGATGATCACCGGCTTACGTCCCCACACCTCGACGAGCCACGATTCCAGAAACTTTCCAGGTATGGATGCTCCGACGATGATCGCCGTGATAAGGAACGCCGAGGTCAGCGAGAATCCCATCTGAACCACCACTGTGGGCATGAAAACCTGTATCGCGTAGAACATAAAGAACGTCGTGCCGAGCACGAGCCAGGTCATGATGGTGCGCTTGCGGTACTCGGGCTGCCAAAGCGTGCTGACAGGGACGCGCTCCTTGCTGGTCGTAACAGGCATGATTGTGCCTACAGGCGGCAGTGGCTGGCCGTACTGGCGTTCCACCTCTTGTTCGATGTCACGCATGGCGCGTTCTGCTTCCTCTCTGCGCCCCTTGATCTCGAGCCACCGGGGCGATTCCGGCAGATAGCGGGCAAGGATGAACACGTAGGCTATGGGTAGCCCGCCTATTACGAACAGCGCGCGCCAGCCCACATCTGGAGCCATGTTCGGGATGACGAGCGCGCCGAGCAGGGGCGATATGAAGTAGCCCACAGACAGGAGCGAATCCATGATCCCAGTTGCCCGGCCTCTCCACCCGGACCCAACCAATTCGCTCATCATCGAATAGGGCAGCGGGAACATCGCGCCCATTCCTAGGCCAGCTAGGAAGCGTAGCGCGACTAACCAGCCAATGCTTGGCGCAAAAGCGCACGCAAGCGTCAGCACCGTTGATACTGACATGCCAAAAATCAGGACGCGTTTGCGACCTACCCTGTCCGCCATGATGCCGGACGGGATCACGCCAACGATGATACCGATGGTTGAAGCCACCGCGAGCTGGCTCACTTGTCCAGGACTGAGATCCCAAAGCCCTGATAACGTGGGCAAGATGACACCCACCAGTCCGATGTCGACCGCCTCGATGAGCCAGGCCAGGCTGCACAGAAGAAGCATCTTGTACATCCACCACGTACGCGGGAGCCGTTCGAGTCGCTCCCCGATGCCCAGGGGTGTTGAACTCACGTCCACTTGGTCCGAGTGAGCCACAGTACTTCTCCTATAAAATGGAGGCAGCTGGATGGGAGTCGAACACATCGCCCACCAAAGCGATTACGCCCAGCTCAGAAACCGTCAAAAAATGTACTTACCCTCGGTCGAAGCAGCCAATTTAAGCCGAGCGAACGCGTCGAGCGATCCCGCTAGTTCGGTCTTGAAGCTATCCCACTCGGGGCGGTGCTCGCCGGCAGCTTCTACCCAGGCAGCTATTTCGTCTTCGGTCGGTTGATAAATCTCGACTCCTTGTGCCTGTAGTTTATCATCCGAGTATGCGCGGCAGCCGGGGAGAGCAGTGAAGCTTGCCACCATCGCTTTATCACTCGCCTCCTCTAAGGCTGTGCGTGCCTCGGGTGTGAGGCTCTCGAACCAACGCAAGCTGCATACATAAACATTAGCGTCGGGCACCGATGAAATAAGAGAGATGGAGCCAAGCACGTCTAGGAAACCCGCCGTGTAGAGCGTGGTACCAGCTGGGTCAAGCGCATCGGCCTCTCCTTCCCTCAGCGCCTCTAGAGTCCGACCCCAGGGTATAGGCACAGGTTCAGCACCGACCAAGCGACAGAACTCTGCCAACACACGAGAGCCCGGAACCCGTATCCTGAGTCCACGCGCGTCTTCTGGCGTACGCACTGGGCCACCCACACCGCGGCGGGTAGCTATAGTGCGGGGATCTTCCGTATAGTAAAAAAGTACTTTGAGGTCGCGCGCGGCTAGTTGGGGTGCGATTTCATCCGCCCATGCCTGCGACGTTATTAGGTTTGCAAAACGCTGATTGTCACCGCACCAGTAAGGAATGTTGATGAGGTCTATCGCTGGCACAAATGCGGCCATGTTCGCGAGTGAGACCTGGATCGCGTGCACCTCTCCAGAGAGGAGTTTCTCGACGAGAACGCCACCGACGCCAAGCTCCCCGCCCGAATGCAACTCTACTTCAATCTCGCCCTGGCTGATTTCTTCTATGTAGTCTTTGTAGGCAGTCTGAACGACCGGTACGCTCACCTCTTGTTCGACGGTATATTCCGTAGCGATTACCATCTTCTGCGCAGGTCGTCGTCCGCGCACACCCTTACCAGTAGATGTCCGCCGAGCCGTCACGTGGGCGCCGACATCCCCAGGCACGACGCCCCTCAAGGCAACGGCACAGCCGAACGTGGAGACCGATTCCAGGAAGCGGCGCCGGTCCGGAGCTGGCTCATGAGGCATGAGTCACGATTTTGCGCTCAGGCCGGGCGACAGCAGCTGGGGTCTTGGAGCCGGCCAGATCCTTACCGAACACATCTTTGATTCCGTGCGCCACCAGCGGCTCGACAAAGGCTTCGCTCGGGGTCATCCGGGTCTTGTTGCTCACTGGTTTGTTTTTTGGTGTGCTCATTGGCTTGCTCTTCGGTAACTGTACGTCTGACGGCAATTGGCGATTCTGGAAGCGTGACGTTGGGTCAACCCGTTTCGTGGGAAGTTGGGGAAGGCCGTTGCCGCGGCGCCCACGACGAGGGGCAGCAACGAACTGCGTTCGGGGGGGAAGCGCTAGGCTACGTTGGGGTGGTCGCGAAGTCAAGAAAAAATAGAGCTCCGCTCCCCGTCCGGGTCACCGCAGGACTACGATCCTGAATGGGTCGTCAGGCGCTCAAGGCCACGGATCGTGAGGAGAGGCGGGGCGCTCACTGCCTCCCGCGATTGGGGCCCGCTCGATCCTCGAGAAGATTGCGGCTCCTACCCCGATCCATAATGCGAGGAAGCTGAATATAAAATTCGAGTCGAGTCCCGATAATTTCGGACGTAGTCGGATTCGTGGCTTGTCGCCTAGTTCTCGATGACCAGGTGCCTACCGATGATTTTGTTCGGATCGGCGCCGGGCTTCGGAACGTATTTGTCCGCATGGCCGCTGTCCCAGTTGACGACATATACGTTGCCTTCCTGGTCCACGTCCATATGGTGCGGGCGCGACATGCCGCCTGGCCCAAAACCTCCCGCCGTCCCCCCGAACGTGCCCCACTCGTAGAGGAGCTCGCCATCGGCGTTGTACTTCATCATCCGGTTCAGCGCTGCCGAAAACTATACCCTTCACCCCGATCTGCTAGGATGTTTCCGCCACGGGCACCAGGGACAGAAACAAGGCTGCGCATTTTACGGGGCGGCGCCATATGGTGCCAGACGTGTTTCAAGGGCGCTAGTGCGCTGGCGATCTGGCCGATCGGAAAGGTGTTTGTGACACCGTTCGAGGTGGTCTCGCGCGAGTCGAGCGAATCCGCAATTGCGACCAGCGGCGTCACCGATTTAGAGTGGTAACTCGGGACTTCGCTGGCCGTGGATATCAGCCTCATCCGCGGTTTCACTCTGACCCCGTATGTGGGGCGCGCGAGCAGTTCGATAAGGACAGACGTGTTGGCGACTGTCGGCGCAACGCCCGGCGGGGGTCCCGTCACTCAGCGCAGCCGCAGGACCGATTCCTTGTCGGGATGGTGGGCAGCAGCGGACTTGTCCGTGGCGTTCTAGGGGCAACCCCGACCAGGAGGTCCGCCACCCATCATGAACCCCATACCGCGGGCAAACGCTCAAAGAACCAGAGCATTGCCAGCGTCCCGAGGGCATAGCCCAGCGCCGGCTGGAGCTTTGGGAGACGGGCTCGGACGGTTCTCCGTGTGGCCTGATGAACAACCAGGATAACAGCAACGAACGCAAGTTGTCCGGCTTCCACCCCGAGGTTGAAGAAGAGGAGTGCTGGCGGAACGTCGCTTGCTCTCAGTCCGATATTGCCAAGGGCCCCAGCGAAGCCGAGGCCGTGTAGCAGCCCAAATGCAAAGGCCACCAGCCACGGGCTCCGGTGCACTAGGTGCTCTTGGCCACGGAAGCCCATCACGATCTCACGGGCCAGAAGCACGATGGAGAGAGCGATTGCCGCCTCGACCGGGCCAACTTGCACGGGCACGTACCCGAGGACCGCGGCACCCAGGGTGATGCTATGGGCCACTGTGAAAGCGGTGATGGTCTTGACCAGCGGCCAGAGTCCACCCACCAAGAGGAGAAGCCCCAAGACGAAGAGGAGGTGATCGACACCAAAAAGGATGTGTTCGGTTCCAAGCATGAAATACGTGGTGGCCAGGTGACTGATGGACCCAGCCCCGGCACTGAGATCTGCCAATCGGATGGGCACCCCCTGTCCATTACCACGGAAGAAGCCCGAGGCCTCGCTGCCGTCACTCCAGCGGGCGAGCACAACGACACCTGCGAGAGACGATGGAAGGATGATGACGTCGTCGAAGGTGATCTTCTTCTCGCACTCAAAGGCGAAACCGGCGACGACCTGGGTGCTGGCAGCTTCTTCTGGTACAAGTGAACACCCATCAGGGAGCAGCCCCGCAGCGTTGAGCATCGGTGACATCTGCATGTCTACAACGGAAAGCAGGTATCGGCGCTCGCCGATTTGGTCCAGGAACATCCGCGCGATCGATGTCACGTCCATGTCGTGAGCCGCGACGGGCGCAGCGCACGCTAGGCAAGGCGAGACGAAACCTAGAAAGAGCGGCAGCCACATCGGGCGCCGTCGCGGCTTCAAAGCCCCTCGTTTACGTCGGTGAACACGACGTTATAGCGCTTACGGAGGCCTGTGAACCGCTGTTCGAGCCTGGTGCTCTCATATTCGCGGATCCAGTCGAGCCGAACTCGGTCTCTGATCACCTCAAGAGGAGAAAGCGATGAATCGCTGCGCTCTCTTATTTGGAACCAATGCTGACCACGCGCAGTATGGTGGGGCCCAACCCACACCCCGGGCTCCGCGCTGAACACCAGGGCCGCGGTCTCTGTACCGAAGATGCGGGTGAGCCCCTGGAGCGTCACGTCGGACAGGACGTTTTCGCTCATCGGGAGATCGCTCGTGAGCAGTTCTGGTGGGGTGCCGTCGCGGAGTAGCGCGCTGAGCGCGGCGGGTAGCGGGCTCTCCGTTGCCACCACGGTCTCGGTCACTGTTACCGCCGGTTTCGACGTGTAGCGCGTCTGGTTTGTCTCGTAGTACTCTTCGATTTCGATGTCTGTGGGCTGGATCACATCGCCGCTCAAAACATGCAGCATCTTCTGCGCGAGGATATCATTGATCACAGCGTCATCCTCGAGCCCGAGAGCGAGAGCCTCCTTCACCAGGATCGCCTGCTTGATGTAGCCCTCGTCGACCTGCTGCCTTTCCTCGGCCGACAGCGGAGCTCCGCGCGCTGCCTCAAGCTCAGCAACCCTGATCGCTATCTCAGCCCGGCTGACCTCGACGAGGTTGCGATTTCGTAACCCGAACAGAGCGCTGATCGCAAACAGCAGCGCCGCGAGGAGCATGAAATGCAGAGTCGGCTCCCGTAGAATGCGGGAGATCGAATACGTGGCCTGGGTCTGGTGAGCCATAGTGCGGACGGGGGGGGGAGAGCACTGCCGCCAGGCGGAACATTTCTCCAGAGAGCGGTCTGGGGAATGCTATTAGGCTAAGTAAGTCGGAGCAACGCTACGGCATGAAAACGCCTCAGGCCCGTCTCGCTGAGCTGGCGAATAACATCCCTGGCTGCAAACAGCCTTGAGACGTCATCCCGCCGGGCGTCTTCCTGATTTCCTCCCCGCCGCCGGGCTCCGAAAACGTTCTTCGACTACCCTTCGGAACGGATCGCACCGACTGGTTCGTGGATACGGGGATCTCCTTCAGCCAGCTTCGGTACCGTCTGACGAACGCTAACCGCCAGCCAATGAGATCCCGACCGGCCAGAAGTAGCGGAAACTCTCTCTGTCTTTTATCGCTCCCAGGGCGAGGACTGATAGAGCAGCGGCACTTCATTCTTCCTGGTTAAGATCCTAGAGTTCAGGCCACCTGCTGACCAGCCGGAGAGCTGGCCACCATCGGCCGTTGGGGGGTAATGGGTACTGTATCGGGGCAGATATGTGATGCATCACAAGAACCCGAACCATATCCCCGGCCACAGAAGCGATGAAACTATTCGTTAAAATTCCCGAATTGACCCTGCTGACCCTGCTGAGCCTTGGGGTTTACCTGTTTATCTTTATGGCCACCCCCATGGGGCATGCAGGAATACTGAGCAGCAACCAGTTAGCCGGCTTGATGTTAAGCTCTTTTCTACTGTCCCTGGCTATCGCCATTATTGCCGTGGTAGCCGGTATCGGTGGCGGCGTTATTTTTACTCCCCTGTTACTTGCCTTCACTGCCATAGATACCCTGGTGGTCAGGGCAACGGGGCTGATAGTCGCCATGTTCAGTGGTCTGATTTCCACCGGCCCGTTGCTGCGCCATGGCCTGGCCGATATACGTCTGATCCTGTTTGGAGCCATTCCCATAACCAGCGGGGCCGTTGCCGGCGCCTACAGCGCCCTAGCCCTGGATCAATCCATGGGTGCCCGCAGTGATGCCTGGGTGCGGCTTATGCTGGGCCTCATACTGTTGCTGGTGGCCCTGCTGCTAGTGCGCAAGGGGGCCGACAGTGAATACCCCCAACCCCTTACCCTGGACCCCCTGTCCCGCAGACTGGACCTCCATGGGACCTATGAGGAACCAAGCCTGGCAAAAACCATCCACTACCGGGCCGGCAGGACCCTGCCCGGCGGCCTGTTACTGCTGGGGGTTGGGTTTCTGGGTGGCTTTTTCGGCCTCGGTGGCGGCTGGGCCGTGGTGCCCGTACTGAATCTGGTCATGGCCGTACCCCTGAAGGCCGCAGCCGCCTCCAGCGGGGCCCTGCTGGCCCTGGGCAATGGTGCAGCCATCTGGCCCTATATCTTCTACGGGGCCCTGATTCCGGCCCTGGCCGCCCCCTGGCTGCTGGGCCAGGTCATCGGTGGTATTATTGGCGCCCACCTATTGACCCGGGTCAAGGCCAGCCTGGTGCGTAACACATTGGTCACCATGCTTGTACTGACGGCCCTGAAACTTGTTATGCGGGGTCTGCAGGGCCTGTAGCCCCAGCCTGGACGGACCATATCATGGAACCTGATGAACCAACCCTTAGCCACCGCCAGCTGGCCGGCCGCCAATGTGGTACCATGATCTACTGGGGCACCCTGGCCGGTGCTTTGCTGGTGATTCTGGGTAGCCTCGTCAGCATGGGAATGGGCCATAACCTGGTGAATGTAGAAGCCCAGCTTAATGCCCTCTGGCAGGGTCAGACCCTTGCCGCCATAAAACAGGCAGGGGGTATGGACAGCAGCCATCTCCATTGGTACCTGCCACCGAGCTGGAGGGGTGATACCCTGATCATGCTGGGTATGGTGACGGGTATTTTGTCTACTATTCCCGGCCTTCTGCGAGCCTCCCTGACCCTGTGGCATAACCATGACCGCCTGTTCGCCTGGAGCGGCCTTATAACTGCAGGGCTGATAGCCGCTGCGGCACTGGGTCTGCTGCAAACGCCCCTGTAAGAATGCCAGACCAGATGCCGGCCATTCTGGGGTGGACACAAAGAAGAAGGAGCTCGTGTGGGGGCAATCACAACCCCCAAGAGAGACCCTGGGTCCACTCCGCGTTTCGAGGTTTACGGCCTTCTAGGGGGGAGTCGTAGTCGAAGGGCTCTGCGCCGGCAAATTCACACCAGCTCTCCATGCCCCGGAAGATGGTGTCTATACACTTGAACGGTGAGCTTTGGCCCCATTACCATCAAGCAGTTTGGGCAATAGGTGCGGTACTTTCCCTGTTTTCTGAAGCAGCATCGTACAGCATGGCCACCGTACGATAGACGATGTGAGCAAACTTGGAATACGGGATGTACACGAGCAGGAAAAACACAAACATGAGGTGCACGAAGTAGGTCGGGTAAGCAATTGCCCCCCCGACTCCGACCAGCCTCAGGCCCTGTGCGAGAAACCCGGTGAGCGTGGTCAGCAGCAGAATGTCAAGGAAAAGCCAATCCGAATAGGTACTCTCGCCGGCCTTAGTCTTGGCGGTGATCCTGCGATAGCCGAACATTAGGAGCGCGATGATAACAGCGGCTCCACTGAGGTTGCCAAGGATCTTCACGGGATGCCAGATCGGCCATGGCGTAAGATATCCGAAGGCGTAGATGCCGATCCCTATAGACGTAGTCGTCACCACGAGGCCAAGGAAGCCATAGAACGCCAGTAGGTGGGTGCGCGCAAAGGGAGTCCGGGGAGATTCGCGGGTTCCAGGTAAGTCGTCAGCACACCGCCTGAATTTGCGGTGTCGGAGGATCGTCCAGAGCGTGGGAAGTAGCCGAACTGGTCCTCGGTTACCGACCATCCTAAGGTTCATCGCCCTCCAGTATCTCATACCACCTGCTACCGCCCCAATCATTGAGAGCGCAATCGCCGCCATGAAGACCACTTCGACGAATACGATGGGCATGAACTTGGAGAATACGACGGCGCCATCTGGCAACGCGGTAAGGTTACCGATTCCCGCAATAATGGCGCCGAAAATCAAAGCTGGGATGGCAAACAGGATCGGTAGGAACTTTGCCTCGCCCAGCATACGACCCATAACGCGCGGCACCGCGTAGTGTTCAATGCTGTATTCCCTGAGGGCAGCCATCACCAGAGCGGGCTGCGCCTCCCTCGGACAGTAAGCGGTACAAATGGCACAATCGTGGCACGCCCAGATCGAAGAATTCGACATCGCTAGATCCGTTAGGCCCCACTGGACCCAAACCATCTCCTTGCGTGGGAACGGATTCTCTGGGCTGGAAATAGGACAGACGATCGAGCAGGTACCGCACTGGTAGCAGGAGTTTAGGTCGTGCGCACCCCGACTGAGGATCTGGGATTTGAACTCAAAATCTGGCTTGATCAAAGACGTTTCTGGCAAGCTCGACTCCCTAGAATCAAAAACCCTTGAACGGGTTAGGTCCCACCTGCTTGATGGTGTCGACGAACTCTTCCAATAACCCTGGGATCCGATGCGAGTCCGTAATTTCTATTTCCATGAACTTCACCCGCTCTGGTTCCAAGGCCAACCTGCCCAGCGTTTCGCGTACATTCTCCATTCGGGCATCTAAAAGCTCACTGCCATGAATGAAGTGACATTGGTAGTCCTCACCCGCTTTGCACCCAAGTAACGCGACACCGTCGAACCCGCGTGAGACGGCATCGGCTACCAAGACGGAGTTGACAGATCCTAGGCACCGAACTGGAATCACCCTTACACAGGCCGGATATTGGAGGCGCGCGATACCGGCCATGTCCAGGGCCGGATAGGCGTCATTTTCACAGGCAAAGATGAGGATCCGGGGCTTATCCTCGTCATCCTCTGGGATCTCAACTGCGTTGATCATGCTGGAGAGCATGTCGACGGAGTAGTCGTTGAAGGAGATGATCTGAACTGGGCAAGCGCCCATGCAGATGCCGCAGCGACGACACCTGTTGGTCTCAAGCACCGGATGACCATTATCATCCACTTCCAGAGCACTGAACGGACATTCTTGCGAACACCGTCCACAGGATGTGCACTTCTGCATGAAGAACTCAGGATACGAGAGATCGTGCACACGCGGGTGCACAGCCTCTCCTTCCGAGGACCGTTCGATGCACTGTATGGCCTTGAGGGCTGCCCCAGTACCATCCTGAGCGCTGTCAGCCAGATCCATCGACTGGCGTACCGCACCAGCCGCGTAGATTCCAGTGCGCTCTGTTTCGTACGGGAAGCAGATGAAGTTTGAATCGGCGAACCCAAATTTGTTGGTCGGGAGTTCTTTGCCCTTCTGGTACTGGAGGTTC
>Ga0114996_10007202_pt1 | contig 12662 bp, 10 predicted proteins | sample ArcticOcean_MG_C_4_FD_87039 | JGI IMG/M metagenome (GOLD analysis project Ga0114996, IMG submission 87039) | Marine microbial communities from western Arctic Ocean - ArcticOcean_MG_CB4_134 | ecosystem: Environmental > Aquatic > Marine > Oceanic | place: Arctic Ocean: Canada Basin | collected... | reverse complement strand
TATTAAATTTTTTATATCTGCCTTTTTTTGTGTTTCTTTTAAAATATTTGTAGCTTCATACTTATTAAATATTTTAGGATTTGAAATAACATTCATACCTATTCCTATTATTAAATAATTTATATTATTAAAGGTTATAATTTCTTGAAGAATACCGCAAATTTTTTTTCCATTTAAAAAGATATCGTTAGGAAATTTTAAAGTTATATTATTACTTTTACAATATTTAATAATTACCTCTGAAATTATGACAGGATTTATAATTGAAAACTCTGAGAATGGAGGAAAGTTTTTTTTTAATGGAAAAAAAATTGATGCAAACAAATTTCCTTTATCTGAAATCCATTTTTTTCCATGCGTACCTCTACCGTGTGTTTGTGTATCAGCATAAACTAATCCTGATTTTTTTTTACTTTTAATTAAATCTACGGCAGCATCACTTGTGCTAGTTGCTATTTCTAACTTAAATATTTCAAATTTCATTAATAAATCACTATTGATGAAACAACGTTAATTAATATAGATGGGTAAATAAAATAAACTAAAATTAATATACTAGATAAAACTAAAGAAATTTTAAATCCCCATTCATAATTTTCGTCAAATTCTTTTCTGGGTTTATCAAAATAAATTATTTTTATAAGTCTCAAGTAATAAAACGCAGAAATTACTGTAGTGATCAAACCTATAATAGCTAAAGCATACATTTGGGATTCTATAATTGACATGAAAATATAAAACTTAGCAAAGAAACCTGCTAATGGAGGAATGCCAGCTAAAGAAAAAAATATAATTAGAAAGCTTAGAGATAAAATTGGATGATTTTTTGATAAACCTGACAAATCATCAATATTTTCATAGTAAGTGTTTTCTCTTTTTAGAGCAAGGATGCATCCAAAAGCACCAAGATTCATTACTAAGTATATAGTTAAATAAATAATTGTACTTTGTATTCCAGCATTAGTTCCTGTTGATAAGCCGGCTAAGGCATATCCCATATGACCTATTGAGCTATAAGCCATTAATCTTTTAATGTTGTTTTGTCCTATAGCAGCTAAAGCTCCCAAAATCATTGAACCTATAGATAAAAATATTATTATTATTTGCCAATGATCTATTACATTTATAAATGGAACATACATAAATCTAATAAAAACTGTTATTGCAGCTATTTTTGGAATTAGTGCAAAAAAACTAGTTACTGATGTTGGGGAGCCTTCATAAACATCAGGTGTCCACATATGAAAAGGAACTGCTGAAATTTTAAAAGCTAAACCAACAATTATGAAAACAATTCCAAAAACAGCACCAGTATTAGATTCATTTAAATTATTTGAAATTATTTGAAAATTTGTTGATCCAGTAAATCCATATATGAGTGAGCAGCCATAAAGCAATAATCCTGATGCAAGCGCACTTAGTATAAAATATTTCAACCCAGCTTCAGTAGATTTTTCATTATCAGTCTTAAATGCTGCTAAAATATATAAACTTAAAGATTGTAATTCTAATCCTAAATAAAAAACAATAAGATCATATGAGCTTATCATTAATAACATGCCCAATGTAGCAGCCAAAATTATTATAGGATACTCTATTCTATCTATCTTATTTGTTTTAACATATTCTTTAGATGTGATTAAAATAAAAGAACTAAACAATAAAGTAAGAACTTTCATAAATTTAGAAAGATTGTCTATTATATAACTTTCATCAAAAATTTTAATTGTTTCAGAAGATTGATTTAAAACTAAAGCAGCAGTAAAAAATAAAATTATAATTGTTAATAAATTAACTAATTTAAAAGCATTTTTTAAAAAAACACCAACCATTAAAAGAGCCATAATTGATAATGATAAAAGTATCTCTGGTAATATATAAATAATTGTTTGCATTTATTTTTTTGTTTGTTCTAAATATAAATTTAGATCTATTTGGTAATTTTGAATTAAATTATTTATGGATACATCTGTCGTTTTTAATAACGGGTCTGGATAAAACCCAAAAAATAAGATTACAAATACTAAAGATATAAAAATATATAACTCTGTTTTGTTTAAATCTTTCATTTCTTTTATTTCTGTATTTAACAATCGGCCAAAAATAACTCTTTTATAAAGCCACAACATATACAGAGCTGCAAAAATAATACCTAAGCTAGCTAAGACAGCAACAGCCATATTTTCTTGAAATACTCCTACTAAAACTAAAAACTCTCCCACAAAACCGCTTGTTCCAGGCAGTCCTAAAGCTGCTAGTGTAAAAATCATAAATATTAAAGCATACTTAGGCATTATATTTACTAAACCACTATAAGATGAAATCATTCTAGAATGAAATCTGTCATATAAAACTCCTACACATAAAAAAAGTCCGGCAGAAATCAATCCATGGCTTATCATTTGAATAATGCTTCCTTCCAATCCCTGCTTCGTGATTGAAAAAATACCTATTGTAACGAAGCCCATATGAGCTACTGAAGAGTATGCGATTAACTTTTTCATATCTTCTTGCATTAAAGCAATCAATGATGTGTAGATTATTGCAATAATACTTAATATAAAAATTAAAGGTGCAAAAAAATCAGAACCAATAGGAAATAAACCAAGTGAAAATCGAATATAACCATACCCAGCCATTTTTAATAATATTGCTGCCAAAATAACTGATCCAGCTGTTGGTGCCTCAACATGGGCGTCAGGTAACCAAGTATGAAAAGGCCACATTGGTAATTTAACTGCAAAAGAACTAAAGAAAGCCAACCAAAGCAAAAACTGATAATCTGATGGTATATTTGTTTGTAATAATTTAACAACATCAGTGGTTCCTGTTATCCAATAAATGGAGATAATAGCTATTAACATTAAAACTGAACCAAGTAATGTAAAAAGAAAAAATTTAAAAGCTGAATAAACTCTTTTTGGTCCTCCCCAAATGCCAATTATTAAAAACATTGGAATGAGGCCACCTTCAAAAAATAAATAAAAAATAACTAAATCGAGTGAGCAAAATACTCCTAACATTAAAGTTTCTAATACTAGAATAGCAATAAGAAATTCTTTAAGTTTAAATTTTACACTTTGGATAACTGAAAAAATACATATAGGAGTTATAAAGGTAGTAAGTAAAATAAATAAAATTGAAATTCCATCAATGCCTAACTTAAAACTAATAAAATTATCTATCCAATTTCTTTCTTCTATAAATTGAAAATTAGATGTTGAATTATCAAAAGAAAACCAAAGAAAAAGTGATAAAAAAAAATTCACTATAGATGAAAATATTGCAACATATTTTGAATTTCTTTCAACACTTTTTTGAGAACCTTTTGTAATTAAAATAAATAACGAACCAATAAGTGGAATAAAAATAATTGCAGAAAGAATAGGAAAATTCATTTAACGTAAAACCAAATAAGTTAATATTACAGAGAAGCCAACAAGCATTACAAAAGCATAATGATAAAGATATCCACTTTGAAAAAGTACCGTTTTATCAGAAATAACTTTAATTAATCTTGATATACCATCAGGTCCATACCTATCAATTGTATTAATATCTCCTTTTTTCCAAAAAAAAGTTCCCATTTTTTTAAAAGGTTCTACAAAAATAAAATTATACAATTCATCAAAGTACCATTTATTTAATAAAAATTTATATATACGTTGATTTTTTGTGATGAAATTTTTTAGTAATTTTTCATTTTTAATAAATAAATAGTAAGAGATAGGAATAGCAAGAATAACTATTAAAGGTGTTAAAAAAATAAGAAAGATTGGAGGATGTCTATGACTAAACATTTCTAAAAATAAAATAGAATCGCTCCAAAATTTAGTTACATCATGTCCTATAAATGTTTCTTTAAATAAAATACCTACAATTATAGATCCTACTCCAAGCAATGATGCAGGAATTATCATAATTATTGGAGATTCATGGATAAATTTTTTTTTAGTACTTTTGTTATTATATTTTCCATGGAAAGTTTTAAAGATTAATCTCCAGGAATAAATTGCCGTCAGGAATGCAGTAAAAATTCCTACTGCTACAGCTAAATAACCAATATAAGTACCTTCTAAATATGCAAATTCAATAATAGCATCCTTAGAGTAAAAACCAGATAAAAAAGGGAATCCTGTTAATGCTAAAGTTCCTATTATCATTAAAACATATGTGTAAGGTATTTTTTTCCATACACCTCCCATTAGACGGATGTCTTGCTCTTCATTAAAGGAATGTATTACACAGCCAGATCCTAAAAATAAAAGCGCCTTAAAAAAAGCATGAGTAAATAAATGAAATAAAGCTACATGATATGCTCCAATGCCAGCTGCAAAAAACATATAACCTAATTGACTGCAAGTTGAATAGGCGATAATTTTTTTTATATCGTTTTGAACTAAGGCAACTGTCGCTGCAAAAATTGCTGTAATCATACCCACTATAGCAACAACATTTAAAGCTACTTGTGAATATTCAAAAATTGGAGAACATCTTATTACCAAAAAAACGCCTGCAGTAACCATGGTAGCCGCGTGGATTAAGGCAGATACTGGCGTAGGACCCTCCATAGCATCTGGGAGCCATGTATGTAATAAAAATTGTGCAGATTTTCCCATTGCTCCAACAAAAAGCATTAGGCATATTAAAGTAATCAAATTAAATTGAATGCCTAAGAAAATTATTTCTTTATCAGCAAATGATGGAGTAAGTTGAAAAACTTCATTATAATTTACTGTGCCATAAAAAAAGAAAATTAAAAAAATACCTATAGCAAACCCAAAATCTCCAATTCTATTAACAATAAAAGCTTTCATCGCAGCATAATTAGCTGATGGTTTTTTATACCAGAAACCAATTAACAAGTATGAGCATAAACCAACTCCTTCCCAGCCGAAAAATAATTGCAAAAAATTATCTCCAGTAACCAATATAAGCATTGAGAAAGTAAACAATGATAAATATGACATAAATCTTGTTTTATGAGGATCTTGACTCATATAACCTATTGAATAAAAATGAATTATTGAAGAAATTAAACTTACTACTACTAGCATAACAGATGTTACTGGGTCGATATATACAGACCAGTTAACAATGAAATTACCAGAAGTTATCCAGTTGAAAATTAATTTATTGCTGGAGTAATCGTTTACTAAAACTTCATAAAAAATATATAACGATATAATTGCAGAAACTGAAACAAGTAAACTCGTTAAAATTTGACTTTGTTTTGAACCCAAGGCCTTACCAAAAAATCCTGAAATAATTGAACCTAATAAAGGAAGTAATACAATTGCATATTCCATATTAACCTTTCAAAGAATTTATATGTTCAACGTTAATTGAACCTTTATTTTTAAAATATACTACTATTATAGCTAAGCCTACTGCTGACTCAGCTGCTGCTACAGTTAAAATAAACATTGTAAAAATTTGTCCAGTTAAGTTTTGTAAATAAATAGAAAAAGAAACCAGGTTAATATTTACCGCAAGAAGAATTAATTCTATAGACATTAGAATAATAATTATATTTTTTCTATTTAAAAAAACTCCTATTACTCCAATTACAAATATAATTGATGCTAAAGTTAAATAATGTCCTAAACCTACTTCAATCATCAAGTTTTACTCCCTTTTCATTCTCTACCTCAACCATCGATATGGAGGATTCTCTATCTCTTAGTATTTGTTTAAAATAACTTTGTTTTTTTATATTATCTCTCTTGGTAAATGTTAAAGTAATAGCACCAATCATTGCAACCAACAGAATCATGCCAGAAATTTGAAAAAGATGAATGTAGTCAGTATACAAAACTCTTCCAAGTTCATGTGTGTTAGTTGTTTGAATATCAATTTTAATAGAAGACAATGGAATAAAACTGTCTTTATATTTCCAACCACCTATTACAACAAGAAGTTCTAAAAATATAATCAATCCAACGACTGAACCTACAGATATATTATTGATAAAACCTTTTCTGTTAGATTTCTTTAATACTTGTTCATTAATATTTAACATCATTACTACAAAAAGAAATAAAACTGCAACCGCCCCTACATAGACTATTAACATTATCATTCCCAAAAATTCTGCCCCTATCATGATAAATAAAATCGAAATACTGACAAAAACTAAAATGAGGAAAAAAACTGAATAAACTGTATTTTTTGAAATAGTAACCATAGTTGCTGAAAACACAGCTATAAAAGAAAAAAAATAAAACAATATAGAATGAGCTAGCATTATTTAAATGGTGCATCAGCCTTTAAGTTTGCAGCTAAAGCGATTTCCCATTTGTCTCCATTTTCCATAAGTTTTTGCTTATCATAATAAAGCTCTTCCCTGGTCTCTGTGGCAAATTCAAAATTTGGACCTTGAACTATTGCGTCGACCGGACATGATTCTTCACATAATCCGCAGTAAATACATTTAAGCATATCAATGTCATATCTGCTAGTTTTTCTACTTCCATCATTTCTAATTTCTGATTCTATTGTTATTGCTTGGGCTGGACAAACAGCTTCGCATAACTTGCATGCGATACATCTTTCTTCTCCATTAGGATATCTTCTTAAAGCATGCTCTCCTCGAAAGCGTGGACTTATTTTTCCTTTTTCAAAAGGATAATTTATAGTTTTTTTAGAACGAAAAATTTGTTTTATGGCTATTAACAATCCTGCAAGGAAATCTATCATAAACACTGTTTTCATAATTCTTCCAATTTTCATTAATTCTCCATTCCTAAGTGGGTAAAATATCTAAAAAAAATAAAAAACTAGCAGTTAGAACAACATAAAATAATGAGAGAGGAAGAAATATTTTCCATCCTAACCTCATTAGTTGATCAAAACGATATCTGGGTACAATAGCCTTAACTAAAGAAACCAAGATAAAAAGACTTAATATCTTTAGTACCATCCAAAAAATACCTAGTAATAAATTAAATGGATAAAAATTAAATGGACTTAGCCATCCACCCAAGAAAAGGACTGAAGCTAATGCACATAATAATAAAATATTCGCATATTCTGCAAGCCAAAACATTGCATACATCATTCCTGAATATTCTGTTTGGTAACCAGCCACAAGTTCAGATTCTGCTTCTGGTAAATCAAAGGGAGGTCTATTTGTTTCTGCAAGAATTGATATAAAAAATACAACAAACATAGGAAATAATGGAAAAATAAACCAAACATTTTGCTGGGCCAAAACTATTTTGTTTAAATTAAGTGAGCCAACACATAGCAAAACATTTATAATTATAATTCCAATTGATACTTCGTATGAAACCATTTGAGCCGCAGATCTAATAGCACCTAAAAAAGGATATTTTGAATTGGAGGCCCAACCTCCCATTATTATTCCATAAACACTTAATGAAGAAATTGCAAAAAGATACAATATACCAACGTTAATATTTGCTAAAACCATTTCGTTGCTAAAAGGTATTACAGACCAAGCTATTAAAGCTAAAGTTAATGTGACTACAGGAGCTAATATAAAAATACTTTTATTAGCACTGGCGGGTATAATTATTTCTTTAAAAATATATTTCAAAGCATCAGCGAAAGTTTGAAATAAACCAAAAGGTCCAACAACATTAGGTCCTTTTCTTTTTTGAACAAAAGCCCATACACGTCTATCTAACCAAACTACTAAAGCAACAGATACTAAAACAGGCAAAAGTAAAAAAATTATTTTATAAATTTCAGAAATAAAAATATTTATATAAATCATTAGCTTGCTTTTTCAATTCCTGTAAATAAAAGTTTTTTTGATATTTGTCTGCATTCACTCATTACTTTTGACGATCTTGCGATAGAATTAGTATAATAGTAGTCGATAGGCTTTATTAAAATCTCTGCTTGTATAAAGTTAAAATTTTCTATTTTATTATTTTTATTATTTTTATTATTTTTAATAGAATCTAAATCTTTAATAATATTTTCTCTTAACTCCTTTAAGTTTTTAAATCCTAAAGGTTTTTTCAATTTATTTGCAAGGTCTTTAAAAATAATCCAATCTTCTTTAGAGTCTCCAGGAGGGTAAGAAGCTTTATAAGCGTTTTGCAATTTTCCTTCAAGGTTTACAAATAAACCATTTTTTTCAGTGTAAGCGGCGCCAGGCAAAATTATATCTGCAACTTCTGAACCTTTGTCGCCATGGCTACCCTGATAAACTATAAATTTATCACCTTTTTCAAAATTTAGATTGTCAGCCCCTAATAAATAAATAAATTTAAAAACACCACTATTTAATTTATCAAAAAAAGTAAAATTATCTTTATCGCTAATTGTATGTAAGCCGAGATCAATAGATCCAACACGAGCAGCTTGTTGTGTAAGTATATTTAAAGCATTCCATTCACTATTTATCAAATTATTTTCATTTAAAAATTTTTTAAATGCTTCAAAAATATATTTACCTTTATCTCCATAAAGAGCTGATTCACCTATAATAATAATAGGTTTCTTTGATTTTTTAATTTCCTTTGAAATTTCATGGTTGCTTGAAACTATTTCTTTAATTACAGAAGTGCTTGATCCAATATTTTTATATGGGTACGTTAAATCCCCAGGATCTCCTAAAGAATAAATTTTTAATTTATTATGAACATACGATTTTCTAATTCTCGCATTAAGCATAGTAGCTTCAAGTCTGGGGTTTGTTCCTACTAAAAGAATTAAATCAGATTCTTCAATTCCATTTATTGTTGAGTTAAAAATATAATTAATTCTTGCGTTAGGATTAATATAAGTTTTATCTTGTCTGCATTCTAAATTTTTTGATCCAATAGATTTTTCAAAAAAAGATTTAAAGCTATATGCCATTTCTAAATCCACCAGATCTCCAGCAATACCAGCAATCTGATCAGGTTTAAAATATTTCAATTTGCTTATTAATAATTTGAAGGCTTCCTCCCATGATGCCTTTTGTAGTTTCCCGTTCTCTCGAATATATGGTGTATCTAGCCTCTGCTTTAAAAGGCCGTCGCATGCATACCTGGTTTTATCTGATATCCATTCTTCATTTATATCTTCATTAACTCTAGGTAAAACTCTTTTTACCTCCCAACCGTATGTATCTACTCTAATATTTGATCCAACTGCATCCATTACGTCTATAGTTTCAGTTTTTTTTAACTCCCATGGTCGCGCCTCAAAAGCATAAGGTTTGGATGTAAGAGCTCCCACAGGACATAAATCTATAACATTAGCTGACAACTCTGACTCCATTGATTTTTCTAAATAAGTGGTAATTTCAGTATCCTCTCCTCTTCCAACAGCTCCCAATTCTGGTATTCCAGCTACTTCGGTTGCAAACCTTATACATCTAGTGCAGTGAATACATCTTGTCATTTGAGTTTTGATTAATGGACCCATATGTTTTTCATTAACTTGTCTTTTGTTCTCTGAATATCTTGAATTATCAACTCCATAAAAAAGTGATTGGTCTTGTAAATCACACTCTCCTCCTTGATCACAAACTGGACAATCCAAAGGATGATTTGCTAACAAAAATTCCATTACTCCTTTTCTTGCTTTATCTACAAAAGGTGTATTTGTTTTAATTTTCATTCCGTCGGTAGCTGGCATAGCGCAAGAAGCTATAGGTTTAGGTGATTTTTCCATTTCAACTAAACACATTCTACAATTACCTGCTATTGATAATCTTTCGTGATAACAAAATCTCGGAATTTCAGATCCAGCCAATTCACAAGCTTGGAGAACTGTCATTCCTTCCTCAAACTCTATTTCTTTATCATTGATTATTATCTTAGGCATTATCTTCCTCCAAAAGATGTTGATCTATAAGATAAGGGATATTATTTTTTTTCTTAATTATAGGTTCATCATGACTTCTTTTTTCTATTTCTTTTCTGAAATGACGAAGCAACCCTTGTATAGGCCAAGATGCCCCTTCACCAAAAGCACAAATAGTATGTCCTTCTATCTGCTTAGTAACGTCATATAAAAGATCAATCTCTTTATAAGTCGATTCTCCTTCTGACATTCTTTCAAGCATTCTCCACATCCAACCGCATCCTTCTCTACATGGAGTGCATTGACCACAGCTTTCATGTTTATAAAATTTAGCTATTCTTGCCATACATTTAATGATGTCTTGATCTTTATTAATAACAACTACTCCTGCAGTTCCTAAGCCACTTTTTGCTTTAATTAAGGAGTCAAAATCCATTGTAATAGTTTCACAAATACTTTTAGGTAATAAAGGCATAGAAGAACCTCCCGGAATGACGGCTTGAAGATTTCCCCAACCACCAACTACGCCTCCGGCATGTTTTTCTATTAAATCTTTTAAAGGAATACCCATTTCTTCCTCAACATTACATGGATTATTTACATTGCCTGAAATACAAAAAATTTTTGTTCCAGTATTTTTTGGTTTTCCCAAAGAAGCAAACCATTTAGCTCCTCTCTTAAGAATTGTAGGAATTATAGATATAGTTTCAACATTATTAACAATTGTAGGACAGCCATAAAGACCTACTAAAGCAGGAAAGGGAGGTTTTAATCTAGGATGCCCTTTCTTTCCTTCCAAACTTTCTAATAAAGCTGTTTCTTCACCACATATATAAGCACCGGCACCATAATGAATATAAATATCTAAGTCCCACCCTGAATTAAAAGCATTTTTTCCTAAAAAATTTTTTTCATAAGCTTGATTAATTGCTGATTGCAATCTTTGGCCTTCTCTATAATATTCACCTCTTATATATATGTAGCATATGTGAGCATTTACTGCGTAACTAGTTATTAAACATCCTTCGATAAGTTTATGAGGTTCAAATCTTAATATATCTCTATCTTTACAAGTTCCAGGCTCAGATTCATCTGCGTTAATAACTAAATAATGAGGTCTTGAACCCAACTCCTTAGGCGCAAAAGATAATTTTAATCCTGTTGGAAATCCCGCTCCACCTCTTCCTCTTAATTCAGATTCTTTTACTTCTTTTATTATCCATTCTCTACCTTTTGAGATGATATCTCCTGTATTTGACCAATCGCCTCTTTCAATCGCAGAATCAATCTCCCAACCAAGATCATTATATAAATTTTTAAATATTCTATCTTCGTCTCTAAGCATTTTTTACCTCTAATAAACTTGTTTTTCCCTTTTCTGGGGCGTTACTCTTTCTATTCCTAGCAGAACCTGGTGATGGAAATTCATCCTTTAATAATTTTAAAATAATTTCTTCAGCTTTTTTTTCATCCAAATCCTCAAAATAATCTTGATTTATTTGCATCATCGGAGCATTGACGCAAGCACCTAAGCATTCTACTTCTATCCAAGAACAAAGATTATTTATAGATAGTTCATTTTGAGATCTTGAAATATTTTTTTTACATGCATCAACAATCTTTTTTGCCCCTCTAATCATACAAGGAGTTGTTGTGCATACTTGCACAAAGTATTTTCCAACCGGAGATAGATTAAACATTGAATAGAACGTGGAGACTTCGTAAACTTTTATATAAGGCATCTCTAAAATTTTGGCTATATACTTTATTGCTGCCAAGGGTATCCAATTATTATTTTGCTTTTGTACCAAATATAGCAATGATATTACTGCGCTTGCTTTTCTTGTTTTTGGATACTTTTTTATTTCTTTCTCCGCTTCTCTTAAATTGTCTTTATCAAAAACAAAAGTTGAAGGTTGCGTCTTGGATATTTTTTTAATGCTCATCTATCAACTTCTCCAAAAACTATATCTAACGAACCTAATACCGCCGGAACATCTGCTAACATATGACCTTTGAGTAAATAATCCATTGATTGTAAGTGAGAGAATCCTGGAGCTCGTATCTTGCATTTGTAAGGCTTGTTGCTTCCGTCAGATATAAGATAAACACCAAATTCTCCTTTAGGAGCTTCAACTGCAGTATAAATTTCACCTTCCGGAACTCTAAAACCTTCAGAAAATAATTTAAAATGATGTATTAACGCTTCCATAGAATTTTTAAGATCCTCTCTTTTCGGAGGTGTTATTTTACCATCTATAGATTTAACAGGACCAGATGGCATTTTTTTAATACAATCCTTAATAATTTTTATACTTTCTCTCATTTCTTCCACTCTACAGAGATATCTATCGTAGCAATCTCCGTTTTTACCAATAGGAATTTTAAAATTAAAATCTTTATAACATTCGTAAGGTTGAGATTTTCTCAAATCCCAAGCAACACCTGATCCTCTTAACATTACTCCAGAAAAACTATAATCTAAGGCATCTTTTTGTGTAACAATTCCAATATCTACATTTCTTTGTTTAAAGATTCTGTTATCAGTTAAAAGGGTTTCAATATCATCTAAAATTTTAGGAAAAGTTTCACAAAAAGACATAATATCATCTGTTAATCCTCTTGGTAGATCTTTGTGTACACCGCCTGGTCTAAAATAATTTGCATGCAATCTAGATCCAGACACTCTTTCATAAAAAGTCATTAACGTTTCTCTTTCCTCAAAACCCCAAAGTGATGGGGTCAAAGCACCAACATCAAGTGCTTGAGTAGTAATATTTAACAAATGACTTAAGATTCTTCCGATTTCACAAAACAAAACTCTAATATATTGACCTCTTAAAGGAACCTCTACATTCAAAAGTTTTTCAATAGCTAAGGCAAAAGCATGCTCT
>Ga0114996_10007201_pt1 | contig 12662 bp, 8 predicted proteins | sample ArcticOcean_MG_C_4_FD_87039 | JGI IMG/M metagenome (GOLD analysis project Ga0114996, IMG submission 87039) | Marine microbial communities from western Arctic Ocean - ArcticOcean_MG_CB4_134 | ecosystem: Environmental > Aquatic > Marine > Oceanic | place: Arctic Ocean: Canada Basin | collected... | reverse complement strand
AATTTTAATTGCTTCCAGCGCAATAATATTGTTCATCACCGGATGTGCAGGAAATAAGGCAGCTGGAAATAGTAAAGCAAGCCTTTTTTCAGAATCTGTTGCTGAAGTAATATCAAATGAACCGCCATGGTGGACTACACCGGATGAAAAAGAGGGTTATGTATATGGTAAAGGTTCAGGTGCTTCCAGAAGTAAAGATGGATCTAGAATGAAAGCAAAAAATGATGTAATAAATGATTTATCACAAAAATCAAAAGTAATAACAGAAGGTCGAACTAGTTTTTTTACCTCTGAAACTGGGACGGATGATGATAGCGAATTACTGGAGAAATTTGATAATGTTCAAAATACGGTTTGGGGTGGTGCTGTTAATGGTTGGGTTGAAATCAAATCTCAGACAGTTGTGGAAAATACCCAAGATCAGCAAGGTAAGAAAAAAACTATTTACAGAACATATATTTTAGGAGCCATTGATCAAGGAGCAGCTGATAAAAAGTTATTAGCTCAGATAAATAGAGATAAAGGTTTAAGAGCAGCCTTTGAAGCCAGCAAAGCTCAAGACAAACTTGAAGAAGAGTTAACAAAGTATAAAGATAGTTTTAAATATTAATTTAGAAGATGAGTAAATAAATGATGATAAATTTTTTATCATCATTTATTTATAGTTTGCCATTGATATTATAGACATACTCTTAAAGGACCCTTTGTTCATTGCGGTAGGTGCTGTTGCCGCTATAGTTATATCACTCTCTATTTTTAAAAAACTTTTCAAAGCTCTTCTTTATATCATTTTATTGGTCGTAGCTGTGGCAGTCTACGTCATAAATACCGGTCAAGATCCTAAAGCATTGATAGACACTGCCCAAACAACAGTAAAAGATTTAAAGAAGGATGTAAATAAAGTAAAAAAGGTAGTTGCTAACACAGTTGAAAATATCGATAATGCTGTACCCAAAGATGCCAAGCGTTCATTAAATAAAGTCAGTAAAACTCTAAATAAAACACTAAAAGAGAATAAAAAGATAGTTACCGGTACGGTGGAAAAGATTGATGATGCTAAGCCTAAAGATGTCAAGCGTTCATTAAACAAAGTCAGTAAAACTGTAAATAAAGTACTAAAAGAACAGAAGAAGGCAGTGATGAAGTTGGAAAAAGAATTAAAAAAGCATAGGAAGGAACTCGGGAATTGAATTCCTATTCACCATGGCATCAGGGAAAGGACATTTAGTTGGCGGCGTAGTTTTTCTCTGGATTTTTTTAACAGTGATGGCTAACTATTTCTTTGTGCCGGATGCCATAGAGATTGTGATTTATGCTGCCATTATTATTCTGTTCTCTCTTTGGCCTGATGTTGATATTAAAGGCCTGGGGCAGAAAGTATTTTATTCCATATTCTTTATTACTGATCTAATTCTTATTTTCTATTTCCAGCACTTTAAGGCAGCAGCATATTTTGGCCTGATTATTATACTACCGATCCTAGCCAAGCACCGGGGCTGGACCCATTATCGTATCACTGCCATCCTATTACCATTACCGCTGGTACTGGTGCCATTATTTGTGTTTGATGGGACTTTGACAGAAGGGCTTCCTTTTTATTTTGCTGCTGTAACCGGTTATTTTAGTCACCTGTTTTTTGATAAAATACTTCTCTAATCCATGCTCAATTTTCGTTTCATTTTATACTTATTTATTATAATCGGGTATAGCTACGCCCAACAATCTTTCGAAGAGTTCAAGCGTCAGCAGGAACAGGACTATAATCAGTTCAAAGCATCCGTAGCAAATGAGTATAATACCTTCAAAGCAGCAGAAGAAACTGCTTTTAGAAAGTTTAAGGAAGATGTTGAGAAACAATGGGAAGAATTTCAAGGCTCTACTAAAACAACCTACGTATCGTATGATGATGACCTCCAATCCCGGGCAGCTATTGATTTTGAAGATGGCGAAGTCACCATCGAAGTCATTATTGATCATGAACGTATTGAAAAAGATGGTCTGAATTATTATAAAGGGTCTGAATCGAACCGGATTCGATTTGGTTATGCTGGTCCATCCCTGATCGGTAATTATTTATGTATACTGAATACTTCATTTTTTGCTATACCACAGATAGCTGACCATGTTCAAAAAGAACTTGCTGGCAACAATACAAGACCCGTATTCCAGAAACTTGCAGACTCAATGCTGATGAAGAAACTTGTTCATCTTCTTTCTGAGAAGGATGATGATGGGAATGCAATTCTTGAAAATCAAATAAAAAATATAAAAGGAGATGTTGTTAAGCCTGGTTTAAACGATGCGGAGTTTGCTCAGGAAAAAGTCAGCCATGTGTTGAAAGATGCAAAGAATTATGTTGGAAAAGACGGCAAGAAAAGAACATCTTTTTCACTCAAATTAAAATTGCGTCCTGACCATAAAGATGTACGCATTAATAAGTACCATAAAGAAATATCAAAACAGTCAAAGCGATTCAAAATTAATCCTGCCATTGCCATGGCGATCACTGAAACTGAATCGTCTTTCAATCCCAAAGCCACATCCCCTATTCCCGCCTATGGTTTAATGCAGCTGGTACCAGTATCTGGTGCACGAGATGCTTATTCCTATGTATATGGAGAAGATAAATTTGTGGGCAAACGTTATTTATATAAACCCAATAATAATATTGAGCTGGGGTGCGCCTACTTGGGTAAGATTCGTCATCAATACTTTAAGAATATCAAGGATGATGAAAAAGCACTTATGTGTACAGTTGCAGCCTACAATACAGGTGTTGGAAATGTTTCAAAAGCACTCACCAATACCACAAAAATTTCACCAGCAGTAAAAAAAGTAAATAAAATGTCCAGTAAGGAATTGTACAAAACGCTACTACGAGATCTGGAATATGAAGAAACTAGAAATTATTTAAAAAAGGTTTGGGAACGTAAGGGAAAGTATAAGGCATAACTGAAAAGGATACTATTAATCATCTGCAGTTTTAAGAAATGCAAGAGCTGAATTCCCAGGAAAGGATACATAACTCATGAAGAAAATTATTGTACTTATTTCAATATTGTTCACAATTTTGAACGCTCAGATATTTGATCGAGGGCCAACAATCCAGCATAAAATATCATTTGGGCTGTATTCACCACCTGAAATAGAAACTGGCTTAAATATTGGCTATGGTTACTACCGCTACATTGATGATATGGTATCTGCTGGGGTCGGTCTTGATGCATTCTGGACCAATTATAAAAAAGTATCATCAGTTGGTATAGCGGATACAACAGGATTGGGACAAACAATCACTACCCAAACAGTGGAAGTAGATATGACATCTTATTTGCTTCCTCTAATGGGAACAGTAAGAGTGATGCTCCCAATTGAGTTAGGATCATTTAGTCCATACACTAATGTTTCACTTGGATGGAATATTCTATTTAATAATGAAACAAATTATGTCACTGGAGAGCAAACATTTAGGTTTTTTAATGGTTTTGGATGGAGTCTGGGTGCAGGTGCTAGTCTAGGTTTAGGTGAGAAATCCAGCCTCGGTGTAGAGACCTATTATAGATCAGCAAAAATGAAAGCAAATGTTGATGAAACAGAATTGGGGCTTCCAATCTACGATGAATTAGATATGACGGGTTTTGGAGTACAAGTAGGATTGTTCATGAATATTTAAACTATTAATAGGTATTTTATCATTATGCCATTTATTATTGGAAAAACAAAAGACGACCAACCGGTTGAACTCAGCATAAAATCAATGCAACGGCATTTTGCATGTTTTGGATCATCTGGATCTGGAAAGACAGTTGCGTGCAAGGTTTTGGTAGAAGAATTTGGTCGGAATAGAATACCTGTTATCGCTTTTGACCCTCAGGGTGACATTGCAAGTCTTGCTGCTAATGCAGATTATGACTCATTGGTCGAGCATGGAATCGATAGAGAGCTCTACAACTCATTCACAGATCAAACTGAAGTATTGATATGGACCCCTGGTAGCAGTAAAGGGTTACCCCTATGCATCAACCCGCTCCAGTTTGAAGGTATAGAAAAATTTAACAAAGAAGATCAGCTCCGGTTCCTTTCAGCAACAGCAAAAAACATAGCCGGTTTATTAGGCTATGATCTTGATACGGACGATGGTAAATCCGTTGATTCTGTTTTAACAGAAATATTTAGCTATTGTATTGACAACAATATACGCCTTGAAAAATTTAAAAATTTAATATCAATCCTAAAAAATATACCCGGTGATGTCCATGATAATATCGAACTGATATGCACGCCAAAGCTGATAAAAGATCTGCAGCGAAAGGTCAGTCTCTTAACGATCGGATCAAGACGATTGATATTCGAGACGGGGACACCTGCTAATATTGATACACTCTTAGGCATGGACTCTGATAAGGGTAAAACAAGAATCTCTGTGATCTATCTCAACACCCTTTCAACACAGGAAGAGAAAGAATTCTTCGTGTCCAGTATCACGCAGCTGATGTATCAGTGGATGCTGTTACATCCACTTCAGGGTGGCCAGGAAGGATTGCAGTGCCTCTATTACCTTGATGAAATTGCACCCTACATTCCGCCTGTTAAAAAACCAGCCTGTAAAGAAAGCCTTATGACACTATTCAAACAAGCGAGGAAATATGGGATCGGTTGTTTGATAGCCACTCAAAACCCTGGGGATATAGACTACAAGGCTATTGCCCAGTTCTCAACAACCAATCTTGGCAGTCTGACCCAGAAACAGGATCTTAAAAAAGTTCAGCCCCGGTTGGAATCTTCCATCACGGAAGATAGTGACAAGATTATGTCAAAGCTACCAGGGCTTGCTCCTGGACATTTTTTACTTATTTCACCGGATTACAATAACAAGGTACTGGAAATCACTACACGCAGGCTAATCACGCAACATATCACTTTGAGTGAAGATAAGCTGAAAAATTATATTGATCCTGATTTGCAGGCGGGATTTCAGAAAGTGACTATAGACAAACCGGATGCTTCTGCTGAACCAACAGCCATTAAAGAAAAACAGGAAACCCCAGCTGATACAGATTCCCAAAAACCAGTGAACTCGGTGAGTAATAAAAAAAATAAAGAAATGGTTTTTTATATGAAGAATCAGATTTTTGAGCGTGAGATCCAGGATCGTGTTAAGCCTTTTCTTGATGGTACCCTTTTTAAGAGTGAATTGCTTGAAAAAGCTGTTTTTAACTACCTGCCCTTGATCAGGGTTGAGCTCACTTTCTTCTCAAAAAAAGGTCTGTTTCGAAAAAAGACAAAAGAAATAAAGGAGAAACTCTATCTAAACTATAACGATTATACACTTTTTTTTCTTAAGGATGACGTTTTTCAATATAGCTCCGTTGTGGATGAAGATCCCCACAAGATCGTTGACCTGGATAATATTGGCGAAATTGAATCCCTTGAAAAAGACAAGATTGACTATGACTTCAGGCGGTTGGGTGGTAAATCTATCAATAACAAAAAGATAAAGGCCCTAATGGAGAGAAAATATGACGTTGCTGTACACTCTACCAACTTGATTCTGTTTCCTATTTGGGAGTGTCAGATCAAAGGTAAAAAAAGCAAAATTAAAAGGCCACTATTACTGGATGGCATACAGGGGAAGGAAATTAAAAAATGATCAACTTATTTTTCCGATCCATTTTTATAGTTTTATCCAGTGTTGTAATTCTCTTTGCCCAGGATTTACCAGACTGGGTGGAAGAAACGCCCATCGATAGTAATTATTACTACGCCCGGGAAAATGTAGGGGTCAGGGACCTGTCTGAAGAAGAGTACAAGGATAAAGCCAATGCCCAGGCCTTTAAAACCATCTCCATGCAGATCCGTATCACTGTTTCAAGTCTGGCTCAGTCCAGTTTTACAGAAACTATGACTGAGTCAGATATAACCTTCAAGGATGAGTTCGAGCAAAAATCAAGTACATCCACCATAGCGGATATACAGGGCGCGGAAATGGTGGGAGATCATACAACATCCACGACCTATTGGGTATTATGGCGGCTGAAGAAATCTGTCCACGCTGAAAACATGAAGAAATTTGTCGATGCCGCTAAAAATCAGTACGAAGGATTTATTAATACGCCTTCGGATGACCCGGTCGGGCAGCTCCAATTTTTGATCCCTGCCTATGAGGCTGTTATAAAAGTTGCCGGGGTCCCAGTGGTTTTTGACGGTAAAAATCTTAAGGTAGAAATTCCAAATCAAATTTCTGCTATATTAAACTCTCTACGCTTAATGTCTGATGGAGAAACTGAACTTACAGGTCAGACTGGATATCCACTTGGAAGACCTTTAAAAGTCAAAGTAAAAGCAGGGAAAAATATGAATGTTGCTGACATTCCAATCATCTTTTTAGTAGAAAGTGGTGAACTGGCATTTTCCCAGGATATGGTACTCACATCATCATCGGGACGGACCAGCACAAAGGTAACCAATATACTTTCCCGAAGATCAGTACAACAAGTACGGGCAATGATTGACCTGAAAGAATGGCGTGAAGATCGTCTATCTGAATTGGTTTCTTTCGAAAAACGGCTTTATGAAATCAGTAGAGCAAATTCTGTTTTATTTACTCTGGATATAAAACAGGTTACACAAGAGAAGATTGCCATAATTACCGTAGGTAATAATCAATCCGTTTTTAATGAAGAGACCCTCAAAAGGATAAATAGTGTTTTTCGATCAGAATTTGCAGACGTAACTGATTTCCAACTAGCAGATGAGATGCTAACGGAACCAATCATTAAAGCCTACAAACGTGATGCTGCACTATGTAGTAATGAAGAGTGCCAGATCCAGATAGGTAAGAAATTAGGAGTTGAACGGTTGTGCTTTGTATCCGTGGAATATTATCCAAAGGTGACTACTGTTACTATTTTTCTCAGAAATATTGCAGAAAATGAATTAGAGCTGCAATACGGGTATGATTTTCCTCATAAAGAATGGAAAGAAAAGCCGCCTGAAAAATCGACAGCATACAAGCGTGCTTTATCTAAGGCAGAAAATGCTGAAGAGAAATATACGAATGAAGATATGAAAGTTGAAGATTACAATAAAATCATGAATGACACAGAGCCAGTCATTAATAAATATGATGAAGAAATGGATAAATACAACAGCAGGTTTGAACCACACAAAGATGAAATGACAGATGATATCATGGTAGGTATCCCAGATATGGTGGAAGATTATTGGATACGTACTAATCCAGGCAGGCTTACTCTTAATTGCAGCTTCCGAGGTGTAAAAGGTGAATTCAACTATCTTGGAACGAACAAATGGTTTGAGAAAACATTTGAAAAGCGCTTACCCGTGAGAGACGAAAGATTTCTTGAAGGGTCCTACGAATTGGATATTAATAAGCTGGGCTATGAAAAATATCATATGCGGTTTGATGTGGCCATGGGAGAGTTCCCACAGTATGATGTTAACTTAAAACCCAAACGGCCCGGTAAGGCATTCTTTAGATCATTCCTGATCCCAGGCAGAGGCCAGATCTATTCTTCTGATGCAGATAATCGAGGGAGGCTCGTGATGGGGATGACCTATTTTGTTTCTACCATGGCTTGTGCTGGGGCCAGCGGGTATTTATGGAATGATTTTTCCAAGGCAAAAGATACTTATGAAGTCGCCAAATTGGACTATCAGAACGCTGTTGATATCAATGATGTTTCTTCTACTCAGAGCATTATGTCTGCCAAGCACATCATTATGAGTGACAAGCGGAGTACCGCAGTACTGGTAACAGGTTTGACGGTAGGACTCTGGGTCTTTAATGCCATTGATGCTGCTCTGTTTTTTCCTGCAGAGTACAAGGGCAGGCGTCTCAGTATGAATGTTTCACCCCAGTTTCTGGCAGGTGAGCCAGGCGCCAAAACAAAACTGAGCTGGAATTTTTAGTATGAAATTCCTGTCATCAATTCTTTTCATTATTTTATTCTGCATCAGTTGTTCTGAGCCTGAACTGGTCCTGGACAATGTGTTAGATCCGGATAATCCTGATTATCTGCCACCTGAGACCACTATTCTTTATACCAATCCTAGTCTCATAGACGGTGTGTTAGACGAAAATTCTGTAACCGTGTATTGGGAAGGCAATGATCCGGATATGGAATTCCAGTTTAAACTGGATGATGGAGCTTGGTCGGAGTGGTCATCTGTTTTCTTTGGTACCTTTAATTACCTTAATGAAGGAAACCATACCGCACTGGTCCAGAGCCGTTACCTTTCCGGTACGGTGGAAGATTGGCCCGACACACTGCTTTTCAACGTTGACGCCATCCAGGGCTCTTCGCTGCGGATACATCGTTTGTACACAGAAGCAGCAGTGTCAGACATATTTACGGTTGATATTATGGCTGAAGAAGTCAATGCGTTGAGCGGAGCGGGTATCACTATTTCTTTTCCTTCAGACGGTTTATCCTTCACCGGGGATACGCTTACTGCCGGTCCTTTCTTTTCTCAATATCCCAACCAGATACTTTATTTTTATTCCGAATCCCAGTCCGCAGGGCTAACAACCCTACAGCTGGATATTGCCACTCTGGACGTAACAGATGATTATTTTAGCGGTACAGGCGTGATTGCTGTACTGGAATTCAGGGCCGATGCTGTTGGTGAGCATGATATAGAATTCGATGGCGCCACCACAACGCTCAGGAATGCAAACAATACTGTCATACCATACGATGAACTGGTAGATGGAACCGTCAATGTTGAATAATTAATAACAAGGTCTTAACTGAAAAAGACCCAAGGAGACTAACATGAAAAAAATAACGATAACACTAATTCTGGTTTTAAGTATTGGATTTGGACAAGGTGTTACCCTGGATCCGTCCAGCATTGATTTTGGGCAGGTTACGTTAAACAGCACAAAATATGATACGGTTCAGGTAACCAATGTGTTGAACACATCCCAGACCATTACCTTTTCCGGCCAGTCTGCGCCCTTTTCCATTACACCGGAAGCGTATTCTTTCGCTGCAAATGAAAGTACAAACTTTATATTGGCATTCACACCCACGTCCACAGGGTCTTTCAGCCAGACGCTGACTACCACTGGTGATGTTCTGGCTACTGCGACACTGCCTCTTACAGGAGAAGGAACCAATGTTAATATTTCTGTATCTACCAATACACTCAGCTTTGGGAATATTGCCCTTGGGCTATCTTTAAGCAAACCACTGACAGTGTACAACACTGGGGCCGGCAATATGCTGATTAGCAGTATTACCATTGGGGATGACATGTGGACTGCGGACGTTACAACCCTGACTGTGGCAGAAGGCGACAGCGGGACACTGAATATTACTTTTACACCTGATATTTCTGGTAATTCGCAGACCACCATGACCCTGGCCAGCAATGACCCCGACACACCCGTACTGAGCGTGTCGCTGGATGGCTCCGGTGTCTCCAATATATCCGGTGAAGTGAGCGGCACCTGGTCGGCAGCTAGCAGTCCCTATTATATTATAGAAAATTCCAACGTACCATCAGGACAAACCCTGACTATTGAGCCGGGTGTGGAAATTGTTTTTAATGGTCATTACTGCTTGCAGGTAATCGGAACACTCTCATGCGTAGGAACATCAGATAACAAAATTTATTTTCACGGGGCGGGTGATACACCGCAGGGAAGTATATCGTTTGATGAAGCAGAAACAGCTCCAGATCTGAACCATTGTAGAATAGAAAATTTAGATGACAGGGTATTTTTTGACGATTTTGAAGATGGACTCTGGGACGATGTCTGGGATGCTACTATCGAATCATGGGGTGGTGCTACGGGATCGGTGGAAATTGCAAATAATGGTGCTAACGGAAGCGATTCTTGTTTGTTTGTAAGGGGGTATGAATCAGATACATATGTCATATCAGAAGCAGTAACTGTCTCATCAATTTGCAAAATATCCTTTAATCTGAGAACTAATACAGACCCTTTTTGTTATGTGGAAGTATATTGGCGAAAAAATGGTGATGAATGGGTCGCAATTTTTAGTGAGGGGGGGAATAGTTATGATACTACCCCATGGCGATACTACTCATTTGATATTTCTGAATCTGTCAGTCTAGGCGATCAGGTAGAACTTAGATTTTTCAGTAATATATACAATACAAATAATGACCGTGACAATGCAGATGCCTATTGGGACAATGTAGCAATCGGGACAGGAGGGGCTATAGTATCAAATGAAACAGTGAATATCTCCAATACAGCAATCTCTAATAACTCTGGATATGGAATTTATTCTAAAGATAATATCATACTTACGAATACAGGTGTTTCAAATAGCGGGGGATATGGAATCTATTCTAAATCCGGTGATATCACACTGACCGGTTCCTATGTGAAAGGCAGTGGAGGATATGGCATCTTTGCAGATGATGGCAATTTAACTCTCAAAAATTCTTATGTAGCCAATAATGGAGCACAGGGTGTATACACTTCAATGGTTTTGGATCTGGACTATGCTGTGATCGCGTATAATGCTGAAGAAGGTATTCAACTCGAGAGTAATCAATTTTCAACCATTGATAATTCAATTATCTGGCACAATGATAATACAAATTATAAACAGATAACAACGACTGGGGGTATTCTCAACACAACCTATACTAACGTTCAGGGCTTATCCACCTTTGGTACTGGAAGCGGTGCTCAGTATGTCTGGGGGGCTGGCTGTATTGAGTCCAACCCGGTCTTTACCGATTCTTCCGGGACCCTGTCCGCGAATTCACCCAGTGTGGATGCTGCCGCACCCTGGCAGCACGATGGTAATATGCCGCCTGGTTTAGGTACCATTGTTGCGGATATGGGTGTTTACGGTGGCCCTGATAACGCTATCTGGGGCGGTGATCAACTGCCTGATGGAGAACCTGTTATTGAACAGATCGTGGATCTTCCCACTGACCAGGGCGGAATCGTTGGGGTCCAATACAGTGCCAGTATCTTTGATTATGGCCATACGGGATATGACATTACCAGCTACTCCTTCTGGCGGGAGCTGGACGTAGGGCGATCAGGCGTTCGGAGCCAGATCAGTGCATTCCCACAGGGCCCTTATTTTGTTACCAGCAGGGATAATTATTGGGAACAGATCGGCACCATGGACGCCCAGGGTTTTGAAGATTACGGCTATAGCGCGGCTACCCTGGCTGACTCTTCAGCGGAGGGTATTTTCTGGTCCAAGTATTTGGTGGTGGCCCACACACCGGACGATGATATTTTCTTTGTTTCAGACCCGGACAGCGGCTACTCTGTGGATAATATTCCACCCACGCCTCCGAATGCTTTATCTGGCACATTCGATGATGGCACCCTGACCGCATCCTGGGAAGATGAAATAAACCCGGATATTCTGCATTACGATGTCTATAAGGGCGACAGCATGTTTGTAGAAACAACGGAAACGGAGTTCAGCGATACATTCGAGCTGGGTGATTCTGCGGTGTTTACCATCCGCGGTGTGGATATCCATGATAATACAGGGGAATTTTCAGACCCCTTTACAGCCACCTACGGCACCAAGGGCGATGTGACCTGGGATGGCATTATCAATATCCTGGATGTGACCAAGATCCTTTACATTATCCTGTTCCCTGACGACGAAGTGACCGATGAAGAATTCTGGGCTGGAGACTATAACAGCGATGAAGGGATCGATGTGGTGGATGTGACCCCGGTGGTAGATATCATTCTGGGCGGTCTATTATCCAACATGGAGAACTCCGGCGGCGAGACCATGGTTTACCTGCAGGACAATACTTTAATGCTCACATCCTATCGACCTATTACAGGTATCCAGGTTTTGCTTAGTGACAATACAACTGTGTCTAATCTTACAAGCCTGAGCATGGCAGCAGAAGCAAACAAGGTTTTGGTTTATACCCTTACGGGCGATGTGCTCCAGGGTGTTGACATTCCTGTATTGGCCTTGGGATCAGATGCGGTAATAGAAGATATTATTTTAGTGGATAACCTGGGGCAGCGGGTCAGCAGTGTTTTGGAGATCGTAGAAGAGGACCTGATCCCGGATGAATTTGCAATTCACCAGAACTACCCGAACCCATTTAACCCGTCCACGCTAATTAAGCTGGATGTGAACAAGCCCATGCACTCAAAGATTTCTGTCTATGATATCATGGGACGGGAGCTGAATGTATTGGTGGATGAAAAGCTTCAACCCGGTTATCACCAGTTTATCTGGGACGGCACCGACAGTAAGGGAATTAAAGCAGGTTCCGGACTCTATTTTATCCTGGTCCAGACCCCGGAAGTGACAAGAACCATGAAAGCAACGTTGCTTAGGTGATGAGTATGAAAGGAAAATAAGAAAATGAAAAAAATAACCACATTCACCTTGATGATTATTTTGTCTATTTCATTTTTAAATGCTCAGGAATTTGAAGTCGATGGAGACTTGAAAGTAACAGGCAGTGTTGAATCAACTACTATAGATTCACTAAATCAAGTAATAACTAGCCTTCAGACTCAGATTGATTCTATAAAAGCAAATGGGAATATCGCCTCAAGAGTTTATACATTTAATCTAGAGACCTATACATCTGCTATTAATATGCATGAGATCATTGGGTATGAATTAGACTGGTTCTTACTACAAATT
>Ga0114996_10007200_pt1 | contig 12663 bp, 10 predicted proteins | sample ArcticOcean_MG_C_4_FD_87039 | JGI IMG/M metagenome (GOLD analysis project Ga0114996, IMG submission 87039) | Marine microbial communities from western Arctic Ocean - ArcticOcean_MG_CB4_134 | ecosystem: Environmental > Aquatic > Marine > Oceanic | place: Arctic Ocean: Canada Basin | collected... | reverse complement strand
CATTGGTTTTCCGGCGAGGCATAATAATAAGTGCCGCTGACCATGGGCAAGAGGAGGCCCACCACACCGCGGGTAGGGATGGCCGTGGCCACCATCATCATAAAAAATATGGTGAGCAACTCCCCCCACTGAAACGCCCATTTGCGTTTTATCGCACCCAACAAAAGATGAACGGTGAGCAGCAAAACAAAGAGCAGAAAAAATGCCGCCGGCGTAGCAGAACTCAAGCCGAGACGGGTGCCGCGAATGACCATCCCCCCATAGGGCACACCAATGGCAATGATCACGCACATGACACAACCGACCAGCACGCCGCGCGTCGTGACGGCGGATTGGCGGTACCCCCCTTCTTGAGCAGCATTGCGCTCTTTGAGGTGGCTGTGGTATTCCTGCGGGATTGTTTTTTTCAAAAGGGGACCATTGCTCTGCGGCGGTAAACTCAAGAAGAGACAACATATCTTTGCCTCTAGTGTCCGTCAAGTAGGTCTTTATATGAACGAGCGGAACCTAGCGCCGCAGCGCTTGATCCTCCTTCCTCAAACCCCTATTATCTGAACTCTAAAGTAACGACAACTTAGGTAATAAGGCCCCCGACCGGCCGTCGCAGCCATAACACCAAAACAGAAAACACCCCACGAGACCACCATGCAACACATGCTGCTGGGCAATATCCTAAAAAAAAATGCCCACGACCCCGGCCTGCACAATAAACCCGCCGTTATCTGCGGCGAGCGCACCTACACCTACGGCGAACTCAACGAAAAAACCAACCGCCTGGCCCACATCCTTATAGACCAGGGCCTCACACGCGGCGAGCGCGTCGCTGTACTGGGCCGCAATTCCGCCACCTACGTAGCACTCTACTTCGCCCTGGCCAAAGTTGGTGCCGTCATAGTACCCGTCAACTTCTGGTACAAGAGCCAAGAAATTCACTACACCCTGCAACAGTCGCAAAGCTGCGCCCTCATCGCCGACGGTTGTTTTGCCGCAGTCGCCGCCCCCGCTCTCAAAGATCTGCCCGAGTTGCGCTGGACCCTGTACTACGACACCCGCCCAGACACCGACGACCTCTTTCTCGACGATCTCATCGACTCCGCTTCAGCGGCCGAACCGCAGATCGAAGTAGGCGAAGACGACCTGCACATCATCCTCTACACCAGCGGCACCACTGGCTTTCCCAAGGGAGCCACCTTCACCCACAAGAGCCACTACCTGCACGCCCTGTCGCTGGCCGCTGCCACCGGCGGGCACCAAAACGACGTGGGCGCCCTCATCTACCCGCTCTTCCACACCGGCGGGCCCGACTGCCTGGTATTGCCCCACTTTCTCATGGGCGCCACCCTGGTCATTTTAGACGGCGGCGATACCCAAGAAATCATCGCCGCCACCCAGCGCCACGGCATCACCAATATCTACTGCGTGCCCACTGTCTGGCGCCGCCTGCTGGCCGCCCTGGCTGCAAGCGGCGGTGACGTCTCGACCGTAAAGCGCTGCCTAGGTTCTTCCGATACTTTTCCGCCCGACCTGCTCGACGAGATTCTGCAGCGTTTTGACGCCGACGTCTACGTCACCTATGGTCTCACCGAAGCCGGCTGCATCCTCACGGTGTGCAAACTCACCGCTGCCGACCGCAGCAAGCTGGGCTCGGTAGGACGCCCCATGTCGACGGTGGAGCTGCGCTTGCTGGACGACAGCGGCCAAGCCGTGCTTAACGGCGAGGTGGGGCAGGTGGCGGGGCGTACCCCAGCAATGATGCGGAGTTATTGGAATATGCCCGAGCGCACGGCCGAGTCGCTGCGCAATGGCTGGCTCTACAGCGGCGACCTGGGACGTCTGGACGAAGACGGTTATCTCTTCCTGGCCGGCCGCGCCAAAGACATGATCATCAGCGGCGGCGAAAATATCTACCCTTTGGAAATAGAGCGTTTACTCAAGGAGGACCCCCGCATCCGCGATGTGGCCATTATTGGCGTGCCCGACCGCGAGTGGGGCGAGTCCTTGCTCGCCGCAGTGGTAAAAGCACCCGGCGCTGAGATCACTGCCGACGAAATTATTCAATTCGTGCGCCAGCGCCTGGCCGGTTACAAAAAACCCAAGTACGTCGAATTCATCGATGCTCTGCCGCTGACGGCGGCCACCGGCAAAGTGCAAAAGGCCGTATTGCGCCAGCGCTACGCCCAGAAATACGGAACAGCTTAGGGACTAAAATCCTATTGTGCTAACACCTATGCGGCAATATTATATCATTGTGATTTCGTTTTCCAATTAGAGGAAGCCTCTCATGCCGCCACTGGTGCAAACTCTCTCGACTTTTGTTCCCCACATCGTCAAAAAAAGAATTGCACAAAACTCGACGACCACAACCGAACAATTTCCCGCCGCCATCCTGTTTTCCGATATCTCTGGTTTCACCGCCCTAACCGAAAAACTCGCCCAGCAGGGACCGACAGGTGCGGAAGAATTGACCCGGCACCTAAACGACTACTTCAGCTCACTCATCGAGGTCATTCACGAACACGGCGGCGATGTGGTCAAATTTGCTGGCGACGCCCTGCTCGCCCTGTGGCCGGCGCAAGATATTCATCTGGCCGACGCCACAAAAATGGCAGCCCAATGTGGCCTGGAACTACAAAAACGGCACCACACCCACACCGTCTCCGACGAGATCCAGCTCACCAATCGCATCAGTATCGGGTCGGGAAACGTCGCCGCCAGCCATGTGGGTGGCGCCGCCGAGCGCTGGGAATTCCTGCTGGCCGGCAATCCGCTCAATCAGGTCGCCCTGGCCAGTCGCCTAGGCACACCCGGCACAGTAGACGTGTCGCCACAAGCTTGGGAACTGCTGGCGCAAGACGCCGAAGGCAGCCCGTTGCCGGATGGAGACGGAGTTGTCTTACTCCACTCCATTAAAGAGCAAACAGCGGTCGCGCCGCTCGCATCTCTGGACTTGCCCCCACAGGCCGAAACCGCTCTGCGCGGTTACATCCCCGTAGCGGTCCTGGACCGGCTCTCGGCCGGGCAGATGGCCTGGCTGGCCGAACTCCGGCCGATAACCGTCCTCTTCATCGGCCTTCCCGGATTGAATAAAACCGACTCAGGCACGCTAGAAAAAAGCCAGCGTGTTATGCATTCCCTGCAGACCCTCATCGACCGCTTTGAAGGCAGCATCAACAAACTTAGCGTCGACGACAAAGGCATCAGCCTCTTGGCCGCCTTCGGCCTGCCGCCGCTGGCACACGAAGACGATCCCAGTCGCTGCGTACAGGCCGCTGTGGAAATACACAACACCTTGGCAGAATTGGGTGAGGAAGTCGGCATCGGCATAACCACCGCCAGGGTATTCTGCGGCGCGGTGGGCAGTGAAACACGGCGGGAATACACCATGATAGGGGAGAGCGTCAATGTGGCTGCCCGCCTCATGCAGGTCGTCTTTCGCGATGGTTTATTGACACCCGGATATAGAATACTCTGCGACGACGAAACCTATAATAGAGTCCAATCCCAACAAGAATTCGCCGCCCTGCCGCCCCTCAAACTAAGGGGCGTGGACAAATCAATGACCGTCCACCGCCCCTTAGGAAAATCAAAAACGGCGGTTCGCACCCAGACCGAGCTGGTGGGCAGAGCGCAAGAGCGCAAGTTGATCGCCACCGTCGTCGCCGACCTAGTCGAGCACAATAAAAGCACAACCCTAGTCATCGAAGGAGAGCCCGGCCTGGGCAAATCTCGCCTCCTGGAGCATCTGCGCTGGTCGTCTCAAGCCCAGGATCTAGAGTACCTGGCGGGCAACGCCAGTGCCATCGAGCAAAATACCCCCTATCTGGCCTGGAAAGGACTCTTCCAGGATTTCTTCGACATCGATCCGCAGACCACAGACCTCGAAGCGGATCAGCAGAAAGTCCACGCCGCTCTGCAAGACTTTCCCGCCAGTGCACCCCTGGCCGCTTTGCTCAATCCGGTTCTGCCCTTTGACTTTGAGGAAAACTCCAGCAGCGCACAATACGCCGACCAGAGGCGGTCCGCCAAAATCCGCTCGATCCTGGTCGATCTATTAAAAAAACGCGCCGCAAACGGCCCCCTCGCGCTGGTCCTTGACGATGCCCACTGGTTCGATTCGGCCTCTTGGGTTTTGCTGGACCAGGTGCGCGCAGAAGTGTCACCTCTCTTATTGGTGGTGGCCACGCGTCCCCTCTCCGAACCCAGACCGGCGGAATACGATCGACTTGTCCAGGCCGGCCAGCACCTGTCCCTCGACTCCATGGCGCCCGAAGAAACTGTAGACCTGGCCTGCCGCCAACTCGGCGTCGATGCCCTGCCCGACCCAGTTGCCACATTGATCCGCGAGAAAGCCCAGGGAAATCCCTTTTTCAGCGAAGAAATCGCCTATGCCCTGCGCGACAGCGGCCAACTGCGCATCAAAAACCAGACCTGCGAGCTCGCTGCCGCAGCGGGCGACTTAGATTCTCTAAACTTTCCGGACACGGTCCAGGGGGTGATCACCGGGCGCATCGACCGCTTGACGCCGCAACAACAACTCTCGCTCAAAATCGCTAGCGTCATCGGCCGCGTCTTCCTCTTTCCTATCCTTAAAGAGGTCCACCCCATCGACGCCGACCGGGGCCACTTGAATGAAATGCTCGACGCCCTAGCCCAATTGGACATTACCCCGCTGGAAAGCCCCGTACCCAATCTCGCCTACATTTTTAAACATGTCATCACCCAGGAGGTCGCCTACAACCTCATGCTCTACGCCCAGCGGCAACAGCTTCATCGGGCCATTGCCGAGTGGTACGAAACATACAACCAGGACAATCTGGCGACACACTACCCCATCCTGGCCCACCATTGGTCCATAGCCGCTGGCGAACACCGGGAAGACAAGGAAGCTGTCGCCAAAGCCCGATTCTATCTAGAGGAATCCGGCGCCCAGGCCCTGACCAGTGGGGCCTTCCCCGAAGCGGCGGAATTACTGCAGAAGGCCCTCGATTTTTTCGCGGCATTGCCACAAACCGCACAGCGGGCCGAAGAAGAACTGCAATTGCTCAAGTCTCTGGGGACGGCCATCTTCACTACTTCCGGGTACGGGGACGAGAAGACCCAACGCATATACGATCGGGCCTGGGAACTCTGCCAGCAGATCGGCGATACGCCAGAGATTTTTCCAGCTCTCTGGGGGCTGTGGTTGACCTACCACTTCTCGGCCGAAACGGCAAAGGCGGTCGAATTGGGCGAGAAAATGATGGTCCTGGCGCAGCGCGAGGACGATAAGGAATTGCTCTTACAGGCCCACCACGCCCTGTGGACCACCCTAATACAGATACCGGATTATGAGAGATCGTTCTGGCATCTCGAAGAGGGACTCAAACTCTACGAGGCAGAAATGCACCAGCACCACTGCACCCACTACGGCGGCCACGACCCAGGCATGTGCGGCCAGCGGGCGCTGTGCCTGACCAATTGGTCCATAGGATATCCAGACCGCGCCATTGAAGCAGGCCTCAAATCCATCGAATTGGCCCAATCCCACCACTACAGCAAGATCACCGCGCACCTGGCCGTAGCCTTTACCTTCAAGCAGCGCGGCGATCTCGAACAAACCCTGGAACACGCCGACGCCATCATCGACCTAGCCACCAACAATGGATTTCCGGGGTTTGTACCCTGGGCGGCCATCTTCCAGGGCTGGGTCCAGGGTAAGAGGGGCCAATTAGAGGAAGGCATAACCACCATCCTTGCCGCCACCGAAAAATTGTACAAAGACCCCGGCTATATGGGCATGCTGGTAGAATTGTACCTGATGGCCGGGGAGCAGGAAAAAGGATTGGCGCTAGTACAGGACCTTTTTGAGGTAGTCGAAGCCAAAAATGAACACCTCTACGAAGCCGAACTCTTCCGTCTCAAGGGCGAACTACTTGCGCTCCGGACGGATTTGCCAGGCGCTTTGTCGGACGACACCGACGAAATTGAAACCTGCTTGCGCCGCGCCCTCGATATCGCCGCAGAGCAAGGGGCTAAATCCTATGAACTGCGCGCCGCCACTAGTCTGGCGCGCTTTCTGCAGAAGCACGAACGGGGCGCAGAGAGCAAGCTTGTTTTAAGCGCAATACACCCGTGGTTTACCGAAGGACACGATACCGAAGATCTAAAACAGGCGCGGCAACTTATGGCCTCGCTTGAAGCCGTTTAGCAATTATGCATAAACCCAACTGCTCGGTCATCGCCTTCGGCGAAATCCTCTTTGACTGTTTCCCCGACCGCAGCTATATCGGCGGCGGTCCGCTCAACTTCGCCTGGGACCTGAGCCAATTGCACCTCCCTGTCGCCCTAGTCAGCGCCCTGGGTCGCGACGAGTTGGGCCGCCAGGCGCGCGCTTTTCTCCAAGAGGCCAACATCGACCAGACCTGGGTCGCCGACCGTCCCGAACCCACCGGCACGGTCGATATCCGCCTGCAAGGGGGCGAACCCGAATTCTCGATCAACCGCAATGTCGCCTGGGAACACATCGACCCGACCCAACCCCTGGACACCAAACCGCAACTCCTCTACTTTGGCTCGGCGGCGCAATGCAGCGAAATCAACCGCCAAACTCTGCGCCGTCTCCTCGACCTGCAACCGCGCCACCGGCTCTACGACGCCAATATGCGGCCCAATACCTACACCGACGCCATCGTATTAGAGAGTCTGGACCACGCCACCCTGCTCAAACTCAACGAAGAGGAGTGGGAGCTGATCCAGCAATTGACTGGACAGACAGCGCCCGAACACATGCTGGCGCATTTTAATCTGGACGCCATGGCCATCACCAGGGGCGCAGATGGCGCCACCCTCTACCTGCCCGACCAGATCCTCGAAACCGCGAGCCCACCGTCCACCGTTATCGACACGGTCGGTGCCGGCGACGCCTTCAGCGCTGTGTGGGCGGCCGGCGTGCTGCTGGCGTTAGACCCGGCCCACCTGCTCGAGCTGGCCTGCGCCGCCGGGGCTGCCGCCGTGCGCCAACCCGGCGCCCAAATTACCCTGCCCGACGAAGTCATCGCCGCCTTTAAACCGGAGATATAGAAACTACCCGTGAAATTACAACTCGCTCTTGACCAGATTGACCTAAACGCCTGCTGCGCTTTGCTCGACCAGATCGCCGATCTAATCGATATCGCCGAAATCGGCACGCCCCTCATCATGCAAGAAGGCGCCGCTGCCGTCCGCCGCGTCAAAGACGACTTCCCCCACCTCGAAGTCCTGGCCGATCTCAAAATCATGGACGCCGGGGCCCACGAGGCCGCCATCGGTTTTGACGCCGGCGCCGACATCGTCACCGTGCTCGGCGTCGCCCACGACTCCACCATCGGCGGCGTTATCGACCAGGCCCGCGCTAGCCAACGCCAGGTCATGGTCGACCTGATCGCCACTCCCGACGCCGCCCAACGCGCCGCCCAACTCGACGTCATGGGCGCCGACTACCTCTGTGTGCACACCGCCTACGACATCCAATCCCAGGGCCACGACCCGCTCGAAGAACTGCAACGCGTCCAGACCCTATTGCGCCACGGTGCCATGGCCGTAGCCGGCGGCGTCAAACCGCAAATCATGCCCGGCCTTTTGCCCTACAACCCAGAGATCGTCGTCGTCGGCGGTTTCATCACCGGCCACGACGACCCGCGCCAAGCCGCCCAGGCCATAAAAGAACATTTCCCTCAGGAGCAATAACGTGCCACTATCCACCCACCTCAACGCCCTGCTCGACGAACTCAAATACACCCTGGGCCAAATCGACGACAACCGCGCCGCCGACCTAGTCGACGCCATCCTGAGCGCCCGCCGCATCTTCGTTGCCGGCGCCGGCCGCTCGGGCCTCATGGTGCGCGCCTTCGCCATGCGCCTGATGCACCTGGGCCTCGACACCCACGTGGTCGGCGAAACTACCGCCCCCAGCATTGGCAGCGGCGATCTCCTGCTCATCGGCTCGGGCTCGGGCTCTACTGCCAGCCTGGTAGTCAACGCCGAAAAAGCACAAGCCCTGGGCGCCAAGCTGGGCCTGGTCACGATCGATCCAAATTCTCCGATCGGTCAATTAGCCGATGTGGTCGTGGCGGTCCCTGCCCCAACGCCCAAAATCAAACAAGACCTCGGCTTCTCTTCGGTCCAACCTATGGGGTCTCTTTTTGAACAAAGTCTCATGCTGACGCTCGACGCCCTTCTTCTTGCCCTGATGGAAAAATCTGGAGCGAAAGTGGAAGATATGTTTGCTCGCCACGCCAATCTTGAATAATATCATCCTGTGGTTTGCGCGCCACGCCAATCTTAAATAATATCACCCTGCGAAAAGCCATGAAAATTACCGCTGTAAAAACCTACAATCTGGTCTACCCTCTAAGAGAACCCTTTGCCAATTCCCGCGCCTGGTGCAAAACGCGCAATGCCAACGTCGTCGAGATCCAAACCGATGCCGGCATTGTAGGCTGGGGCGAAGGCCAGCGCGCCCTCAGTCCTCAAAGTATCCAGACCCACCTCATCGGCGCCGACCCCTTCGACTTCGAAATCATCTGGAACGCCCAACAAACGCCCTTTGGCGGCGACATCGCCGCCATGAGCGCCGTCGACATCGCCCTATGGGACATCATGGGCAAAAGCCTCGACCGGCCTATCCATAGCCTTTTGGGCGGCGCCTTCCGCGACCGCATTCCGGCCTACGCCAGCGGCCTTTTCAAAAAAGAAAGACCCAATATGACACAGGTCCTAGCCGACGAAGCCAAGACCTATGTCGACCAAGGTTTCCCCGCCGTAAAAATGAAAATCGGCCTGGGCCAAGACTACGACGTGCCCAACGTCGCTGCCGTGCGCCGCGCCCTCGGCGACGACATCCTCTTTGCCGTCGATGCCAATTGCGCCTACGACGTGGGCACCGCCATCGACATCGGCCAAAAAATCGCCGCCTGCGATATCTACTGGTACGAAGAACCTATTCCCACCGACGACGTCGAAGGGTATCGCGAAATCCGCCAGGCCCTCGACCTGCGCATCGCCGGCGGCGAGGCCCTGCAAGGCCATCGAGCCTTCCGCCGCCTCCTACAAGAACGCGGCCTCGATATAGTACAACCCGATATCTGCATCGCCGGCGGTTTTACCGAATGCCGCAAGATTCAGGCCATGGCCAGCGCCAATCGCATCCGCCTCCTGCCCCATATGTGGGGCACGGCCATCCGCCTGGCCGCCACTCTGCATTGGCAAGCCACCATTCCCGACGACCCCCAGGCATTAAACCCACTGCCTTCTCTAGTCGAATTCGACATGACCGAAAACGGCCTGCGCACTGACTTAGCCCAAGATCCTATCCACGCCATCGACGGTTATGTCCTCGTTCCGCAGAAACCCGGCTTGGGTATCGAAATTGATCGAGATGTGCTGGACAAATACACTGTGAACTAATTGTAGGGCGAAAGGTTAGAAAATGATCGTTGGCGTTGGGACGCGATTTGGGGGTGACTTCTCGCTCATATGCAAATGATGTCGCCGTCACTCACCGCTCTCTGTATCCTAAGAGAATGAAACGGCGTATCCAGGAGACCTACGCTTTTTAGTCTTCTTTGAGTAGAACTTCAGGCGTATGGTTTGGCGCACTCGATCGAGCAATTTCTTCGACTTCGACGGCATGAGATCACCTCCCATTATAGGTTGATTTGCCGATCCGCATGCAGTAGCTTACACACAAATGTGAGTATTTATACACACACGGGAAACGCTGATAATGACACGCAACCGCCCTATTCTAAATATCTTACACTGACTGTCCCAGTGAACAAGGAAGCATCTCAGACTGTAACGAACAAACAGAGGGGCTATAAATTCTGGCGGAAGTATTTCCGCTCACTATCAAGTTATCGAGACAAATGTCTATGACCCAAATTGACCTCTACAACCAAACAAGATTGATGCCAACAGACCCACTACATGGAGAGTGTTTACATGCCAAAAGCTCGCAATCTACTCAGCCAGTCTGGTGTGATTGGAATAGATGGAGACACACTATCCTCATTTCTTGCAGACAGAAGTGCTGGGATGACTTCATCGACTTTTGATCGCAAAGATTTTGTGTCATGGGTAACGACGTAGATCACGCATCTAAGGACGATAACATGACATTCACCAGACGACTTCGCCGCAGATGATTTCTGCGTTAGATTGAAGGTTTGCAGAAATACACGGGCTAGTTTAGCCTGAAATAGACATGAAGCATCAATCCGGAGACTCAAGCTATGGACGACCAAAAACTCCTTGAACGTATCGCCCTCGACCCTAAGGTTATGACCGGAAAACCGATCATCAAAGGAACGCGCTTGACCATAGATTACGTTCTTAATCTGCTAGCACATGAAGCAACAATCGAGGAAATCCTGGATGAATACGAAGGCCTAACTCGAGAAGATATCCAGGCCTGCTTGCTCTTTGCCTCCAAGTTGATAGAAGACAATGTCTTCATGCCGCTTCCCGTTGAGATTCTCTAAATGCGTTTTCTCGTAGATGAATGCACCGGGCCAGGAGTAGCGCGCTGGTTGCTCGACCGCAAGCACACAGTCTTTTCGGTGTATGATGAAGCCCGTGGCATGGAAGATGGCGATATCATTCAGAAGGCATTTGTTGAAAATCGGATTCTCATCACCAATGACAAGGACTTCGGAGAAAAAATATACCGAGAGCATCGTCCGCATAGAGGCATCATTCTTCTCCGTCTTGAGGATGAAAGAACGACCCAGAAAATAGAAATCATTCGACGACTTTTGGAAAATTATGCAGATCAATTGAGCAATCATTTTGTCGTCGTCACCGAGACTCAGGTTCGTTTTGCTCGGGGATAAGAAGGTTGGACCTGTCCACACCAGACTCGGATGAGCCGGTATTATTATCTCTAAGTGCAAATAATTCATGCTCCGCGAAGGTCAAGTAGGGGACCGCTCCACACCTGATTCGATAAATAAGGAGACTCCGTGATCTACACCCTCGAAAACCAGCAGATCGAATTACTCGGTGACAACCACTTCATCGCCCCCAACGCCACCCTCATCGGTGCAGTCCAACTACACGACAATGTCAGCATATGGTTTAACGCCGCCATCCGCGCCGACAACCACCCCATCGTCATCGGCGCCGACAGCAACATCCAGGACGGCGCCGTATTGCACACCGACCCGGGCATCCCCCTGACACTCGGCACAGGTGTCACCGTGGGACATATGGCCATGTTGCACGGCTGTAGCATAGGCGACAATTGTCTCATCGGCATCAAAGCTGTAGTACTCAACGGTGCCAAAATCGGTGCCAATTGCCTCATCGGCGCCAATGCGCTGGTCACCGAAGGCAAGGAAATCCCCGACGGCTCTATGGTATTGGGTGTGCCCGGCAAAGTCGTGCGCCAACTCACCGACGAGGAAATCGCCGGCCTGCGCCATGCGGCCGAACACTACGTAGACAACGGCCAACACTACCGCCAACACTTAAAAGAAACCAACCATGGCTGAACGCCCCAACCTGCTCTACATCCACTCCGATCAGCACAGTCCGGCCGTGCTGGGCTGCTACGGCGATCCCCTGGTGCAGACGCCCCACCTGGACGGCCTGGCCGCTCAAGGAGTGCTCTTCGACAATGTCTACTGTCCCTCGCCGGTGTGCGTCGCCTCGCGCATGGCCATGCTGGCCGGCCGCCACCCGCACCAGATCGAATGCTGGACCAACCACGACATTCTCGACTCGGCCGTGCCCACCCTGGCCCACGCCATGGGGGCGGGCGGTTATCGGCCCGTGCTCATCGGCCGCATGCACGCCCGCGGCCCCGACCAATTACACGGTTACGCCGAACGCCTGGTCGGCGACCACAGCGGCAATTACTCCCAGGGGGCAGCACCGGGCAATGCCCTGAACTTGCTGCGCGACGCCGGCTCGGGCCAGAGCAGCTACCAGGTCCACGACGAAGACGTAGCCGCCGCCGCCGTCGACTTCTTCAACCGCCTCGGAGTGCGCCGCCGCGCCGGGCTGGACGAGCAAGCCTTTTCGCTCTCCGTCGGTTTCATGTTGCCCCACCTGCCCTTTGTGGCGCGCCGCCAGGATTACGAATTATACCGCGACAAAATCACTGCGCCCAAACACCCCCAGGCCTTCTCCGACGACCTCCATCCCTTTATACAATGGTGGCGTCGCTACGCCGGTTGGGACGAGGCCAGCGCAGAACAAATACTCAACGCCCGCGCCGCCTACTGGGCTCTGGTGACACGCCTCGACCTGCTCATCGGCCAGATCCTCCGGCCCTGCGCGCCAACGATCTGGCCGACAATACGCTCATTATCTACACCTCGGACCACGGCGAACAAGTCGGCGAGCACGGCCTATGGTCCAAACGCACCTTCTACGAAACTTCGGTGAAAGTACCGGCCATCTTCTCCTGGCCCGGCCGCCTGCCCCAAGGGCTGCGCTGCGCGCGCGTGATCAGTGCCCTCGACCTCAACGCCACCATATTGGCAGCCCTGGAGTGCCCACCACTGCCCCACGCCCAGGGCCGCAGCGTCCTCGACCTGGTCACTAAGGTAACTCCCAGAAAATAATCTACCATATCAACCAAGCTGTGGTAGGATTCGAACATAGTATTTGGGCAGCGTCTCATCCCGTTGCAGACGGGCT
>Ga0114996_10007198_pt1 | contig 12668 bp, 11 predicted proteins | sample ArcticOcean_MG_C_4_FD_87039 | JGI IMG/M metagenome (GOLD analysis project Ga0114996, IMG submission 87039) | Marine microbial communities from western Arctic Ocean - ArcticOcean_MG_CB4_134 | ecosystem: Environmental > Aquatic > Marine > Oceanic | place: Arctic Ocean: Canada Basin | collected... | reverse complement strand
TATCTTTTTGCTTATGTCAACTATCGCTTTGGGATTCTCCAGCGCAATCCAAGGACAGCTAGGATTTTCTGGAGCAGATGTGAAAGAACGCCATTGTTGATATTGGGGGTTCCGGGCACTGGTGATTTCAAGAGTTGTCATGGATTCAAGCACGCTACTATCTTAGCTTGGATAGCAGCCAGATTTCCTAACGCTCGCTTCCAATAAAGACCTTTGTCGCTGGGAGCAACCATGGCGCGAATATGGGCTTGTCTAACCGGGGGGTCAACGGTCATCCCATGGTTCCGGTTGAGGAGTAGGTGCCTGCATATAGCTAGTGCTGGAATCCCTGCTGATATTTTTTGAGTTTTTCCACCGTGAACCCAGGTTCTCGGATCATTCTGATCAGGGCTTCTTCTTCTCGCTGGATTTTTCTGGCTGCTGCTGCCACGTGGGATGAGATGCTATGTGGAATAGTGAGGACACCATCCACATCTCCGTGGACAAGATCCCCTGGAGTTACCTGCATTCCGTCAACGACTACGTCGCATTCAATGTCACAAATAACAGCATTGCCGTGTGACACCACCATACCTGGACAGAAGTAATGAAATCCTAACTTACGTACGGCAGCCTGATCACGGAGCCCGGCATCGGTGACACAGCCGACGGCTCCGAGAGACAGTGCCGTGGTGACCATCACCTCACCCATATGACAGGAATGACTCAGCTTACCCCCAATATCTTGAACGACCAGAACGGCAGGTTTGGGCGCGTTTTCTATGGCCTTCCAGAGTTTGTTGAGACCAGGGTTTGGCCGGTCTTCAGTTGTGCTATCAGCCGTGCAAGTGACAGCGTACCCTAGCATACTATCCATTTTGGGGAACATGCATTTGACGCCGAGTCCGGCATACCCTGAGGCCCGTGGGCGGATTCGAAAGGTCTCGATGGCGTTAGAGACAGTAGCACTATCAATATTTTGGAGTTCTTTAAACTGATCAGGAGTGAGCATTTCGTCCATTGAAGACCTTTCCCGGAAAGTGATCACTATTCTTCGGGCCGGAGCATTTCCGATCGAAAGGAACCGGCAATTGCGCTAATATTGCCACTATACAGGTTAAGAACTAAATAATCGTTATTGAGAATCCTGGTAGGTCGATGAGAAGTATACAGACCGGTACATTCCCCTCCCCCAAGTCTATAGAAGGCACGGGACACCAACCCTGGTTAGTTATGAAGTTCGGGGGTACTAGTGTCTCGTCTTTTAAGAATTGGGAGACAATCGTGGAGCTCATTGAAGAAAGACTTCTGGCTGGTTACAGGCTATTGGTAGTCCATTCTGCTCTTTCTGGAGTATCTGACCTCTTGGAGTCGACCCTACAAAAAATGGATACCCAGGAAACCGAAGAGTGTCTCCAGAAGCTGTTGTCCATACATACAGAGTTAGCGAAGGGAATGGGGTTGGAAGAATTGGACTTTCTGAAGCCAGAATTATTCAAGTTAGAAGAACTGTTGTCTGATTCGAACTTTGTTGATGGAGTTGCCCCTCAGTTACAAGCAAATGTCATGGCGGTTGGTGAACTCCTCGCCACCCGATTGGGGGCTGCCTTTCTAGAAGCCCGCGGGCTTCAGGTTAACTGGATGGATGCCCGTACATTACTACGTAGTGTCAATCTTCCTGAGACTAGTGAACAGGCCCATTTTGTTTCGGCTAGGTGTGAATTTATGCCTGACATTACTCTACAGGAGGACCTTTGTCAGTCGAAGGGAACGATTATCACTCAGGGTTTCATTGCTAGTGACCAGCAGGGACAGGGTGTACTTCTAGGTAGAGGTGGGTCTGACACGTCTGCTGCTTATCTGGCAGCTAAACTGCAAGCTCTGGGACTCGAGATCTGGACCGATGTGCCTGGTATCTTTAGTGCAGATCCTCGTTCGGTTCCTGGCGCCCGTCATCTTAGGGCGCTTAGCTATCAGGAAGCACAAGAGATTGCCTCTACTGGATCTGCGGTACTGCATCCTCGATGTATTAGACCGGTCTACCAGGAGAAGATACCACTTAGGGTGCGTTCTACTGCGAGACCTGAACTTCCAGGAACATTAATAAGTTCAGACCCGGGAAGTGATGCACCTCTGGTTAAGGCTATAGCCGGACGCACGGGGATTACTCTTGTCTCAATGGAAACACTCGGGATGTGGCACAAGGCTGGTTTCCTGGCGTCTGCTTTTAAATGTTTTAGTGATTTGGGCCTTTCGGTTGACCTGGTATCGACTTCGGAGAGTAATGTGACGCTAACTCTAGATACAGGAATGGATAGCCTGGACGATGAAGTGCTGGAGAGACTGAGAACTCGCCTGGAGAGGTTATGTAGGGTCCGGATCATCCGAGATGTTGAGGTAGTCAGTCTAATAGGTCAGAAGATCCGTACCATCCTTCACAAGTTGGGGCCTGCCCTGGAACTATTCGAGGAATATCGGATTCACCTCGTCAGTCAGTCTGCAAGCGATCTTAATCTCAGCTTTGTGGTGGAGAATGGGCAATCACAACGACTAATCTCTAACCTTCATCCTGCGCTTGTTCAGGAAGCAACTGACGAGGATGTCTTTGGCTATACCTGGGAAGAGATGGAGCAAGGGTCGTCTGAGATGGTTAGTGCAGAGAGGCCTTGGTGGGAACAAAAGCGTGAACAATTGTTAGAGATCGCCGAAAGCACCTCTGAGGCATATGTATATGATTTGAATACCGTCAGAAAGGCCATTTGTAGACTGAAGGAGATGAATTCGGTAGGCCAGATTTACTATGCAATCAAGGCTAACTTCCATCCCGAGATTTTGCGAAGCGTTTATGATCTAGGAGCTAACTTAGAATGTGTTTCTCCGGGAGAGATACAGCACGTTCTTGATCTTTTCCCCGATATTTCCCCGAAGCGGATCTTGTTTACGCCCAATTTTGCTCCTCGTAAAGAATACGAAGAAAGTTTAGCCAAGGGAGTATGGGTAACGTTAGATAATCTGTACCCTTTGCGTTATTGGGGGGACATGCTGTCCGGCCGGGAGATTTTTCTTAGGCTGGATACGGGTCAGGGGCGAGGCCACCATCGACACGTGAGAACAGCGGGAGTCCACTCAAAGTTCGGTATCCCCCTATTCGAGCTCGACGAGGCCCGAGAACTTGTTGAGAAGTGTGGGGCTAGCGTTGTCGGACTGCATGCTCACACTGGGAGCGGTATTCTACAAGCTGGAAACTGGAAAGAGGTTGGAGAGAAGCTGGTAAAGGCTGCCAGGCAATTTCCGGATGTCCGATTCCTAGATCTAGGTGGTGGACTGGGTATTCCTGACAAGGTGAACCAGCAGGGATTAGATCTCCAGGCTCTGGACGATAATTTAACGCAGATTAGGCAGTTGGCGGGTCGGTATGAGTTGTGGCTTGAACCAGGACGGTATCTAGTGGCTGAAGCCGGTGTTCTTCTGACTCATGTGACACAAATCAAAGGGAAGGGAAGTGTCCGATACGTCGGTGTGAGTACGGGTATGAACTCACTCATTAGACCTGCTTTATACGGGGCCTATCACGAGATCTTGAATCTTAGCCGCATTGACGAGCCTGCCAGACACGTAGTTAGCATTGTAGGACCTATTTGTGAGACTGGTGACCGTTTAGGGAGCGACAGACACCTGCCAGAGTGCAGAGAAGGAGACGTGATGCTCATAGCCAACTGCGGTGCGTATGGTTATGTAATGGGTTCTCGATACAATCTTCGTGAACCCGCTCAACAGGTCGTGATCTAGGATTTAAGATCAAGACTCAAATCTTGATCTGGTGCTAGGGTATGCTGCAGACTTGCAACAGCTCGAGAAGTCGGGGATGCTATTCGGGATTAGTAGACTTTTAATTAGAAAGGGAAATGTTTATGCAGGTCAAGGTAGCTAGGATGATGTTGATCTCTCTGCTGGGTGTTGGGCTCGCCATCGCTCAGGATAATCGGCCAGGTGAAACCCAAGTTACTGTAAAGGGCGAGTCTGTCTCAATTGCGTTTACGGCTCCTCATCTCAAGGGTCGGAGAGTTGAGGATCTACTGCAGCATCTTAGGGGCACTTCTTGGAGATTAGGAGCAGATGCTGTGACGACTTTGAAAACTTCCGTTAACCTGAGGTTTGGAAGTCAAGTTCTTCAGGCTGGAAGCTACGATCTAAAGGCCTATCGCGATGAACTGGATCGCTGGTGGCTGCGTGCCTTTAACGCTGGCGAGATAGCAGGAAATCTACCTCTTGTGGAGAGGAAAGTAGATACCTTCGAGGACTACCTGGAAATCGACCTGAGTACCCGAGGAGCTGAGATTACTTTCAGGGTGCAATGGGGCGACCACGAACTGGGAGGCTCGTTCGAGGTCTTGAATTAAAATCCACTAGAGGGTCGTAGTGACTGTTGGAAACAGCTGGAAACTGTCACATCCTCTCCTCCAGGAGTGTTTATGCGATTGAGTAGTCGAGCGCATACGTTCTACAGGATTGGGAGTCTAGCAGCTCTGGTGCTTTTTGCTGCTGTGCTTTCTCCTGAGCCGACGTATGCCTACATTGGGCCGGGAGCTGGAATTGCCTTCCTATCTTCCTTCCTCATAGTTTTGACGACTTTTTTTGTTGCGGGAATCACACTTCTGACATGGCCGTTTCGGTGGTTAATTCGTTTTTTCAGGACCCATCACATATCGCGGAAAAGTAGAGTCAGGCGTGTACTGATTCTGGGATTGGATGGTCAGGACCCCAATCTTACCGAACGTATGATGAGTGAGGGCCGTCTTCCTAACTTCCAAAAGCTCTATGAAACTGGTAGTTATTTGCGCTTGGGTACGAGTCTTCCCGCGGAGTCTCCTGTCGCGTGGGCGTCTTTTCAGACAGGATGCAACCCAGGTAAACACCGGGTATTTGACTTTCTGATTCCAGATCGGAAGTCTTACATGCCTAAACTGTGTTCCGCTACCATATCTCCATCCTTGCATAATCTTGATATAGGTCCTTACCGAATTCCGCTCGGAAAACCTCAGGTCCGTTTCGAAAGAAAGAGTCAATCTTTCTGGAAGATTCTCGGGGATCACGGGGTTTTCAGTACCATACAGCGTGTTCCGATCACCTTCCCTCCTGAAAAATTTCACGGGTTACTGCTTTCTGCTATGTCCGTACCAGATTTACTAGGAACTCAAGGGACATTCTCCTATTACAGTAGTGACGAGGGCGATGAACACACTGTTACCGGAGGTGCTGTTGTGCAGATAAATCTCGAGGATGGGGCATATCATGGGCAAATCGACGGTCCTGAAAATCCATTCAGATGTGATGGCCAAAAACTTTGTATAAACTTTACTTTAGAACCGCTGGGGAACGGAGAAGGCGTAAGACTTCGGATAGGCGGCCGGGAACACCGCTTGGATTTGCGCTGCTTTACGCCTTGGATTCTTCTAGAGTTTCGAGCTGGATTTAGAATGAAAATTCGTGGCCTCTGCCGCTTTTATTTGCTCGAACAGACCCCTCATATGCGGTTATACATGTCGCCCGTGAACATAGATCCTGAAAATCCCGTATTGCCTATTTCTCACCCGGCCACTTACTCGATGTATCTGGCCAAGACTCAGGGTCGCTTTTCCACTCTGGGTCTGGCTGAAGATACCTGGGCCCTTAACGAAAGAGTTCTGGACGAAGATGCTTTTCTAGAGCAGGCATACTTGGTGCATGAAGAACGGGAGAAAATGTTTTTAGATGCCATTGAAAAGACCGAGCGAGGTGTCGCTGTTTGTGTTTTTGATATCACGGACAGAGTTCAGCATATGTTCTGGCGATACTTAGAAAAGGACCACCCCGCTAATATGGTGAAGGACGTCACTAGACATCAAAGTGCGATCTTTGATGTCTACGAAAAGATGGACGAACTAGTGGGAAGGGTTATGCAAAACGCCTCTGATGATACCGTAGTTTTGGTGATGTCCGATCACGGATTCAAATCGTTTCAAAGAGGTGTAAATTTGAATTCGTGGTTGCACCAGGAAGGCTACTTGACAGTCCATTCAGGTCCTAGCGGGGCCGAATGGTTTACTGAAGTCGATTGGAAGAAAACCCGAGCCTATGCAGTTGGTCTCGGTGGTATTTACCTTAATGTCCGGGGACGTGAAGCTCAGGGCATTGTCGATGAAGGAGGTGCTGTACAGAGTCTAAAAGACGAGATCCGGGAAAAACTAACAGCTTTATCCGACAGTCAATTCGATAGACTTGCGGTGGGTCATGTCTACGATACATCGGAAGCCTATAGTGGCCCCTATTCGGAAGAAGGACCTGACTTGATCGTAGGTTTCAAGGAGGGTTACAGAGCATCTTGGACCAGTATAACGGGAGCTGTCACCAAGGCTGTATTTGAGGATAATTCTAAAAGCTGGAGTGGTGACCATTGTATTAACCCTCCTGATGTTCCCGGAGTTCTATTTTGCAGCCGAAAGATTAAGGTGAATGAGGCGACCATTATGGATATAGCTCCGAGTGTTCTTGATCTATTTGGAGTCCCTATCCCGTCCTTTATGGATGGGATATCTTTGTTTCCCGACCAATCAAATGCCCTTTCCAGGGAGACAGGAAAAGATTGATCGGCAATCGACTAGGTATACCCAAAACCCCTTCCCTTAATTTGCTTTGGATCCGTTGGGGACTATTAATAGGAAGCTTGTTGCTATCAGCAACGTGTAGTCGTCCATCTGTTAGCCGTCAAGTGTTTGTCCTCGGCATAGACGGGCTAGACCCAATACTTCTAAAGACATTTATGGACCAAGGGCTACTACCCAATTTCAGCCGCTTGGCATTAGAAGGGGATCTGAAATCTCTATCGACCACAATGCCACCACTCAGTCCTGTTGCCTGGTCGACGTTCATAACCGGGATGGATCCTGGAGGACATGCCATCTTCGATTTTATCCATAGAGATCCAAAAACTCTCCTGCCAGAGATGTCCATGTCGAGGGCTCGTCCGTCGAGTTATAAGTTGAGACTGGGATCCTATGTCTTTCCAATGCTAAGTGGCGGAGTCGAACAGCTGAGACAGGGGAAAGCTTTCTGGGAAATTTTTGACGAGCATGGTATCCCCTCTACTATTTTCCGGATGCCAGTCAATTTTCCGCCGGTTGGTGGGAGTCGAGCCTTCTCTGGAATGGGCACACCAGACATTCTTGGGACTTCAGGGACATTCTCTTTCTACACAAGTAAAAGAGATTTAACTCTTGGAGAGATTCCAGGAGGACGAGTACATTGGGTACAGGTCGTTGGCGATCATGCCTCAGCAACATTGAGAGGACCAGTCAACGAGCTTCGGGAAGTCGAAAACGATAGCGGTCAGACTGAGAATCCAGAGTTGACAATTGATTTCGATATTTTCATTGACGCCGAGGAGCCCTTCGCTCGCCTAGTGATCCAGGATAAAGATTTTATTTTGAAAGAAGGAGAATGGAGCGAGTGGATCCGATTCGATTTTGAGGCGCTTCCGTATCTTGCGAACCTGAGTGCAGTAGGGCGTTTTTATCTACAGAAGGTACGGCCAGAATTACAGCTCTACCTGACGCCATTACAGATTAATCCAGAGGAGCCGATAATGCCGATCTCGAATCCGGAGGATTGGGCCAATAAACTCTTCCTGAAAATGGGGTACTTCTATACTCAAGAACTGGCAGAAGATACCAAAGCCTTTTCTTCCGGTATTTTCAATGGACAGGAGTTCTGGCAACAGGCTCAGTTCGTTTTTGCAGAACAAAAAAGAGCATTAGGGGAAATTCTAAAGGAATATACGGAAGGTTTTACATTTTTTTATTTTTCAGGAGTGGATCAGACGTCACACATGTTGTGGCGTTTCATGGATCCTGGACATCCGGCCTACCAACCAGATGATGAACTGTCCAGTGCTATTCAGAGGATGTATGTGAATATGGATGACGTTTTGGGAGAGGTCTCCTCTAAACTCAAAGATGATGCGACTTTGATCGTGATGTCGGACCATGGATTTGCTCCCTTTGAGCGGCAAATACACCTTAATTCCTGGCTACTAGATCAGGGGTACGTTACGTTGAAAGACCCATCAATGAGGGGGCGAAGCCCGTTATTTCATAATGTGGATTGGGATCGAACCCAGGCCTATGCCCTTGGATTAAATGGGCTCTATGTTAATCTGCGCGAACGGGAAGCTGGTGGGATTATTCCTCAAGGTGCGCCTTATCAGGCTCTGTTGGATAAACTTGAAAAGGAGTTACTTGCAATGGTAGATCCCGAGACAGGTAATAACCCGATCACTAAGATCACTCGTCCTGAACGTGACTTTAACGGCCCGCTTTTGGTGAATGCCCCCGATATCATAGTTGGTTATGGCAGAGGTTATCGGAGTTCCTGGCAGAGTCCACTCGGACAATTCCCTGAAGGGCTAATAGAGCTAAACAGAGACCCCTGGAGTGGTGATCACGCGATGGACCCCCGTAGTGTTCCTGGTGTTTTGCTCAGCAACCGTCCGATTACCTTGGAAAAACCGACTTTACAGGATTTGACTGTATCTGTGTTAGACGAATATGGAATTGAAAAGCTCCCGGAGATGACTGGGCAGGATTGCCTAGGGAGCCCATAGTGATGAGGCCTGGAGGCAGTTTATGTTTGGTCCCAAGGTGAAGTTTGATAGGGCTTTCTATGAGAAGCTCAAAGAGTATTCTGGAATTGCTGGATATCCTTCGGTTAAGGAGTTTGTCGTACATGTTTTGGAGAAGGAGATAGCTAAGCTGGGAGATGCCGATTCGGAAGAGATGATCAAAAAAAGACTGAAGGGTCTGGGGTATATTTCATAGGGATTAAGGAGTTGTTTGAGTGAACGCGATTTTCAATTCTAGTGGGGAGTTCTTGAAGGCTCTTTTTGCCATTCTTCTACGGCCTTTGTCTGCTTTGGATCCTACCTATGCATTGATATTTATTTCGGCCCTATTCGGGATACTAATGGTATTTATTTTTGGCCGGATATCTTCCCAGGATCGAATCTTTGGGGTCAAAAACAGAATCCGTGGAAACTTGCTTGGAGTGCGTCTCTTTAGACACGACCTGGGAGTAGTTTTTAAATTGCAGTGTGTAATCTTGCGGGATACGCTTCGCTATCTAACGTTAACAGGTGTTCCTCTGCTGCTCCTGACAGTGCCTACCGTACTAATTCTAGGGGAGCTAAATCTCTATTTTGGATCGGCTCCCTTACCAGTGGACATGGCAACTATTGTCACTTTCAAAATTGAGGATAGGAGCGGTAGCCTTCCTCAGGTCTCCATGGAGGCCTCGAAAGGTGTGGTTGTCGAGAGTCCCCCAGTGCGAGCCCCTAGTAGGGGGGAGATCTCTTGGCGTATCCGTGCGATTCAATCAGGCCTGGAAACTCTCACTTTTCAGATTGGAGATCGGAAATTGTACAAAGAAGTACGGACAGGCAAAGAATGGGTGGCTACCTCTTCTTATAGAACAGCCTCAGTACTTAAATGGTTGCTATCTCCGGGAGAGGCCTTACTGGATGACGCTGAGGGAGTGGTGCTTATCGAAGTTAGGCACCCCAGTTTGAAGCTGTCAATGTGGGGTTACAGTTTGAACTGGGTAGCTCTTTTTCTCTTTACGTCTATTTTAACAGGGTTCGGGTTTAAAAAGTCCTTGGGAGTTGAGATTTGACGAGTAGGATTAAAAGCACCCTGCTTTGCTTACAACGTAGCTGGAGGCGGCAAAGATTGGAAGGTCCTGTTGTAGTGGTCTCCGGGTTGCCTCGATCCGGGACCTCTATGATGATGAGAATGTTGGAGAAGGGAGGCCTGCCCATCCTCAAGGATAATAGCCGCTCTGCCGATGAGAACAATCCGAATGGGTACTACGAATATGAGCCAATCAAGGATCTAGCCAATAGTACAGACAAGTCATGGGTTGCGGAATCACGAGGTAAAGGTGTTAAGGTTATTTCTGAGCTACTCAAGGAACTTCCTCAGGAATACTTTTATCAGATAATTTTTATGCATCGTCGATTAGCTGAAATTATTACCTCTCAAGACAAGATGCTTTCCGGAGTTCAAGAGCATAGACCTAAGAGCGAGAATACGCGAGTTCCTGTCCTTTTTGAAGAACATCTCCGGACTACTCGCCGGTGGTTAATGCATAGGTCGAATTTTGAGGTTTTGGAGGTTTCATACTCCCGAGTCTTGAGAGATCCTCTTGGACAGTCTCAGTCAGTAGCCAACTTTATTAGCAGGCCGTTAGGAATAGAAGCAATGGCTTCGGTGGTGGACTCCTCCCTCTGGCACAACCGCAGGTAAGCTAAATTTCTCAGAGGTTTTGAAGATCCGTAGGTGTCCGAGGATTGTTTAATCGAGGAACCGGTCTTTCTCGGACTCGTTTGGGGTTCTGCAGCGATCCCAGCGACCAAACCAGGTGTAACGATTCCGGGCAATGAATCGATAGATTGGATCCCGGAATTGTCTGGGGATTAACAGCCCCTGACTAAATACCCACCAGAGTCCGCCCAATCGGCGAATTATTTGCAGTGCTGCTTCGGATTGCTGATAGATCCCTTGTTCATCGACATAAACAACAGACAGTTCGTCTGGGACATCGGATAGGAATGAGCTCAACTCTTTAGCTACATCTCCCTGCAGGGTGGCAAAGCGGAAGATACTATTCTTGTCGGCTCGCAAAATAGCATCGACGAATCGATTGCAGAGCCCACAAAACCCGTCGAAAAAAATAACTGGATCCTCGACTTTGAATTTGGTTTCACTTCGGCTACTCACCTGAAGAGAATTTTGGTTTAGGTGATGTTGCATGGGTTCTTTGTTCGAGAATGGATCGAAAGCTTTAACTGAGCCCCCAAAATAGCTCCAATCGGCACGAACCACAAATCGTATTTCTAGATACTGTTGGGGCTTTCAAGGAAGCTTGGTGGTCCGGCACCGTCGCTTGAACGGAGTTTGTTCAGGGTGTAGAGGTGCGAGCAACGAACAAGGTAGCCCTCCCCGCGAGACAGATGTTAGCGAGCCCCTGGGGCACCATAAGGGCGCTCCTTTTTAGGGATCTCGGGGACATCTTCCCCCAGCGCCCAAAAAATTCCGTTTATAAGTAACTGGCGGAAGATAGGGAGATTGAAATCCTGGGGGTGTCCCAAGGATGTATAAAAAATTGAGGCATTTTTATATTGGTTTATCCAGGCTACTGGTTCACGCTCTGGACGATCCGTAATCCCTCCGTATGCCAAAACAGTGGTGCTCTCCATTAGAGGGTTGGATCTGTAGAGGGACGATCGGGTTACTTCACGGGAAAGAGTAAGCCCCTTTAAAATTGGGTGTTGGAGAGCCTGACGGTTTATCTCGAAAAAGCATTTCCCCATGTTAGCCGACTCCTTGTCCAGGTGTCCTCTATAGGTCGCTCCCAATACCTCTTGGTCGAAGTTTTCCCAGGTGGTATGACCTTTAGGAGGCGGTTGGCGCCTTCGCAGTCCAAAGGCATGGCTAGTCGTCCGGATACCTACTAGAGGATGCCCTTTGTCAAGATACTCCTTCAGAAGGGACAGCTGTTCTAAAGGTGGATTCCTCCGGCGTATACTGAGAAAGACGAGATCGGCGTCGGCGATCAGTTCGATGTTTGGAAAATAGTGCAAACGTTTGGGGTGGGCCAGGACGTAGCTAACGCGTACTCCTCGCGGTATCAGTTCCTTTTCTGCGAAGCTGGGCAGGGTTTCGTTTGTCCTGTATTCCCTCTCACCAATAAGGAACACAACATGGGGGCCTTTACCCTCAGGGACAGGTAGAGGAGAGGATAGGAGAAGCTCAGTTATCAATCCGACAGCCAGGACAAAAAAGATCCGAGTTGGGAGACGTGGCGAAATAGCATCCAACATAGAAATTTCCCCGGAGACTATCTGTCAGTTAAGCAGCCTTCAGAGGCAGAGCCCACTAGCCGCGTATACTTTAGCAATGTACCACTCGAAGTCTTGAGTGGAGGAGGGGACCAGGCTTCTCGACGTTCCTCCAATTCTGTGGCGCTGATCTCTATATCGAGTGTTTTTTTCAGTACATCCACGGTGACGATGTCATCGTCCTTCACAAGGGCAATAGCCCCCCCTTCCTGTGCTTCTGGAGTCACGTGTCCGATGATAAATCCATGTGAACCACCAGAAAAACGGCCGTCTGTTACAAGGGCTACATCCTTTCCCAGCCCTGCTCCCATAAGAGCTGAGGTGGGGGTTAGCATTTCCGGCATCCCCGGTCCTCCCTTGGGCCCTTCGTACCGGATCACGATTACGTCCCCTTTCTGGATTTTTCCATTTTCAAGTGCTTCCAGCATTTTTTCTTCCGAGTTGAAAACTCGGGCAGGACCCGAGAAATGAGATCCTTCCTTTCCGGTAATTTTGGCGACGGCCCCTTCTGGGGAAAGGGTTCCACGCAAAATCTGAAGGTGCCCCGTTGCTTTGATAGGAGATTCCACAGGTAGTATCAGATCCTGATCTATAGGTAAATCTGGAATAGGTTCAAGATTTTCTTCTAGGGTATGTCCCGTCACGGTCATACAAGAGCCGTCCAAAAAGCCTTTCTCAAGAAGATACTTCATGACAGCTGGTGTGCCGCCAATGTTATGAAGATCCTCCATGACATAACGGCCACTTGGTTTCAGATCTG
>Ga0114996_10007197_pt1 | contig 12669 bp, 8 predicted proteins | sample ArcticOcean_MG_C_4_FD_87039 | JGI IMG/M metagenome (GOLD analysis project Ga0114996, IMG submission 87039) | Marine microbial communities from western Arctic Ocean - ArcticOcean_MG_CB4_134 | ecosystem: Environmental > Aquatic > Marine > Oceanic | place: Arctic Ocean: Canada Basin | collected... | reverse complement strand
GAAAAGGAGGGCGTGCCGCGCCTGTGTATTTACCATCTGGCCTACGCCGGGAGAGGCCGGGGCCTGTTGCCCGCCGACCTTGAGGCCCCTGAGCGTAGGGCGATGGTATCGGACATATTCAGGCATACGGTGGATCTCCACGAGCGTGGAGGCGACATGGAAGTTCTCACTGTGGACAACCACACCGACGCCCCGTATCTGCAACTCTGGGCCGAGGAGCATCTTCCCGAGCGTGTGCCAGAGATCAAGATCCTGTTGAAGTCCAATGGTGGGAGCAGTACAGGAAAAGGAATCGCCTGCATTGACGAGCAGGGGTTCGTGCATCCGGACCAGTTTTGGCGCACCAAGAAGGTGGGTGATGTGCGAGAGCGCCCCTTCAGCGAGATATGGGAGGACGACAGCGTCCCGCTTCTGGGGCAACTTCGAACCCGGAAGGAGTTGCTGAACGGGCGTTGCCCGGACTGCCGGTTCCTGTCAATCTGCAACGGTAACCTACGGTCTCGTGCGGAAGCTGCTACCGGAGATCTGTGGGGGGACGACCCGGCCTGCTACCTATCGGACGAGGAGATAGGCGCGTCGATGGCCGAGGCTGTCCTGTGAATTCGGCACCGAGCCATCCCTTTGGCGGGGGACGTCCCTCTGGGCCTCCTCGGAACATGGACATGGATCCGATCGTCGTGTTCTGGGAGATTACCCGTGCGTGCGCTCTCAAGTGCCGCCATTGCCGTGCCACAGCGCAGCCAAAACGCCACCCGATGGAGCTGACGACAGAGGAGTGCTACCGGGTCATGGATGGCCTGGCCTCCTTCGATCAGCAGCCGATTGTGGTGCTGACCGGCGGAGACCCCTTTATGCGGCGGGATCTATTCGATATCGCGGCCTATGGCGTAGGGAAAGGGCTGCGAGTTTCGGTTTCGCCGTCTGTCACTGCCCTTGTGACCAGGGAGCGTCTCGAGAGGCTGGTCGAAATTGGTGTGTCGGCCATTTCCTTCAGTCTGGACGGATCTGGTTCCGAGTTGCACGACGGATTCAGAGGCGTACCCGGCTCGTTCGATCGCACGATGGAGTGCGTCCCGATGGCGATGGAGGCGGGGCTTGGGGTCCAGCTCAACACGACCGTCTCCCGCTGGAATCTAGAAGACCTGCCAGACCTAGCTACGCTGGTAGGCTCGATGGGTGTGCCTCTGTGGGATCTGTTCTTCCTGGTGCCGACTGGACGGGCGCTCGACGCGGATCTGCATTCGGCGGAGGTTCACGAGTCGACCTTCAACTGGGTGTACGAGATATCGCAGTCCGGAGGCCCCAGGGTTAAGACGACGCTGGGCCAGCCTTATCGCAGGGTGTGGCTCTCCCGTAAGCTTCGCGATGAAGGTATCGACTGGCGGGAGCAGACTCCCGAGCAGCTGGTCTCCCGATGGCCCGGCGGGGCGGCTACCAACGACGGTCGGGGCATCTTCTTCATATCGCATCTGGGCAGCGTGTATCCAAGTGGTTTCCTGCCTGTATTGGCGGGGGGCGTCCGACGGGACGATCTGGTGTTATTGTATCGCGAGTCGCCAGTGTTCCAGTCGTTACGCTCTTCCGATGAGCTTGGCGGGAAGTGCGGGCTCTGCCCGTTCAGGAAGGTGTGTGGCGGCTGTCGTTCCAGGGCGTTCGCGATGACCGGCGACTACCTTGCGGCGGATCCGACGTGTCCATTCCAGCCTGCCGGTTGGGATTCGAGGTCTGAGAGCACCGTCACGGCGGTGTGACGTTCTGGCTCGGTCGCCCGCGATGATATAGGAAGACGGACAGCTGATGTCCGGTGCGTCTCCGCACATCCCCTGGGCCTGGCGCCTCGTTCGAAGAACCCAGCTCATCTAGTCCGCCGATTCGCCTGCCTGCTCTGGGGTCAATTCAAAGGCCGACCTATCCTCCGCTCGCATCAAATCAGATGCGAGACGTTACACTGGATGTCTGGCCAAGCTCTGATCTCTCTCCCAATGAGGTGCTACGAATGACCGAGCAGAACGTTGTCCGCGATGATCGGGTGCGGTGTTTCGGCGGACCGGACGACCCGCTCATGATGCGCTATCACGACGAGCAGTGGGGCTTCCCCGTCCACGACGATCGCCAGTTGTTCGAATCGTTCGTGCTTGATGGATTTCAGGCGGGTTTGTCGTGGAGGACGATACTGCATAAACGCGAGAACTTCCGTAGCGTATTTTCGGGGTTCGACCCGGAGAAGGTGTCGCTGTACGGTGACTCGGAGACGCAACGACTGCTGGCGGATGCGGGCATCGTGCGAAATCGCATGAAGATCGTGGCGACTATTTCAAATGCCGGTAGATTTCTTGAGGTCCAGCACGAGTTTGGCAGCTTCGACAGCTACCTTTGGCGATTTACTGGCGGCGAGACGCTGCGGAATCCAGACGGCGTGACGATGCGGGAAGTGCCTGCCTCGACGCCTGAGTCGGATGCCTTGTCCGCAGACCTCAAAGGCCGTGGGTTCAAGTTTGTCGGTACCACTATCTGCTACGCGGTGATGCAGTCGGTCGGCATGGTGAACGATCACTCTGATGAGTGCTGGCGGACAACGGGCGGCTGATTTCGCCTGGGTGAAGCATCCGTTTCGTGGGGCAAAAAGAGGACCCCCGATGCTCAGCAACACCGGGGGTCAGCTCAAGGAGGAGCCAGCGTAAAGAGTAAATCTTTGAACGCTGGCTGGCTAACTCTACCATATGGTGTGTGGGAACACAATACATTCCGCAATATGTTGCGGAGTTTTTCTGGAGGCCTGATAATTGTTTCCACGGCGGTTCAGCAGTGAGTCTCAGAAGGGCCGTTATACTGTAATGATCCTGTGTAGGGGGAGCCATTGAAGACGAGTTTTGGTCGTGTAGCCGTTGGCCGCACGTGGTGGGGAATCGCACTGATTGTCGCGGCTATCGCATGCTCTAGCACGCCCGAAGCGACCGCGACGCCGGAGCCGACAGCCCTGGTTGAGCCGACCGCTGTCGTGACGACGAATCCGTCGTCGACGGTGCAGGTCAGGGTGGCCCTAGCCTCTACGGATCTAGCTGTGGGACCGAACCGTCTTGTATTCGGAGTACTGGGTGATTCAGGTCCCGTCCGGTCGCCTAATGTAAAGGCAAGATTCGTGTATGTCGACGGTGACGCCACCGCGGTACTCTTCGAAGCTGAGGCGCGGTTCGTGGAATGGCCTGGCGGCGCTAGTGGCGTCTACGTGATCGACGATGTTGAGTTCGACAGCGCCGGGCGTTGGGGAATGATCGTCGACGGTGTGATGGACGATGAGACGGCCCTGATTGGCCAGTCTGGTCTAGTGGTGAACCAGGAGAGTTCGTCTCCGGCCGTGGGGTCTCCGGCGCCCCGGAGCGCCAGCAAGACATCAGCCGACGTAGCAGACCTGTCGGAACTGACAACTTCTCCGATCCCCGACCCTGGCCTCTATGATCTGAGTATCGCCGACGCCATCGTTGCCGCACAGACCACCGTTGTGACCTTCGCGACCCCCGCATTTTGCCAGACCGCGACCTGTGGTCCCCAGGTGGAGGTGCTTTCATCGCTGCGGCTACGCCACACCGAATCGACCTTCATTCATGTCGAGGTCTACGACAACCCGGACGAGATAGAAGGAGACCTGTCGAGAGCCAGGATATCGCCGCTGATGGAGGAGTGGGGCCTGGTGACCGAGCCCTTCACCTTCGTAATTGACCCTGCCGGGCAGATCGCGGCCAAGTTCGAGGGGTTTGTGACCGAAGAGGAGTTGGAGGCGGCGTTGTTGAGATTGCCAGGTACAGGGGACACAAACGATGGATAAGGCATTGGCGCAGCGGTTCGGACGTATCGGCTTGGTCCGGCCTGGACTGATTGCACTGGTTGTGGCATTGGCGGCGATCCTCTCAGTCACGAATACAGTCAGTGCTCAGGGAGAGGGAGAAGGGGCGCGGGAACTGTTCCGTGAGACCGTGGAACCGTTCGAGCTAGCGCTCAGTGTCGAGCCAGCCGAGGTAGTAGCAGGCTTCATCCACCTCTCCGTGACGGTGCTGGTAGCCGGGGAATCGACTCCGGTGGTGGGTGCCGTCGTCAACATAGTTGGCACAGCTAGCGACGGTTCTGCCTTGCAGTCTCGGGCTGTCAGCGAGCCGACACGCCCGGGAATCTACGACGCGAACCTGTCGATGGAGCCGGGAGGGTTGTGGACGGTTACTGTCGAGGTGAGCAAGGACGGCCTGGGAACCGCCACCCACGAAGTGTCGCTGACGGTGGGGAATCTACCCCTGTCAGCCGGGCTAGTGGGCACACTTTTGTGGTTTCTGACGACCGCCGCGTTGCTTGGTGGCGGCATCTACCTATGGAGGCGGTCCAGGACCGCACTGTCTGGTCGTTAGGCGGTCGCGCCTCTCGGTGACGTACGCCGTTTCACCATACGATGATTCTAGTTCCTTGTGCTCCGCCTCTCCGTTACTTGCTAGCCACCGCTCCTGGCGTCCTCGATCTCATCCACATACAGTACGCCGGCCTCCTCGTGGTAGGTCACGATGATCGGTGCCCCTTGCACCATGTGGTCTCGAACGTGAGACGGTAGCCAGCCTCGATAGTCCTCTGCTTCAAAATCCCACTTGGTCCCGGTATCGTCCTGCACCGAGAGTGTCTCGATTTGTGTCAGGCTGCCAGCTGCAACGTCCAGGACGACACCTGTCACCGTTGACTGCTCCGCTGCTGGCGTCCCTGGTTGTTCCTCACTACCGCACGCCACTGCCCAGATTACCAGGAGAGTGGTCATTACGACGATCAGTGTTTTTCTCACGAGATCTCCCAGCCCTTGCCGCGGCAAGAGCGTATATCTACCCGCAGAACTGTGTGCCCTAGGGCGCGTAGTTGGTGCAAAATGCGAACTAGTGTACTATTATCGAGTCCGTCGATCATTACAACATCTAAACATATGATCAAAACTTGTACCGACTTTCAATTGACTATTTTCTTAGACGATGTATAAGGTAGACCGGCGGGAGGTAAATGATGAACAGAGCAAAGTACGTTATACCACTACTATTCGTGGCTGTCGCTATGGCCACCATTCAGCCCGGAGCTGTCCGTTCCGTCTCGGCGGAATCGACACCTCTTGTCGTCGTTGTGGCGGACGCCCAAGCGCTCCACCAGACGGAGGACGCTGTCGATGTGGCAGCATCCTTCATCGGACTGCTTTCCACGTTACAAGGGGCGCAGCGGTTCGTGTTCGTCGGTGGCGAGGACCCATCGCGGCAGGTGGGGCCATTCAGCGCCTCCGACCCGGACTATGACGAGTCACGTGCACGGATCCTGACATTGTTGGGCACCGTGGACGAGCAGTCCGCGCCGCTCGCCGGATTACTGCTGGAGGCACAGGCTGTGCTCAGCAGAGAGCAGGGTGCCCCTGGGTCCGAGGTATATGTAATCACGGGCGATTCTGTGGAGACCGACTTTGAGCAGCTGGCCGTTCAGCTTTCGCCCCTGGCCGGTCGGTTTGATGAGTTCGGATGGACCATTAACGGGGTCGAGCTTCCGAACGCGTCGGCAGAGTCTGTACTATTTCTCGAGGGACTAGCGTCCGAATCAGCCGGTCGGGTCATTGATCTGTCCGGAACGGACGCTCTGATGGACGTTGCCGACTCCCTATTGGGGCGAGTTGGACGCGGATCGCTCTCGGCTCTGGGCAGACGCGATCTGGATCCGGCCGAGCTGATGAGCTCCGCGATAAGTATCGTGCCCGGGACCAGCGAGACCACCATCATGCTGTTCAGGGACGACACCGTTGGCGAAATGCAACTCAGCGATCCGCTGGGATTTGGTGTTTCGGCCTTCGACCAGTCGAAGTTCCAGATTGTGGAAACACCTCATGCGATCATCTGGAGACTCATAGACCCTGAGCCAGGCAACTGGAGGGTCGATGTCACGGGTATGAATGGGGGTGTGTCGGTGTGGAGGCATACCGAGAACGACTATAGTCTGGCTCTGATCGCGAATGAGCCGGTGCCCCTAAATGAACCCGCCGCCATCCTGGCGTACGTACAGCGGGGCGATCAACCAGTGAACCTGGAAGACGTCCGAATGTACGCGAATATCACCACGCCGGAAGGCAGCAGAGTCACGCTGGAAATGATGGACGATGGGATCGGCAGTGACGCTGTGGAAGGCGATGGCAGTTTCACTTTGACGCTGCCGCCGCTGTTGGCACGGGGTGAATACCAGGTTGAGTTGGAGCTGGATTGGCTGACATACAACCACCGCATCTCGTCCCTGACTAGCTTCAGCACGAGCATATTCCCGGGCCTGTTGGTCACCGCGGTGGACTTCGGTGAGCTTGAACCTGGTGCGCGGACACACGTTGCCAACGTGGTCGTGCATGTGGACGGCCAGCCCTACCCAGTGAACCCGGAAACGCTCACTGCCAACCTGAGTTCGACTGAGGACGAGCCGGGGATTATCGAGTTGGTGCCCATGCGTGTTTATGGCGATGGCCCGGCCTTCGAGTACGATGTGTTCCTGACGGCGCCGGACTATGGCCGATTCTCCGTGAGCTACTTACTGGATACCGAGTATGCAGGAAGGATCTTCCAGCACAGCACCGACGCCGCGTTCTTTATTGCAGAGCCGCCTGTGGCGGTCGCCGAGGTCGTAACCGACGTTGTTGCAGATCTCGCGCCGGCAGTGACGTTGCCGTCGGCGGTGCAGTCGTTGCCAGTGCCGTTCATAAACGACGCCCCCTCCGGATTCCCGATGTTGGCTGTCTGGATACCCATAGGTCTACTGGTGGTGCTGGGGGCCGCCGCATCCTGGGTTCTGACTCGCACGAGGCCCTATGGCTTCATCTACGACGATCAGGACGATCCTCTCGTGGACTTTGCCGCGATACGTCGGCATCCGGTGCTCGAGTTGCTGCTCAGAGGCTCTATCAAGGGCAACGAGCTGGGCCTGCCAGGGTTGGAGGGTGTAGTTTTCCGATTCAGCAAGGGCCAGATCCAAATAACAAGCCAGGGCGACCACCCGACAGTGAGGGTGAACAACCAGCCACTGGTCGGTCAGACGACTATCGAAGATCGGACCTGGATTGGTACCGGCGGTAAGCTGTATACGTTCCTCCTAAGTCCGCCGTCACCAATGCTGGAGGGCTCTGGCGACTAAGAATCTAGGCCCACGTTTCCAGAAATAAAAAAAGACCCCGAGGGCTCAGCCTGCGGGGTCTTTTTTCGTCTGATTAAGTGTCGGGCTAGTCGCTCTCGGTTATGATGATGGTCTTGATCGCATCTCCTGGGTTAGTCGCTCTGGCCGGATCCCTGAGCGTAATCTTGTTCACGACGTCCATGCCTTCGGTCACCCTGCCGAACACTGTGTGACACGAAGTTCCGGGTGTGCTGCAGTCTTTGGGTGTGCCATCGGGTTCGTTGCCGTCCAGGAATGTCGTTGGGACGAAGGTGATGAAGAACTGGCTGCCGTTGGTCCCAAGTCCGTTTCGGACGCCAGCGTTGGCCATTGAGACGGTGCCGACGGTGTCGTGGCGTCGTAGTGGGCTGGGCTCATTGTCGAAGTTATAGCCGGGTCCGCCTGAGCCGGTACCGGTGGGGTCACCGCTCTGGGCCATGAACCCCTCTAGAACGCGGTGGAATGTGATGCCGTCATAGTAGCCGTCCCTCGCGAGAAAAACGAAGCTGTTGACGGTGACGGGCGCTTCCTTTGGGTACAGCTCAATTGTGAACTCGCCGCCCTTTTCCATTTGGAAGGTAGCGGTGTAGTTCTTGTCGGTGTCGATGGTCATTGCCGGTGGGGACGAGTAGGTCTTGATGGCTGGCTCCTTGGTTACGGGTTTTGATTCAGCTGTAGATTCGCCTTCGGTGATTATGATGGTCTTGATCGCATCTCCGGGAGTCGTCGCCCTAGCAGGGTCGCGGAGGGAGATGCTGTTCACGACGTCCATGCCCTCGATGACCCTGCCGAACACTGTGTGGCACGACGTGCCTGGAATGCTGCAGTCCTTGGGGGTGCCATCCGGCTCATTGCCGTCCAAGAATGTGGTCGGAAGGAAGGTGATGAAGAACTGGCTACCGTTGGTCCCGCGGCCGTTCCTGACGCCCGAGTTGGCCATCGAGACGGTGCCGACGGTGTCGTGTCGTCGCAGTGGGCTGGGCTCGTTGCCGAAGGTATAACCGGGTCCGCCGGATCCAGTGCCCGTGGGGTCACCGCTCTGGGCCATAAAGCCTTCCAGGACGCGGTGAAATGTGATGCCGTCGTAGTAGCCGTCCCTGGCTAGGAAGACAAAGCTATTGACGGTAAGGGGGGCTTCCCTCGGATACAGTTCGATAGTGAACTCGCCGCCCTTTTCCATTTGGAAGGTAGCGGTGTAGCTCTTGTCGGGGTCGATGGTCACTGGTGGCGGGGACACGTACGTCTTGATGGCCGGCTGCTCGGCAATGGGTGCTGGCGTAGGCTCGGACTGAGGCGTCTGGGTCGGCGTGGAGGCCGATTGTCCGGTTTCTGATGCTGGTGCAGCCGCGTCCGGCTCGTCGCTGCTACAGGCTGCGAGGAGAGAGATCACAGCGACTGCGGCAGCAAACAGTGCAATTCGGAGGGGTCGGTTCGGCATAGGTCTCGATACCTGCCTTTCTCGACGTGTGTGGGCGTCACACCGGCGAGGCTGACGACCTAATTAACAGCGAGTAATATTCTACATGCAATACACGGGACGTGCCACGGTCACGAAGAATCAAGTTGTACCCCGAAACATGCCGTGCGACTTTGAATCAGGTCTTTACACGGATACCCTCCTGACCACATTCTGCGAGTCGAGAATTTCACGAACCCTATCTGAGACGCCTGAGTAGCTATGCCACAACAATCTGAGCACCCCGGACGCAGCATCCTTTGCGTGTTCGCACACCCTGACGATGAGACCGCCGGGGCAGGCGGGACAATCGCTCGCTACACAGCAGAGGGCGTTGCCGTGCAGGTTGTTACGGCGACGCGCGGGGAGCAAGGATCACTGGGCCCGGACGACCGCGTTATTGGGCGGGAGGAGCTCCCGATAGTGCGGGAGACCGAGCTGCGCTCCGCGATGGTGGTACTAGGGGCGCACCCCCCAGTCCTGCTCGGCTACCGGGACGGAGAGGTAGCTGATGCCGACTTTGCCGAGTTGGTGGCGAAGGTTGTGGCACACATGGACGATGTCAGTCCTGATGTCGTGATCACATTCGGACCCACAGGCATTACGGACCATCCGGACCACAAGACAATGCACCAGGCGACGGTGGAGGCGTTCCAGCGGTACACCGGGAGGGCGGGAAACCACGCTCGTCTGCTATATTTCGCCATCCCGCCCGACATCGCGCGGGAATTCGAGCTGGAAATAGAGGGGCCCGAGGCGATCCCCAATGTCGTCGTAGACATTTCAGATGTCCTCACGCTGAAGCTAAAGGCGCTGCGGATACACGGCTCACAGATGGACATTCAGGAGATGACGGACAAGATCGAGGCAGGGTTGAAGTGGGACAGCGAGACGTTCCACCAGGCGCTTCCTCCTTTGCCGGATGGGGAGATTACTCATGGCCTGTGGCCGTAGAATTCCCGACACCTCCATAGTGCTGAGGTCGATACTTCACCCAGACCCTTCGAGCTTCGCCCCCTATGTGGAGTGCTCCGTCTCGACCGCGAAGGTCCGCACCTGGAACGGTGCCACGTCGAACGTGAGGCTTGCGTTGTCCACGCCCACCGGACCCTCGTCCTCCTCAAGTAGATTGACCTCGATTGCCTCACCCACACCCACACCCAGCTGCAGCTCCGCTCGTCCCCGCATGTTGTGCCCCTCGTAGCACCTCAGTACCAGCCGATTAGAGTCCTCAGCCAGTTTTACGGTCTCTACGAACACGCCATCCCGGCTTGATGAGACCAGTGACATCTCCTGTGGTAGCGTCCCTTCGTGAGCCGCAGTCCTGACCACTGTCATTGGGTAGTTGAGCTCGAATCCTGCCCGCACCGCGCCGTTTCGCCAATCCCCTGTGTGGGGGTAGAGGCTGTAAGTAAACTGGTGGTGGCCTTGGTCCGTCTCGGGGTCAGGTTGGGTCGGAGATCGCAGCAGGCTCAGGCGCATGACGTTGTCCTTCACGTCATAGCCGTATTTGCAGTCGTTCAGTAGGGACACTCCGTAGTCGCCCTCCGACAGGTCCGCCCACTTCTGGGCGCTTACCTCGAAGCGTGCCTGGTCCCACGGCGTGCTGCGGTGCACAGGCCTCTGGATGCTGCCGAACTGGATCTCGTAGGTTGCATCTGTGGCGTTGACGTCCACGGGGAAGGCGACCTTGAGGAGCGTGTGCCTCTCGTGCCACTCGACCTCTGTGTCGAAGTCGATCCGAGGGGTCGCATCATATACGTGAATGCGCTGCACCAGCGTCGAATGCGAGAAGGCGCGCTTGATCTCCACGGTGCCGCGAACCGGCCCTGTCTCCAGCACACGCACCTCGGCCGTCCCATCCATTTCCCAGACCTTGTCATGGGCGAAGAGGTCGATATCCCAGGCGTCGTAGTCGATCGGTTTGTCTTCGAATAGCTGGAACACATTACCTGCTTCGCCAGGGGCAAGCACCTCGCGCTCAGCTCTCTTTTCGAAGATCGATGTGATCCGGCCCTGTCCATCTAACTCCAAGTGGAAGAAACGATTCTCCATCGAGGACTCGGTCACGGTGATCGGCGACGCAGTCTCCTTTGGGGTGCCCGAATGAACCGCGATGGACGTGTAGCCGCAGGACTGTACGCCATCCACCTGCACTAGCAGATCGCCTGCATCGGTGGGGCTGGCGGAAATCTGATGTGGTACGCCCCGTCCGCTCGAGTCTGCCAGTTGGAGCTGATCCGGAAGGTTTTCCGGTGAAATACTCGCCACGCCGGACCTCGACCAGGAGGCCGGGTTGAAGACGACTAATGTGTCGGCTTCGGTTTTCACTCGTTCCGCGATCGTGGCCGTGGCGTCTACTACCACCTGGCCTGCCAATTCCTGGACGCGGGCGTAGTCGGCTATGGCATCGATCTCGGGATCACGGGTGATTGATCCGGGCAGGATGTCGTGCTGCTGGTTCACCAGAAGCCGGTCCCACGCCTCGCGAATGTCTTCACGCGGGTATTCGGCACCGACGAGCACGGTTGCCATCGCAGCGTAGAGTTCCGCGTCGTGGACGACAACCTCGCCCTTGCGGTTACCTCTCTTGATTATGCCCTTGGAGGTGTACGTGCCCCTGTGTAGTTCCAGGTACAATTCGTCGGACCATTCGGGGGTGCGATCGGAGCCCAGTCTTTCTTCCAACTCCTCAAAGTAACCCTGCACAGTCCCGTGCTCGATTTTGAGCGGCACGCCAAGCTTAGAGACGCGCCGCGCACGTTCCAGCATCTGGGTCGTCGGGCCACCGCCACCGTCGCCATACCCATAGGTAAACAGGATTTGGTCGGACTTGTCCTTCTGCTGGTAGTGGCCCCATGCGCCGGCGAGCATCTCAGGACTCAGCACAGCGTTACATGTCGTCATCCACCCAGCGCGTCCGGGAGAGCGAGCGGTGAGCTGGTGTGTCAAGACAGTGCTGCCATCTATGCCTCGCCAGTTGAAGGAGTCGTAGGGGAGGCGGTTGAACTGGCTCCAGGACATCTTGTTGGTGAGAAAATATTTGATCCCGGAGCGACGCAGTAGCTGGGGCAGTGCCCAGGAGTAGCCAAAGGCGTCCATCACGACCAGTGCCTCGCCCGACGATCCGAACTCCTCACGAAAGAAGCGCAGCCCGAACGTGATCTGACGAATCAGCGATTCTCCGGAGGGCATGTTACAGTCGGGCTCGGTCCACATCGCGCCATTGACCTCCCAGCGGCCTTCGGCGATCCGTTCCTTTACTGCTGCGTACAGTTCGGGAAAGTCTTCCTTGCAGTACTCATACACTTTGGCCTGGTTTTGCATGAAAGTCAGCTCGGGATAGCGATTCATGAGGTCAAGGACCGTCGCGACGGAGCGGCCTATTTTGAATCGGTTGACGTCGATCGGCCAGAACCATGCCAGGTCGATGTGAGTCTGGCCGACGGCAAGGGCGGTGGCGCCATTCTCAGGAGGGCCGGAGGAGTACAGTTCCGCGCGTAGAGCTTCCCCCGCTGCTGCTGCGGACTCGTAGAAGGCATTGTTCAGCGTATCGCGGTAGTCGACGGCGGTAATTGCTCGGTCCACCGCCGTTATAATACGGACCTGGTCCGCTGAATCGTCTCCCAGGGCCTCGGCGGCCTCGAAAGCCGTTGCCGCATCCCAGTAGAATCCCTCTGTAGCACGGTCTATCACCTGAAGCTCTGTCCCTGCATCAAGGGCCGGGTACTCACGTCCAGGGCTCGGAAGCCATTCGGTCACGTCGAAGTCTGGCTTCCAGAAGAGATACAAGGCTACGACATATTCGCGGCCACCCTCTGCGCTTTCCGAGAGGGGGATATCGTAGTGGAACGCGTCCAGCCCTTGCGCCAACTCGCCGTCGATGTAGACCAGTGCCTCGGCGTTGAACAATGAGTGGAGGTACCCGCCGACCCGCAGAGACAGCGAGACAGGCTTGCCGTTGAAGCGCTGTGGCACCGTAAAGCGGGCGCGATACCAAGCGGGTGCGGTGGCCCCGTCCCAGGACT
>Ga0114996_10007196_pt1 | contig 12669 bp, 10 predicted proteins | sample ArcticOcean_MG_C_4_FD_87039 | JGI IMG/M metagenome (GOLD analysis project Ga0114996, IMG submission 87039) | Marine microbial communities from western Arctic Ocean - ArcticOcean_MG_CB4_134 | ecosystem: Environmental > Aquatic > Marine > Oceanic | place: Arctic Ocean: Canada Basin | collected... | reverse complement strand
TCGGGCGGACACTTCACTGCGCCCATGGTGATTCGAACACCGTTTGGCGGCGGTATTCGCGGCGGTCTCTATCACAGCCAATCCCCTGAAGCGCTCTTTACACACATCGCGGGATTGAAGGTGGTGATCCCATCCAATCCGCACGACGCAAAAGGTCTTCTTCTGTCCGCAATCGAAGACGATGACCCCGTGATATTTATGGAACCCAAACGCATGTACCGTGCCGCGCGGGGCGAGGTCTCGGAAGACTACTACACTATCCCGTTGGGCGAAGCGGCTGTTTTGCGCGAGGGCACCGACGTCACGGTGTTGACCTACGGAGCCATGGTGCACACCGCCATGGACGCAGCCAAACAAGCCGAAGAGGATGGAATGTCTTTGGAGGTGATCGATTTGAGGAGCCTGATCCCCTTGGACATCGACACCATCGTTGCCAGCGCCAAGAAGACGGGACGGATCATCGTCGTCCACGAGGCACCCCGGACCAGTGGGTTTGGTGCCGAATTGGCCTCCTTGATACAAGAGCATGCGTTCTTGTATCTGGAAGCCCCTGTTCAACGCGTAACGGGGCTAGACACCCCGTTTCCACACACTTTAGAACACGAATATCTGCCCGATGCGAACCGTATACAACAGGCCGCGACGGCGTCAATCGAGTACTAGCGGAGAGCTAGGAGGAACACCATGGCGTTCGAATTTAAGCTTCCAGATATCGGCGAAGGAGTCGTTGAAGGGGAAATAGTTGCGTGGTTGGTCAACGAAGGTGACGTCATCAACGAAGATCAACCGGTCGTCGAAGTGTTGACCGACAAAGCCACCGTCGTCATCCCCAGCCCACGTGCGGGCACCATTGACTCCATCCCTTGGAAAGCGGGGGACACGGTCCCGGTTGGCAAAACACTCCTGGTCATCCAAGAGGATGAGAGCGGGACTCCTCCGGCACAAGCTCAGGCAGCTCCAGAGCCCGAACCCGCACCCAAAGAAGAAACCGTTGAGCCGGAGCCCGCCCCCGAGCCCGCCGCCGAACCCATCGTCGAACCCGTCGTCGAAGCGACCGCTCCAGTGGTGCCCGCCTCCAGAACATCGCCTCAAGGCGGCCGCGTGTTGGCCGCACCCGCCACCCGACGCATCGCACGCGAATTGGGTGTGGACTTGAGCACTGTGACCGGCACGGGCAAAGGGGGACGTGTCACTCGCGACGACGTAGAGAAGGCCGCTCAGGGAGGAGGAGGCCCATCGCCCGCCCCCGCAGCCACGGCTCGCCCAGCCCGCAGAGTGGATGGGCCACGCGAGGAACGGATCCCATTGCGCGGACTCCGCAAGATCATCGCGGAAAACATGGTGAAGAGTAAGTTTACAGCGCCGCACTTTACCTACGTGGAAGAGATCGACGTCACCGAGTTGGTGGCACTGCGAACACGGCTCCGCCCCTTGGCGCAAGAAGCGGGGACCGACTTGAGCTATCTCCCCATCATCATGAAGGCGATTGTCATCATGCTGCGCGAGCATCCCATGCTCAACGCCACATTGGATGAAGCGGCCAACGAGATTGTGTTGAAGCGATTCTACAACTTGGGCATTGCCGTCGCGACCGAGCAAGGGTTGACCGTCCCGGTGGTTCATGATGTGGACACCAAAGGCGTGTTGGAGCTCGCTCGAGAGGTCGCCGAGTTGTCGGATAAGGCCCGTGCCATGCGTTTGGCCCAAAACGACGTTCGCGGATCTACATTTACCATTACCTCCCTCGGGAAATTGGGTGGCATCTTGGCCACACCGATCCTGAATGTGGGGGAAGTGGCTATTCTGGGTGTCCATCGAATCTTTGAGCGACCCCAATTTGTGGATGGACAGCTCGTAGCGCGCCAATTGATGAACGTCTCCTTGAGCTTCGATCATCGGGTCGTCGATGGCTATGTGGGCGCGTTGGCTGTGCAACGTCTTCGCGAGTTGTTGGAACAGCCTGATCGGTTCCTCTTGGAGCTCCGTTGAACAACGCACTACCCGAAGCCATTCGACTGGACGAGGAGCCTAGCCTCTGGCAAGTGGTCTCCCCCGATGGCACCGTCAACGAAGACCGGTGGCCCACTGGCCTGGATAGCGATGGGCTCCGGACCATGTATCGGGCCATGTCCCTGGTGCGCACGCTGGACGAACGGATGCAGATCCTCCAACGGCAGGGCCGAATCAGTTTTTACGGCGCCGCCACGGGTCAAGAGGGAACCGTCATCGGGTCCGGTTACGCCACCGAGCCCAGCGACTGGATCCTACCCGCGTTGCGTGAAGGGGGCGTGGCGCTCATTCGTGGATTTCCTCTGTCGGATTACATCAATCAGGTCTTCTGCAACGGAGACGACATTCAGCAGGGTCGGCAAATGCCCTGCCATTATGGCGATAATCGCGTGAACTACGTAACCCTGTCCTCCAACCTAGGAACCCAATTGCCTCACGCTGTGGGCGTGGCCTTGGCGCAACGTTTGAAAGGGGATCCCGGTGTAACCTTCGCCTATTTGGGCGACGGCTGTACCAGCGAGAGTGATTTCCACGTCGCTATGGAGTTCGCGGCGGTCATGAACGCACCGGTGATCTTCATTTGCCAAAACAATCAGTGGGCGATCAGCACGCCCTGGCAGAAACAAACCGCCGCGTCGAGTATCGCGGTCAAAGGGTGTGGTTATGGTATGCCCGGCTACCGAGTGGATGGAAACGACGCCGTTGCAGTGTACGCCGTGACCCAAATGGCGCGAGATCGGGCGGTCGCTGGAGAAGGCCCCTGCCTGATCGAGGCGTACACGTACCGGATTGGCGCTCACTCGACCTCGGATGACCCCACGCGGTACCGAGACGAATCCATCACAGACGAGTGGCGCCTCTTGGATCCCATAGACCGTTTGCGCAACCTGTTGATAGCCCGCAAGGAATGGACCGACGAGGACGAACAAACCATGCTAACCGAGTACGAAGGCCAGATTCGAGCCGAAATTGAACGTGCAGAGGCCGCGCCAGGCCCCACGTTGGACTCACTCTTCAACGATGTCTACGCGCACGTGCCTTGGCACCTCCAAGAACAGAAGTTGGCGTTGGAGTCGGCGCTCGCACAGGAGAAGACACACTAATGGCCTCGCAAAAAACAGGTGCTCTCATCATCGGGGCAGGCCCCGGTGGCTATGTGTGCGCCATCCGTTTGGGCCAACTGGGAATCCCCACCGTCATCGTGGACAAAGGCGAGTTGGGTGGTACGTGCTTAAACGTGGGCTGCATCCCCTCCAAGGCGCTCATCACCGCGAGTAAACGCTATGCTGCCATGTCATCGTTGGCCACCATGGGCATTGAGGTGGCTGATGTCACGGTTAACATGGAGACCATGCAAACGTGGAAGGAGAGCATCACCAAGAAGTTGACCGGTGGTGTGGGCCAATTGCTCAAGGGAAACAAAGTGAAAGTGCTCCGAGGCACCGCCACCATCCAGGGCCCGGGACGCGTCTCGGTGGACACTCATGAAGGCACACAGGAGATCGTGGAGTGTGACGCCATTGTGATCGCGACGGGTTCCAAACCCTTTGAGATCCCGGGGTTTGCCTTCGACCATGAGAACATCCTCGACTCTACGTCTGCACTGTCCTTGGCCCAGATCCCCGAACATCTCGTGGTCATTGGCGGGGGCTATATTGGATTGGAATTGGGCGGGACGTACGGACGACTCGGCGGCAAGATCACCGTGGTCGAGATGATGGATCAGCTGCTTCCTGGTTTCGACAAGGCGTTGGTCCGACCGGTCCAGAAAAACCTCAAGAAACACGGAGCGGATATCTTGCTAAAGACCCGGGCCAAGGGCTGGAAGAAGACGGATAATGGCCTCGTCTGTGAGGTAGAAGATGCCGAAGGCAAGCCACAGTCCATTCCGTGTGACAAGATCTTGGTCACGGTGGGTCGAACACCCTATACCGAGGGACTCGGTCTGGAAACCGCGGGCGTGCACGTGGACGAACGAGGATTCATTCCCACCGATGAGCGACGTCAAACCAACGTCCCGGGCATCTACGCCGTCGGCGATGTGACCCACGGTCTCATGCTCGCACATAAAGCGTCCAAAGAAGGCGAGGTGGTGGCCGAAGTGATCGCAGGAAAGAACGTCGTGTACGACGTGCGTTGTGTTCCTGCCGTCGTGTTTACGGAGCCCGAAGTGTCCTCGGTGGGGCTCAGTGAAGCCGAAGCCAAAGAAAAAGGACATTCCGTGTCGATCGGCAAGTACCCGTTCGCGGGTCTCGGCAGAGCCATGACGACTGGAGAAACCGAGGGCTTTGTCCGGGTCGTAATCGATCAAGACACCCGAGAACTTTTGGGCGTTCAAATGGTTGGCCCCGAAGCCAGCGACTTAATCGCAGAGGCCGCGTTGGCCATTGAGATGGGGGCCTATGCCGACGACGTGGGGCTCACCATCCATGCACACCCCACGCTCGCAGAGGCGTTCATGGAAGCCACCAAGAGCGCCATGGGCGAGGCGATTCACCTAATCAATCGGTAGGAGAACCGCGTGACCGACAACTCTCCAGAAGGCAACACGCCCTACCCCGTCGAAATCCTCGACTTGGGATGCCTCGACTACCTGGAGACCCATGACCTGCAACGAGACCTGGTCGCAGAACGCAGCGCGGATCGCATTCAGGACACCCTGATCCTCGTCGAACACCCCCACGTGTTCACACGGGGCCGCCAGAGCAAAGACGACGCAAACATCCTGAGCCCCGGTGATGTGCCCGTCGTCGATGTGGAACGCGGCGGTGATGTCACCTACCACGGACCGGGGCAGCTGGTCGCCTACCCCATCTTCAAATTGCGCCCCGGCGAACGCGACGCACCTCAATTCATTCGCCGGCTGGAACGCTGGTTGATCGCGGCCGTCGATGATCTCGGCATCGCCAACGCTCGAACCAAATGGGGATTCACCGGCGTGTGGTGGGGGGATAAGAAGTTGGCCTCCATCGGTATCGCCATCACAGCCAAATGGGTCAGTTGGCATGGGATCGCGCTGAACGTAACCACCGATCTCTCCTACTTCCAGCGAATTAATCCGTGTGGGCTTCGAGCCAATGTCATGACGAGCGCTGCTGAAATATTGGGGAGCAAACCGCGTATGAACGATACGAAGACTGCGCTGCTAAAAGCCATCTCCGGCGACCTGTCTCGCGGCCTACCGGCACCGCATCAGTTCGAATCCAACGCGAACCAGCTGTTGTACAACTCCTGATAGATGCCCTTCTCTTTGAGCGACAAGATCGCTTGATTAATACGTTCGCGATAGGGGCTCCCATGGCGCAGAGCGATACCGTAGCTCTGCTTCTCAAACACCTCGCCAACCACCCGCACTTTGCCCCGTCCATCGCGCTTGGCGTAATTGACCAAGTTCGGCCAGTCATACACTACGGCGTCCAATTCACCGCGCTCCAGCGCGACGTAGGCCGCCTTGATGTCTGGGTACTCCGCCACCCGCACACCCTGTTTTTCCAGGAAACCAACGGTCGTGCTCCCAGAGGCCGTTCCGACCAAACGTCCCACCAGGTCGGCCGGGCTGTTGATCGTGCCTTCGATCTGCTTAACAGTCAGCGCACTGGTCACTGTGGCGGTAAAAAACGAGATAAGAATGATGCCACTAAACATCCAGACCAGCGCAACAATGCGACCGGGCGCTCCACGAGGAGTGCGGTCCCCGTACCCCACGGTCGTCGCGGTCACCGCTGCCCACCAAATGGCCTCCCAGATCCCTCGGAAGTACGGCGCCGGAAACATCTCTGGATTGCGGCGCCTTTCAAAGAACCAGAGGAAATGAGCGGCCACGACAATCAAGAGCAGGAGAAATCCGAAGACCTTCAGCAAAGCTGGAGAAAGGACCGACGAGATTAGATCCGTAAATGAACCCTCCTGATCTCCAGCAACCATGATGCGCAATCCCGACTCAAAAAACGGATGCGAGAAATCTGCCAGCCTTTCTCGGGCGGCGGTGATGGTGACGCCGGCAATGGCAACCTCGGCTTTGCCTGTGTGTACCTGCTCCATCAGCTCGGTCACTGACGTCGTGCCATACAACTCCGATTTCACGCCCAACTCCTGCGAAATCTTCGCCCACAATTCGATGCTGAACCCGGAAAAGGGACCGCCTTTCTGCGCGGGCGAATATACAAAGGGCTCAAAGGGTTTTGTCGCAACCCGAAGGGTTTGGGGCAAGTCCGATGTGTTGGACACAGCTTCTTGGGCGTACGTCAGTGCCGGCGACGCTAGCACCATCACAGCCACCAACACGCTCCCAACAATGTGATGCAGAAATCGTTTCATTGACCGAGTATAAACCGAAGAGAGACCCAGGGGAAACTCCTCAGCCTGTGGCCCGCGACGCCTGTACCAAGCCCACGATCAGCAAACCGACGAGAAACAAGAATCCGACTATAAGGTTGGTAATCATCGCCCCACGACCTCCAAAATTCGCCCGACAGTCCGGACCACTGTGTCCGCGGCCTCCAGCCCCGTTGCATGGATGTTGTTGGCCACCACCCCATCACGCGGAAAAAATGTGTGCACCGATGCGAGATTCAACGACCGCCAAAATTGCGCCAGTGGATCCGCTTTATCGCCCTGGCCCTCACGCGTCATCGTAAAGCTCCGACCCATGGACTGTTCCACCATGGAGATGACTTCGGCTTGTTTCTTCAGACCGGACATGAACGTGAGATGAGGATCCAGACCCAAGGTCCTGAACGCATGCCGTTGGCCATAGGCCGACCAGAACACAAGAACCAAGATCTTGATCTGAAACAACTGCAACTCCACGAGCTCACGAACACTGATGTCCTTGAGTACCTGCGGTAAATAATGCATGCCGAGCCCGACATGACGCGCTTCGTCGCGCTCAAAGTAGGGCATCAATTGTGTGAGCACCGGATCCACATTCGCCTTCGCCACCATTTTGAACAGATGCAAAGCGACGTTCTCCACCAGAAGTTGCATGCCCACCATTTTCTTGGGCAAACTTTTCGTTTTGGCCACCTCGATCAGCGCAAGACGCGAATAGGGATCCAAAGGGGGAATCTCTTCCTGGAGAGAGAGTAGGTAATCGCGCATCACGTAAAAGTGGCGTGCCTCGTCATACGCTTGGGATGATGCGGCCATCTTCGCTTCCACATCGTCGATGCTTAAGGCGAGATCGGTGGCCACATTCCACGCCGCCAGTTCCCCCCACAAGATCACCGAAAAGATTTGACCGATTGCCCGCTTTTTTTCCGGCTCGATTTGGCTCCGCCCGTGCTCCTCGAGCAATTGTTGCAGCACCGCTCGGCCGTCCCAAGACTTGGTGTGAGATGCATGATAAATGTTCTCAAGACGGCGGAACTTGGCCTGAGTCTCCGCAACAAGGACGGAATCGAGCAGTTCGTAGGGTGGGAACGACGCCAAGGGCTCACGACTCCTTAGCCTCATTGTGCATCGCGCTCCAAGGGTCTGCAAGTTGAACGACTGTGCCTGCGGCGACGCACGCGACATCGCACCCATCGGATTCATGAGCACGTTGGCCCATCACGCCGATGAACTGCCCGTTCATGTCTGATCCAGACATCGGATTATTTCCACGAACTTCAAAAGAAAAGTGGCCCCCTTTAGATGCCCCCAGTACCATCGAGCCTAATGAGTGAACACACACCCATCGCAGCCTTTTGCCAAAGCGTCGAGTCGGTCGCTGATTGGCTGGAGCAGATCAACGGATTCATCGATGACCAAGATTTCAGGCAGGCACGACCCATGATCTGGAAAGTGGTGACGATGAAACAAGGGATTGAAGAGGCCAAGAAGAATCTGCCCCCCTTGACCGAACTGCCCGAGAGTCAATTGGCCCAATGGATGGCACCACTACGCACAGCAACACAACGTCTCAGTGCAGCGGACAGCATCCTGGAAGAGAACATCCATAAAGTCCCCTTGCTGACCGAAGACGAAGTGGACGACCAACAGATTGAGGAGCTCGCAACCTACATGCTCTCCGGGGTGTGGAACACCGAGAGAGACCTGATCGTGTTGATCGGTCGTTCCTGCGCTCCGCTCGCGGAACAGCTACTCAAGAGAGACCAAGAGCGCATTTATTGTGTCGTTCCTGAAGACGTAGACACGGACGATTCGAAGGCCAAGTACACCATGGTGCACACCGGGGACGAACTCTTGGCGGCCATGAGGACCGTGGCCGGCGATCCCCCCGAAAGAGCCATCACGCAAATGGTGGATGCGGGCTGTGGATCCACCGACTTTGTCCAAGAGATCTCCGACAGGGTGTACATGGAAATGTTGGATTTTCGCGCCCAGTTGAACACCGTCGATCGATTCGGGCAGGAGTGGGTTTCGAACGTCTTGGGAAATTTTGCGGATATCCCGCGAGCCGCCAATATCAATCACGTGGGGGACCGCTTTGCGGGAAAACCATTCGTTGTCATCTCCACCGGCCCCTCACTCAGCAAGAACATCGACCAGTTGGCACAGCTCAAAGGCAAGGCCATTTTGGTCGCGCTGAATCATTCCTTGGCCGCCATGAAGAAGGCCGGGATCATGCCCGATTTGGCCATCGCGCTGGAAGCACAAGACTTGACCTATCATTTCGAAGGTTTTCCGGTGGAGGAATTGGCTGGACTCGCGGTGTCTACAACCGTAAAGAACAATTTGTTCGAGCTACCCGTGAAGCGATTCTTGGCGTTTTCAGGCGACAACCTCGTGGACAATTGGGCGTTCCATTGCATGAACGAAAGTGCCCAGTTGAGTAGTGGCGGGTCCGTGGCCAACAACGCGCTCAGCCTCGCGCTCTTGTGGAAATGCGATCCCGTCATCTTCGTGGGCCAAGATCTGGCTCTTACCAATGGCGAGTTTTACGCCAAGACCAGCGTGGACGGCTGCATGTCGGTGGAGATGAGCGAAGGCGGGAAGATGTTCCGAACGACCAACTTCTCAGCAGGGTACAAGTCGCTCGGCAGTATTCAGGGCAAGGAGGCGACTCCAATGGCTCCAACCTTGGAGGTCCCAGGATACAATGGAGGAACGGTCTTCACAACGGGACCGTTGAACATCTTTCGCGGTTGGTTCGAGGCCACGGCCAAGGCAAACAATGAAACAACACGGCTGTGGAATTGTACGGAGGGCGGTGCCTACATTGGCGGCATGGAGCATATCCCATTGTCCGAAGCCATTGACCGTCTACAGGACCAGACAGTCGACATCGAAGGTACGTTGGACCAGGTGTGGGAGGAGATCGACTGGGAAGACCGCCGAAAACTCATGCACGACGGAGGCACAGCGTTGCTCAACGCGGTCACCCGCTGTATTCAATTGGCCAAACGCTGCACAACGCTGGCGAACAAGGCGCAATTCAATCCGGGTGCGCTTCAGAAACTCCACCACAGTGAACGCGAGTTGATCGAACAGTTACAGCCCATCGTGTTCATCTCACAAGTGCAGAGTAAGCTCATTCGGGAGACGATGCAGAACATCTCTAAACACACCGAAATGCGGGATGTGTTGAGGGCTTCCAAAGACCTCTACCGCATCGTTCTGGACGCCGAGAAGTACCTAGCCACACCGCTCCGCGAGAAGCTCCGAGAGCTGTCTTCAACGTCCAGCTAGTCCGAGGCCTCAGCGATCGAGGCCGCCCCGCTATACGCTATTTCTCGAAGAGCCAGTAGCGCACGTCATCCCAGACACCGGGCTCACTAAAGTCACCGGTGCGGATCATCGTCAGGTGAGGAAATGCGCGCTCATACGCCGCGCCAAAGTCTGTTTTCCAGAGCGCTGCGGAGTGGCCCCGATACAGAACTTCCGTCTGTTGTGGCGCGTAGTATTCAAGGCAAGCGATGTATCGACGAGACACCCGATGTACCTCGTGCATGGCCGCCGACAAGTCTTTGGGCGCGATGTGAATCAACACACCGGCGGTAAACACCAAATCGAAAGATTCATCATCAAAAGGCATGTCGTCCGCGGTGGCGTCCACAATCGACGCCTCGGGAACGATCGCGTGGGCCTGTTCCCGTGCGTACCCGTTGGGCTCTACGCCTGCCAACATCGAGACGCCCAGCGTGCTCAAAGACTGCAGATTGTGCCCCTTGTTGCAGCCCACCTCCAGAGCAGACTGAATCGCCAAGTCGCCAAACACCTCTTTGAACGCAGGGAGCCGCGCTTCACCATCAACGGCATTGCGCTCGGTGTACGCTTCACCGAATTCCGATTTCCAGAGATTGATTTGAGACGTCACGGAAGAGTGGTCAATCATCCCGGCCTCCTTTTGTCAATCTATGGTATCGAGTCATTGGGCTCTGTTCATAAGCGCTCATTGCTCACATCGCATCGGGATGGCCAACCGACTCCACGGATTGATGCAAATTTTTTGACCCATTGCGCCATGCCTGATGAACTACCAAGTAGGTCTTGTATATCGCGCGAGCAGGCGCGAAGGGGCGAGTATGACATCACAATTCAAAGACAAGAGCGTTCTCATCACCGGAGGTACAGGATCGTTCGGCAAGCACATGACCAAGACGCTGCTCAACGAAACGGACGTTCGTCGTGTCATCGTTTTTAGCCGCGATGAACTCAAACAGTTTGAGATGCAACAAGAATACGCGGGGGAAAATCGTCTTCGGTTCTTCATTGGCAATGTCCGAGAGCGAGATCGACTCTTGCGCGCATTCGATGGCGTTGATTTGGTCATCCATGCCGCCGCTCTCAAACAAGTGCCGGCCGCCGAATACAACCCCTTTGAGGCCATCAAGACCAACATTCTTGGCGCGAGCAATGTCATCGACGCGGCCATCGACCGAGGCATAAAGAAGGTTGTTGCGCTGAGTACGGACAAAGCGTCCAGTCCGATTAACCTCTATGGCGCCACCAAGTTGGTCAGTGACAAACTCTTCGTTTCCGGTAACGCGTATGCCGGAAAGCGTAGGACGCGCTTTGCGGTGGTTCGTTACGGGAATGTGGTGGGCAGCCGTGGAAGCGTAGTGCCACTCTTCCGCACATTGGCAGCAAAGGGCGTCATTCCCATCACGGACGACCGCATGACACGCTTCTGGATCACCTTGGATCAAGGCGTCCGTTTCGTCATCAATGCGTTTAGCGAAATGCAGGGCGGGGAAGTGTTTGTGCCCAAGATACCGAGCATGAAGGTCGTGGACTTGGCCAAAGCAATGGCACCGAACGCGAAAATCAACATTGTCGGCATTCGCCCCGGTGAGAAACTGCACGAAGAGATGATCAGCGAGACAGATGCACGCAGAACGCTGGATGTCGGCGATCATTACGTCATCCAGCCGGAATTTGAGTGGTGGAACAGCGCCAAAATCGAAGGCAAAGAGCTGCCGGAAGGCTTTCGATACAGCAGCGACAACAACGACGACTGGTTGGACATCCCACGACTGCAGGCAATGGTGAATGGCTAAGCGATTCCTGCCCTACGGACGTCAGTGGATCACCGAAGAGGACATCCAAGCGGTCTGCGACGTCCTCCGGGGGGATTGGCTCACCACAGGACCGACCGTCCAAGCGTTTGAAGCGGCTCTCTCCGCACAGACCCTCGCCCCCCACATGGTGGTTGTTAACTCCGGCACCGCGGCCTTGCACGCTGCCTATGCCGCTGTCCAATTGAAGCCCGGCGATGAAGTGATCACCACCCCACTCACCTTCGCCGCCACGGCCAATGCAGCGCTCTATGTCGGCGCCTCCTTACGCTTTGTCGATGTGGAAGCGGACACAGGGCTCATCGATGCGGCCGCCGTGAACGAAGCCGTCACGGCCAACACTCGCCTGGTCGTAGCCGTGGACTATACCGGACAGCCGGCCGATTATGATGCCCTGCGACGCACCACCGACCGTATTGGCGCCCAACTGATCGCCGACGCGGCGCATTCCCTGGGGGCCACGGATCAAGGGCGCCCCGTAGGCACCTTGGCCGATGCCACCACATTCAGCTTTCATCCCGTCAAACCCATCACCACCGGAGAAGGGGGTGCCATCGCGTGCCATGACGCACAGATGGCCCGCACCATGCGTGACTTTCGAAACCACGGTCTCGTCCGCGATCCGGGGCAGCACACACACACCGACGGTGGTGCCTGGCACCAAGAGATGCAAACCCTTGGGTACAACTTTCGATTGACGGATCTCCAGTGTGCGCTGGGGCTGAGTCAACTTAGCCGGCTGGACGCGCTCATCGCTCGCCGTGGTGAAATCGCCTGCAAATACCATGGGGCCCTGGCAGACATCGACGGAATCGAGTTGCCTGTAGTGCGCGACAACGTCACCTCAGGCTGGCATTTGTACGTCATTCGCGCAGCCGACGACAAGGCGCAGCGGCGACGATTGTTCGACAAACTTCGCGCGTTGGGGGTGGGTGTCCAAGTACACTACGAACCGGTTCACCACCATCCGTATTATCGGTCGCTCGGCTTTGATCCCGACGCGTGCCCCAACGCCATTGAGTTCGCTTCGCGGGCGATCTCGCTGCCCATTTTCCCGGCCATGACCAACGATGATATCCTGTGGGTCGTGGAACAAGTGCGCACGGCTGTAAACGAAACCCGATGACAGCAAAATTGCGACCGGCAACCTACGAAGACGCTCAACTGCTCTGGGAATGGGCCAACGATTTGGTGACGC
>Ga0114996_10007191_pt1 | contig 12673 bp, 9 predicted proteins | sample ArcticOcean_MG_C_4_FD_87039 | JGI IMG/M metagenome (GOLD analysis project Ga0114996, IMG submission 87039) | Marine microbial communities from western Arctic Ocean - ArcticOcean_MG_CB4_134 | ecosystem: Environmental > Aquatic > Marine > Oceanic | place: Arctic Ocean: Canada Basin | collected... | reverse complement strand
TTACCGATGGGTGAGCAAAAATGTGAAGCCTCCTTCATCATGAATTTCCAACCGAAATTCTTAACCATCGGCGCGATAATGGGAGCCATGATGATGAAACCGATGATGCGCAAAATATTTTCCAAGGTCCTGCAAAGGCTCGAGCATCACGCCCTTACTGGAGAAGTGATTGGCAAGGACGGCAATTCTGCCGCTAAGTAAGCCATGGCGACTGCCTAAAAGCTCAGGCCGATTGCCTAAAGGCCCGGGCGACTGCCTGATCTAATATTACGAGTGCCGCCGCAAGCCTTATTACTCAGCGGCGGCGCTCGAAAGTTGACCCTGCCGGGCGAGGCAACCTAATCTCCGGCCTCATTCCGACGGGTCCTGCATGTCATATACCCATATTGCCCTCGCGGTGTTCGTCACCGTGCTTTGGGGTTTTACATTTGTCGTCATGCGCGACCTGTTGGACGTGTTGCCGCCCTTTTTGATGTCGACGTTGCGCGTCGTGGCGGCTGGTGCACCGGTTCTGGTGCTGTGGCGGGTGCCGAAGACCCCATTTTATTGGGTGCTGCTTCTGGGCGCGACACAGGGCGTCGTGCAGATGTCATTGCTGCTGTTCGGCATGCAGTTCGGCATGCCTGCGGGGCTCGCCTCTTTGGTGCTGCAAATGCAGGTACTATTCACCACCCTATTGGCTTTCATGTTGCTTGGTGAGAAGCCGGGCCGGGCGCAATATGCCGGTATCGCTATTTCTCTGGTCGGCATGATTGTCATTGCCTCGACCATGCCGGGCGGCGGCACGCTGATCGGCTTCGGCATTGTCATTCTCGCTGCCCTGACTTGGGCGACTTCCAATATCGTGGTCAAGTTTGCGGGGACGGATGACGTTATCAGTCTGGTCGCCTGGGCGCATGTGATCGGCATTTTGCCTTTGTTGGCACTGTCCTACGGCTTGGAAGGGCAAAACGAAATTTTTCACATTCTTGCCGAATTGAGCTGGTTTCGCGTCGGCGAAATAGCCTTTCTTGGCGGCATATCGACCTTCGGCGGCTTTACGCTCTGGAGCTATCTGATGCGCAAAAATTCGGCCAGCACCGTGGCGCCGTTTTCGCTCATCATCCCAATTGCCGGCATGACATCGACCGCGCTGATCCTGGGTGAAGAATTGAGCACATTAAGAATGGTCGGTGCCGGATTGGTGCTGGTTGGCCTTGCTTTTGGCACCATCCGCCTGGGGGCGGCAAAATCACGTGCTGCGCGTTGACCGGAGTGGTGCAAATTTCTAACCTACAGCCTTGATCGGCATAAAAAATAATAAGGAAGCACATCATGCTGAGCGCTGAGGCGGCGGCACAAGCGCGCCGCGCTGCGGAGCCAAAATTTCTTGCGCCCGATGCGGAGACCGCCCAGGATTGGGTCGCTCTAGCAACGCATTTGGCGGCCCATGGGCTGCGCTTTGATCCTGAGACGGATCGGCCGCGCCAGTTCGCCGGCGGCTTCGGCAATCTCAATTATCTGATCCATATGGACGGTGCGCCGGCGGTGCTGCGTCGCCCGCCCATGGGCGATATTCCACCTGGCGCCAATGATATGAAGCGTGAGGATCGGATTCTGAGCCGCCTGTGGCGCGCCTTTCCGCTGGCGCCGCGCAGTCTGCATTATTCGCCGGACAAAGAAATTCTCGGCAATCATTTTATGATCATGGAATATCGCGCCGGGCTGACCATCGGCGGTAGTTGGCCGGACTTCCTTGTTGGGCGCGATGATATCGCTGCGGCGCTCGGCACGATGCTGGTCGATACCCTGGTGGCGTTTCATGCGGTCAAACCGGAGGATGTGGATCTAGGCGAATTCGGCCGCCCGAGCGGATTTTTGTCGCGCGCCGTCGCCGGCTGGCGTCAACGCATGGAGCTTTCCTGCGACGAGGCGCCGCCTGCAGCTGGCGTCGCGGTCGCCGATTGGCTTGAAGCCAACCAGGTGCCGGATGGCGCGCCGACGCTGCTCCACAATGATTTCAAGCTCGACAATGTGTTGCTAGACCCGGCCACATTGGCGCCGGTCGGGGTGCTTGATTGGGATCAGGGCACGCGCGGTGATCCGCTGTTCGATCTCGCCACACTTTTGAGCTATTGGGCCGAGCCGGACGATCCGCAGGCGATGCATGATCTCGGGCAGATGCCGAGCGCCGGCAATGGCTTCCCAACTCGGACAGAGATCGTTCGCCTTTATGCTGAGCGCTCAGGGCGGAATGTTTCCGATTTTCTTTTTCACCGGGTGCTGGCGATGTTCAAGCTCGGCGTTATTTTCATGCAGATCTATGCCCAATATCGACGCGGCACATCGAGCGATGAGCGCTTCAAGCGTTTCGGGGACCTCACGGTCGGCCTGATGGCTTTCGCTCATGAGGTGGCGCAAGGCCGCGCCACTTGATAGAAAGCCGCCAGCTTTACCGACTTCTTCCCCGGTGCTACCGTTCCGGGGCTCGGCCACTTATCATTTAGATGGAAAAACACAGCTATGGCTCATGCAGAGAATGTCGTCTCCGCACCCGAATTCATTCATCAGACGCCCATTTCCAACACGCTTGCGAATTTCACCCGTGATCTGAGCTGGCAGGATATTCCGGCGGCTGTCATCGAGCGCGCCAAGCTGCATATTTTGGATGCGCTCGGCATTGCTCTCGCTGCCAGCAATTACGATTACAGTTATAAGACTCTGACCGCCATGAGTGGTCTGGCCGGGGAGGGGCCTTATCCGGTGATCGGCATGCCGACGCGTCTGCCTTTGCGCGATGCGGCGCAGATGAACGGCTTTCTCATCCATGCTCTCGATTTCGACGATACCCATGTGCCGGGTGTGTTGCATGCGACCTGCACTGCGCTGCCGACGCTTCTGGGCACCGGCCAAAGGCATGGAATATCTGGGCGCGAGATGCTGATTGCCTACCTTGCCGCTATCGAGACGGATGCGCGTATTGGCATGGCGGCCACCGGCGGCTTTCACCGCAAGGGCTTTCACCCAACTGGCGTGGTCGGCGCTTATGGCGCGGCGCTCGCTGCCGGGCGAGCCGGCGGGCTCACGGCAGCGCAATTGCAGGACGCCCAGGGCATCGTTCTCGCCATGGCCTCCGGCACACTCGGTTTTCTCGCCGATGGTTCATGGAACAAGCGGCTGCATGCCGGCTGGGCCAGCGTTGTCGGCATTACGGCTGCCGAATTGGCGCGCCAAGGCTTCAAAGGCACGCGCTTGCCCTATGAAGGCAAATACGGTCTTTATGATTGCTTCACCGAAGAGGGCGCGGTGATTGATTGGACCGCCTGCACCCATGATCTCGGCGCTGATTGGGAAATGCTACGCATTGGCATTAAGCCGTACCCGGCCTGCCATCTGGTGCATTCCTCCGTCGATTCCATGGTGGCATTGATGCACGAGCATGGCTTCGAGGCGGGCGATGTGGCTTCTGTCCGTGCCCGTGTCGCGGCGGATTGCATGAGCCTGGTGTGTGACCCGATTGAGCAAAAGCGTCGCCCGACGAGCGGCTATGAGGCCCAGTTCAGTATTCCATACGCCATCGCCAGCATTTTGAGGCACGGTCGGCTTACCCTGGCGGAACTCGAATCGGAAATTTTCACCGATGCAGAGATCCTTGCCCTTTGCGACAAGGTCAGCTGTGAGCCCGATCCTGAATCGGCCTATCCCAAATATTTCTCGGCTGAGGTAATCGTTACCTTAAATGACGGGCGTGAGCTCAGTCACCGTGAACAGATCAATCGCGGCGCCGATGAGCGGCCGCTCAGCGCTGAGGACATCATCGCTAAATTTCGCGGCAACGCGGAATTGACCTTTGCTCCGGAGCGGGTCGATCAAGTGTTGGATGCGATCATGGATTTGGACGGCAAGACTACACCAACGGAACTGGCGGCGCTGTTGAGCCCGGTCTAATAGCGCTCAGGAATCAGCGGCGCACTTGATTACGTTATCGGCTTCGAGGGCGTCAATCTCCGCCTCGCTATAACCGGCCTGCTTAAGAATTTCAGCCGTATCGGCGCCGAGCGCGCGCGCGGCGCGGCGCGGCGTAACCTCGCCATCGACCAGGATCGGCTGACGCACCATCTTGATTTCGCCGCGCGTTGGGTGCGGCACCGACTGAACGCTGCGTTGGCTGGCGGCAAAGTCGCTCGCCAGAGCTGCCTTCACATCATTGACCGGGGCGCAGGGCAGTTGACCATGCAGGCGTTCGAGCCAAACGTCAGTATCGCGCGTGATGAAAACTGACCCGAGGCGGCGCACGACTTCCTCGCGGTTATCGAGGCGCGCCTGAAAGTCTTTCATGCCCGGATCATCGATCCATTCCGGCTTCTCCAATGCATCGCATAGGCGCGGCCAGAAATTCGCTTTGTTGGTCATGATAAATATCCAGCCATCCGCTGTTTTGTAGAGCTCGCTCGGCACCAGTGACGGGTGGCCGGAGCGCGGCATGCGGACGGGCTCGAAGCCCTCATTGAGGTGCCAGGTTGCCGGATAACTCAAATTTCCCATGGCGACGTCAAACAGCGAGGAGTCGTAATCCTGTCCCTTGCCGCTCGAACGTGCCCCCATGACGCCGGCCAGCAGCGCTACCGCAGCGGTCAGCCCCGCCATGAAATCGACAATCGACAATCCCATGCGGGTGGGCGGGCTGTCGGGCTCGCCGGTTATGGAGAGATAACCGGCCTCGGCCTGCATGACGTAATCAAGGCCAGGCCAGGCAGCACGCTCATTGTCCCGCCCATAGGCCGAAAGATGAACGCAAACAATATCCGCTTTGATCGATCCCAGCGCCGCATAGTCGAGGCCGAGCTTGGCCGGCAAATCGCCGCGCAGATTGTTGATCAGGGCGTCTGCGCCGGCGATGAGGCGGGCCAACACTTCCTGCCCGGCAGGCGTTTGCAGGTCGAGGGCGATGCATTTTTTATTGCAGCTGAAAGTCTGGAAAAAAAGACTGTCGCCATCTTCCGAATAGGGCACCACATGGCGGCCCATCTCGCCGCCGCTATGATGATTTTCGACCTTGATCACTTCGGCGCCGAGATCAGCCAAATACATCGTGCCAAATGGCGCCGCGCCATATTGCTCGATGGTAATCAGCTTAAGCCCGCGCAAGGGCAGGGAGGGTGTTGTCATTAGATAGGGTTGCGCTCGATAAGTTGACGGGAGATGACAATTCGTTGAATCTCGTTCGTTCCTTCGCCGATCAACAGCAACGGCGCATCGCGGAACAAGCGCTCAATGGGATATTCCTTGGAATAGCCATAGCCGCCATGAATGCGCATGGCATCCAGCGCGTTATCCATCGCCGCTTCGGTGGCGAACAGTTTTGCCATGCCGGCCTCCATGTCGGCCCGGTCACCGCGCTGATAGGCTTCCGCCGCACGCTCGGTTAAGAGGCGCGCCGCTTCAACTCGGGTGGCCATATCTGCAAGTTTAAGCTGTATTGCCTGATGTTCGCAGATCGGCTTGCCGAAGGTTTTTCGCATTTGGCTATATTTGACCGATTCGTCGAGCGCTGCCTGGGCAATACCGACGCCGCGTGCCGCGACATTTATTCGGCCGAGCTCAAGGCCGCCCAAAACCTGCTTCAAGCCAAATCCCTCTTTGCCGCCGATCAACTTATCGGCTTTTACGTAGTAATCCTCAAATACCAACTCGGCGGTATCGATGCCCTTATAGCCGAGCTTTTCGAGCTTGCGGCTGACCTTAAAACCGGGGCCTTTTTCGGCGATGAAGAGGCTCATCCCGGTGTGGCGTGGCTTGGCCTCCGGGTCCGTTTTGACGAGCAAGGCGACGCAATTGCCATGAATCGAGTTGGTGATCCACATTTTGGCGCCATTGACCACGTAGCCCTGGTTGCCGTCGCGTTTGGCAACCGTGCGAATGCTTTGCAGGTCCGTGCCGGCATCGGGTTCGGTCAGAGCGACGCCGCCGCGCAGCTCGCCGGTGGCGAATCGCGGCAAATAGCACTCTTTCTGCTCATCCGTGCCGTGCCGTTCGACCGCAGCAGCCATAATTAAGTGTGAATTGATGATACCGCTGACCGACATCCAGGTGGCAGAAATTTTTTCAACAATCTTTGCGTAGGTCGTTGCGGGCAGTCCAAGTCCGCCATACTCCGCCGAAATCGTGGCGCCGAACAGGCCAAGCTCTTTCATTTTAACGACGATATCTTCGGGATAGGTGTCGTTGGCTTCGAGCTCCGAGACGTAGGGCTTAACGTCACGCTCTAGAAACCGATCGATTCCGTCCAGAATCATCTCCTCTTCTTCGCGGTCGAGGGCGAGAGATGGGTCGCGTTTCATGGTAAAGTTCCTTGTCTGTCTGGGTGCGCTGAGGCGTGTCATATCATGACTTGTCCGGACAATTTGAAAATAATTTGTCCAGACACTGTAAAATATGCTTGTGACCCAGGCTTTGGGAGGGTATTTCCATTTCAGACAAACAACGATCCTCCGAAAAGGGGGGGCGAAGAATTGACTTGCCTCTGGGGGGGTTATCTAGAACCCTATAGGTCCCCCATTGGGGAAGTTGGGATATTAGGGCGTGAGTACGGCGCCCGGCGCTCGATTTCTGGGCGTGAATTGGGAAAATGAAAAAAAAGGACGTTTTGTTGCCATGGCAGGTGATGGCGAAATCGTAATCAAGGACGTTAAGAAAGTTTTTGGCCCGACAGTCGCGGTCGAAGACATAAATTTAACAATTCCCGACGGCTGCTATTGCTGCCTCCTCGGACCGAGTGGCTGTGGCAAGACAACGCTGCTGCGCATGATTGCAGGTCACGAGACGGTGTCAGAAGGCGATATCATGATCGGCGGCAAGTCAGTTGTTGATTTGCCCACTGGTGCGCGCGGCACATCGATGATGTTCCAGAGCTACGCTCTGTTCCCGCATCTTACGGTGGTGGACAATGTTGCCTTCAGTTTAAAAATGAAGGGCGTTGGCAAAGCCGAGCGGCGTGAGAAAGCGTATGAAATTTTAACGAAGGTGCAGCTCGAGCCCATGGCCGAGCGGATGCCGGAGCAATTGTCAGGCGGCCAGCAGCAGCGCGTTGCGCTGGCGCGCTCGTTGATCACCAACCCGAAGGTGCTTTTGCTTGATGAGCCGCTCTCTGCGCTTGACGAATATCTTCGTCTGCATATGCGCGCGGAATTGAAGTTTATTCAGCAGGACCTCGGCATTTCCTTTATCCATGTAACACACACCCAGCCTGAGGCGCTCGCCATGGGCGATATGGTGGTGGTGATGGATACCGGCCATATTGAACAGTCCGGTACCGCAGTGGAAATTTATGGTCAGCCGAAAACCACCTATGTGGCTGAGTTCATGGGCGGTTGGAATGTTGTAAACGGCACGGTCGCCGAAGTGAACAACGGCCAGATGACGCTTAAGGGCGACTCTGGCGAGGTTTATCACCTCACTGCAACCGGCACCGATGTTGGCCGTTCTCTCAGCTTTGGCGTCCGCCGCGATAAAGTGCATCTCGGTGGCTCTGAGGGTGATGCTCAAAATTCAGTTAAGGGCGTTGTTCATGCGCTCGAATACCAGGGCAATTGGGTCAAGGTTACGATCGTCAAGCCGAACGATGAACGCATTGTCGCGGTGATCGATGATCACGAATTTTTCAGTAATCCTGCAAAGGTCGGCGATAATGTACACGCCGCATGGGCGGCTGAAGAAGGCCGTGCTCTGGAACAAGCAATTGGCAGCCAAAACCTAATCGGAGAAACTTTCGACTAGGATCTCCCCAGCGGCAGAGATGCTGCAACTTGGCTGGTTAAGAGGTGGGGAGCGTTTAATATCATTGCAATAACGAGCAAATGACATGCGAGGAGTATGAATATGAGTAAAAGTTCAAAGACAGGTGTAAGCCGTCGTAGCATGCTTAAGGGTACAGCCGCTGTGGCTGGCCTAGCGGCTGGTTCTGCGATTGGTGGTTTCCCAACTATTTGGGCACAAGACGACCTGACCGTGCGCACGATTGGCATGGCGGTTTCCAACATGCCGCAGTTGGAAGAGATGGCGAATGAAGCGCTGCCCTTCAAGGTGAGTCAAACTGCAGCGCAAATTCCCGACATTATGGCACGTGGCATCAATCAGCCGACATCGGCTGATCTGTTCGAGCCGCCCTTCATGCTCATGCGCGCCATGTGGCCGACGGGCAAGTTCCAGGCTTGGGACACGACCAAACTGCCGGAGTGGGATTCGGTGGTTGATCTCTATAAAGCGCCAGGCAAGATTTGGCCGGATGCGTGGTACGGCGATGGCCAGAACCCGAGCCAGGTGGGTTACACCTCCGGTCCGGAAGCCAAAGATTTCGTCGATCCTGGTTCGACCAAGTGGGTGACCAACCATCCGGTGCTGCATAATGCTGATACGCTCGGCATTCGCCCCGACATTATCGGTCGTCCGATTGATTCCTGGAAAGAGCTCATCAATCCTGAGTTCGCAGGCCGCGCGGCGCTCGTCGCGTTCCCACAGATTGGCTTAATGGATGCCGCCATGGCATTCCAGGCCAATGGTGAACTCGAATATGCCAATAAGGGCAACATGACCACCGATGAGATCGATTATACGATTGATCGCCTGATTGAACTCAAGAATAATGACCATTGGCGCGCTCTCTGGTCAACCTTCAATGATTCGGTTCAGCTCATGGTTTCGGGCGAAGTGGTTATCCAGTCTATGTGGTCTCCGGCAGTGACTGCCGTGCGCGAACAGGGCGTAGCCTGTACCTATCAGGATCTCAAGGAAGGCTATCGTTCTTGGAGTCTTGGCCACCTGTTGCCGCGTCATCTCGAAGGCAAGAAGCTGGGCGCAGTCTATGACTATGTGACCTGGTACCATTCAGGTCCGGCTGGCGCGTTCTTCGCACGTCAGGGCTATTATGTGGTGACACCGACTAATACCCAAAAATATCTGCCTGCGGCGGAGTGGGACTTCTGGATGGAAGGCAAACCAGCGACTGTGGATATATACAGCCCGTTCGGCAAGCTCCTGGAGAAGGCCGGCTCCATACGTGACGGTGGCTCCTACAAGAACCGCATGGGTCGTATTGCTGTGTGGAACTCGGTTATGGATGAGAACGAATTCCTTACCGAGCGTTGGAACGAGTTCATGGCCGCCTAGGTCAGAACAAATTGATGCGGGGCGCTTCGGCGCCCCGCATTTCTTTCTCTATTTTTTTTGCTTAATTTGGACTTTAGGAACGCGTTTTATGGCGGGGCTGACAGCGACTTTTAACCGCTACTCCACCTTTTTTCAGATATCACCTCTGGTGCTTACTCTTGGCCTATTTCTACTCGGGCCAGTGATTGTTATTATTATTCTTAGCCTGTGGAAGTTTGACGGGTTTTTGACGCTTGAAGGCGTTTGGACGCTGCGGAATTACGAGCGAATTTTTACCCGCTCCTTAACCGTCTCAAACTATCTGCAAACGGCGAAAATGTTGGCCATCACATTGGCAATAACATTTACGATCGGCTTCACATTGGCCTATTTCCTGGTCTTTGATCTGATCAAACTACGTACCAAGATGCTGCTCTTTTTGCTCTGCGTGGTGCCTTTCTGGACTTCTGCAGTTATTCGTACGGTCGCCTGGATTCCATTCCTCGGTAAAGAGGGCATCATCAATCAGGCGGTTATGGGTATCGGTCTTTCGGATGAGCCACTGACGTTCTTACTTTTTTCAGAGTTCGCCGTGCTGCTCTCTTACATTCAGATTTTCACGCTCTTTATGATGGCGCCTTTGTTTAATGTGATGGCGCGAATAAACAAGGATTTGATCGAGGCGGCGCGTGACAATGGCGCCAATGCCCTGCAAATTCTATGGAATATCATCCTGCCATTGTGCAAACCCGGTATCGCAATCGGTACGATCTTTGTTATTGCGCTTGTCGCCAGTGACTTCACCGCAATTCGTATCCTGGGCGGTGCGAAAGTGGGAACGGTGGCAGCCTCAATGGCGAACCAGATTTATAATGTGCAATACCCACCGGCGGCGGCGACCGCGATGATTCTACTCATTGTCGTTTTGCTCCTAGTCGGCGGTATCATGCGCTTGGTTGATGTAAGAAGGCAGTTATAAAAATGCGCGAAGGTATTAAAAGAGCTCCGGGCTATTGGCCGCGCGCCACCCTGTTTTATCTCTATCTGCTGTTTTTGTACGGCCCCATCTTCATCATTGTTATTCTGTCGTTCCAGGAGGAAAATTCGTCATTATCTTTTCCGATGACAGGCTTCTCACTGTTCTATTTTAAGGAAGTCATAGATCCACAATATATCGGTGATTTCCGCTGGCCCTTCGGTCGCTCAGTCATTCTCGGTTTGATATCCATGGTGCTGACCATGAGTATCTCCTTCCTGGCCGGCCTCGCATTTCGCAAGGACTTCAAGGGCAACATCATTGTCTTTTATATGGTTGTTGCGAGTTTGGTCTGCCCGTCAATTTTGATTAGCCTGGGTATCGGTATTGGTTTCTCTAATCTTGGCTTGAACAGTCAATGGTGGTCGGGCGGCCTCGGCGCGCATCTTAGCTGGACCCTGCCGTTTGGCGTCCTGATCATGCTGGCTGTGTTCAGTCGCCTCGATCCGCGCCTCGAAGAGGCCGCTAAGGATCTAGGCGCGTCCAAGTGGCAGACTCTTAGCAATGTGACCATTCCAATCACATTACCGGGCCTGATTGGTGTGGCTCTGTTCGGCTTTACTTTGTCCTATGATGAATATCCGCGCATATCCAATGTTTCGGGTGAATTCAACACCTTGCCGGTCGAGCTTGTGAACGCCTTATCCCTGGCTGCCACACCGGCAATTTATGCAATTGGCACGATGACAACAATTTTCTCTTTGGCCATCATCTTTACAACCTTCCTGTTCGTTTATTTCATGGCAAAACGCCGGCAGGGCTTTGGTGTAAAGAAGGCGGGCGCGGAGGGGTAACGTAGCCATCATGGCCGCTTACGGAAATCGGGCTGGCGCTTTATAAAGGCCGACCCGTACCGTTTCCAAGACCTCTATTGTTTCACTTTGAGACCGCTATCGTTTCAAAGAAATGTCCATTAAAACTAACCATTTAGCGAGCCGCTACGGCGGATTTTCATAAGGAGAGCGAAATATGGCTTACCGCTTGGGAGTGGATGTCGGAGGTACTTTTACCGACCTCCTCCTGATCGACGAGGCGTCGGGAGAAACCTACCGCGCCAAAGTCCCCTCCACACCGGAGGATTCATCCATTGCCGTGCTTGGCGGCATTGATAAAGTTTGCGGTACTGCCAACGTCAATCCGAGTGACATCACTCACGTGATGCACGGGACGACGGTGGCAACCAATACAATTTTGGAAGGCAAGGGCGCGCGGGTTGGTCTGGTGACCACCCAAGGCCATCGCCAAGTTCTGCAAATCGCCCGTTCCTTTGTGCCGGGTATTCTGGCCGGCTGGATTATCTGGCCGAAGCCGGAGCCGCTGGCACCGCTTGAAGCGACGATCGAAGCTATCGAACGGCGCGATGCACGCGGTGAATTGATTCAGGCGCTCGAAGAAGATGATCTGCGCGTGAAACTGGAAGGCTTGAAAAAGCGTGGTATCCAGGCGCTGACCGTGTCGCTGATAAACGCCTATGCTAACGGCGAGACCGAAGTGCGTATCCGCGAAATCGCCAACGAAGTCATGCCCGATATTCCGGTATCGATTTCATCGGAAGTACTGCCGGAAATGTACGAATATGAGCGTGCTATCACGACGGTCGCCAACTCCTATGTGGCACCGGTTGTGCGTAGTTACCTTGCCAATCTCAACAATGAAATGAAGAAGCGCGAGGTAAATGCGCATCTCCATATTCTGCGCTCGGATGGTGGTTTGTCCTCGGTTGAGGCATCGCGCAATTCGCCCGTGAATGTATTGATGAGCGGCCCCGCCGGTGGCGGTGCTGGCGCGGTCTGGATTGCCAAACAGGCGGGTTTCAAGGATTTGCTGACCCTGGATATGGGTGGCACCTCGACCGATGTGGCCTTGATCCAAGACGGTGTTCCGCGTAAGCGGCGTGAAACCACGGTCGGCGATATCACGGTGCGCGCCTCTTCTTTGGATGTGCGGACGGTCGGCGCCGGCGGCGGCTCTATCGCCCATGTGCCAGAGCTTACCAAAGCGCTTCGTGTTGGTCCGGAAAGCGCCGGCGCCAATCCGGGGCCAGCTTGTTATGGCCGCGGCGGTGAACTGCCGGCAGTGACTGACGCTAATGTGGTGCTCGGCTATTTGCCGCCCGAGTTAATCGGCGGCGAAATGAAGCTTGATGTTGAGGCATCTCATAAAGCAGTGCAGACCATTGCTGATGCACTCAGCCTCGATCTTATGACTGCGGCAGCCGGCATCATCGATATCGTCAATGAGAATATCTTTGGCGCCTTGCGTCTGGTTTCCGTGCAGCAGGGCTTTGATCCGCGTGATTTCGCACTCATTGCCTTCGGTGGCGCGGGGCCCTTACATGCCAATGCTCTTGGTAAGTTGATGGGTGCCTGGCCGGTTATTATCCCGCCCTCACCTGGTGTGCTCTGCGCTTACGGCGATGCCACAACGCGGGTAACTGATGAGGCATCGCGCAGTGTTGTGCGTCAATTCTCTGAAATCTCCCAGGGTGAAGTGACAAAATACCTTGGCGAGCTT
>Ga0114996_10007189_pt1 | contig 12677 bp, 14 predicted proteins | sample ArcticOcean_MG_C_4_FD_87039 | JGI IMG/M metagenome (GOLD analysis project Ga0114996, IMG submission 87039) | Marine microbial communities from western Arctic Ocean - ArcticOcean_MG_CB4_134 | ecosystem: Environmental > Aquatic > Marine > Oceanic | place: Arctic Ocean: Canada Basin | collected... | reverse complement strand
ATTCAGAGTCCGCTGTACTACCACTATACTAATCCCCATTAGCCCCTTCAGTATATCATAATTCTGGACACTGCTTAAACAGTGGAATGGCACACTATTTGGCACGTTTGAGCCTTGATTAACTATATTCGCCTGAGCCGATAGGCTCTTTGAAACATTATATATATCTATATGACACTCAGAGAGAGATATAAAGATTTACTCTGTTGTTTGTGTGGCTCTTAATGCTGTTACTGGTGTGGCTCTTGTTGTTGCGCTTGTAGGTATGGAAGTTGTTGATGGTGTTGGTGTGGTAGCTTTGATTGTTGATAGGGGGCATGGCTTAGGTGTTGTGGTTGTAGGTGGTACATATGCGTGACAATTTAATTTTCCAATAACTTTTTATACTTAAAATCTGTTGAACTTAGGTTCGTGCGAGTTCGAGTCTCGCCCTAGGCATTCCCTTAATTAGATTTCAATAATCAAAATTTAAATGCTATAATTTTATTATTTATAAAATGGTATTCAAGATGAATTTACCAAAGCGATATATAATTTTATTATTTTTCTTTCTCTCTATTTTTTTCTTTGATCCATTTGAACTATTGATATTTATGGCTAGTGGTGGGGTAATATTAGTGGTGATAGGATTAATTATTTTATACAAATCATCTGTTCCAAAAAAACTAATAAATCCTGCCAAGAAAAATGAACAACAGAAACTAAGCAATACAGTACATAACATGATAATTATTGCAGGTATAGTAATTATTTTTATAATATATATTTGGATGAGTCCATACTATGGCTTTTAGATGTTAGGGCATGAATTTCCTAAATAAAAAAATTAATGAAATAACTATTACTATTACTATTAATAACAATATATTTTCAAGAACAAATTCAATGCCTGGAATTAATTCATTAATTCTTCTAATGACAGTTAGAAACAAGACATGAATCAAGTCAGAAATATAATCAATAATATTATCTACTTGTTTTATTAGACCTCTAATAAGAAATTTTAAAAACATAAGCGATTATTATATTTATAATTGAATTATAACCATTAAGTCAAACCTATCAGGTACAAATTGGAATTATCTGGTTTATTTTAAGGAGTGTTTAAGAGTTGTTTGGTATGAAACTATACCTAGATTTTTAAGGTAGCCTTCCTAGTGACAGCTTTTAATGCAATAGTGTCCATTTATTATTTTACGAAGGGGGAGTGACACCTCTTGGGAGTTAATTAATATTTCTGGACAACAAAATTAATGCACCATATGCACAACCTCAGTCTATAAAAAAAGAAACCTTATTCTTTAGGAGGAACTATTTCATTTAATAATTCTTCTTGATGGGGTAGGTGTCCATATCGTACAGAAGGACATTGTATATGCCTGCGAGCAAACCGAAGAAGGTGGAGTAAGTATATGGACTACAGAGGGTGGATTGATAACTAGGTGGCACGGTCATAAAGGACCAGGCAAGGGCACTATTCTTTCAGGACATGGAATTTGTGTTGATTCAGAAGGTAGTATATATGTTGCTGAACTTGCACCTGCAGAGAGAGTACAGAAATTTCAAAAAATTTAGAAATCTCTGAAAAACTTACTTGATCTGACGTCTTTTAAAAATTTATTTAAAAAGTGGTTATAAGTTTTATTTCTTTCTTCTTTTGGTAAATTGAAAAATCGTTGTCTTATTTCTGCAAACCTAATATACATTTTATTTTTATTTTGATGACTATCTATATAGTTCATTCTTGTATCATCGTTGCCGACAACACACCCCGACGACCGCATTTTTTGTTTTTTGTAATGCTCATATTGATGATCATATGGATGATATTTCCAAAAATCTGTACTTAAACAAAACTCGCATCGTTCCTGAAAAAGTATGACATTGTTATCGCATCTTGAACATTTAATTACGATGTCAGATATACCTATGCTAATATTCTCAATTAATGTGTTTTTTATAGAATTCATAATTCCATTATAATTAATTATGAATAGATATATCAATTTAAATATATATAATCAATATTATTTATAAAGAGAAATTTTTGATTAAACGTGCTTGATCTAATTTCTTGATTATTTTAAATTTATACTATGGAATTTTATCAAAAAAATTTAAGAATATGCCCTGAATGTGATTCTCAAGTTAGGATGAATACTTCTCAGAGTAAGGAAAATCCAGGTAGAAAATATTATCAATGCACCAAATGCATAAGTGATAATCCAAAATACCGTCATTTATTCCTAGGCTGGATTGATGAAATTGATAATTTCAAAGTATATCAACCCCCATTATTAATAAGAGCTAAAAATATCAACAATAATGTTGTTATGAATAACCATGAATCTGAAGTTTCTTTTTTTCAAAGTTCTGCAACTTTACCACTAATAGTAAAAAAACTTGGCATGGCGCCTGATGATTTTCAACCGTTAATTAGATCTTTGTCACAATGGAGATTAGATTATTTTAAAAATAAAAATAAAAAAAACGATCAAAAATTAGAAGGAGTTGTATTTCAAGCTTTAAATATTTTAAATAGAGGTACGATTACTTTTATCACTCCAAATATTAAAAATTTATTAAACAATTTTTATGAAGATGATATTGAGGATATACTACCAAGCGAATTGAGGTTTTCTATATTGGATTTTTTGAATAAACCTAATTATCAATTCAAGCTAAGTAATGAACATAAAATATTTGAAAGTAATTTTGAATATGAATTTTGGAAAAAATTTAAACAAGATTGCAAAGATATAGGAGGTTTAAATTTGATTCCTCAAATGAATCTTAATGCTATTACATCCAATAACAATACTTTTGAACAAAGATTTATCGATTTTTATTTGTGGAATTCTTTGACTGACGATGAACCAATGATTATAGAAATTGATGGTTCTCAACATGAAGATCCCAATCAAAAATTTGTAGATAATTCTCGCGATCGTATTTCTTTTAAGAATGGTATAAAAACTCGCAGAATTAATAAAAATTTACTTGAATCAACTACTGATTTTAAAAAATTACTTAATTTATCAAACAAGAATAAATATATAAATGAATTAAATAATTTGAAATCAGAAAATAAAAATAAAAAAACTTCAGACTTGATTAGGCTTTCTAAATTTGTACACCAAATACAAATAACATTACTTCAAGCTATTTTAAATACAAATTTAAATCCAGACAAAGATAATTTCTTTGTTGGAATTTTTGTACCTGAATCTATTAAAACGATAGGTAAAATTGAAATTGATGATTTGATAAAAACTGCTTTTAAAGATATTACAGATTTATTATCTAATTTATCAAAACTTTATAACTTTAAAATCGAATTACCTTCTTTTCAATATGTACAATTTGATTCAGACGAATATGAGAATACAGATGTTAATATTGTTGATACATTTAACAATATTAACTTTGTAAAAGACTATGTGATTTCAGATATTTCTTTACCTCTTCAAATTGGTTATATTCAACAAAATCCTGTTGACCTTAATGTTACAAATCCTGATGAAAAGATATGCAAATGGTTCCTTGATTATCTTTTTGATCATAGAGATTTTGAGCCAGGACAATGGGAATCTATTGTAGAAATTTTCAATGGAAATGATAGCATTAATATTATGAGGACTGGAGCAGGGAAATCTCTAATATTCCAATTTTCTGGCATGTTAAATAACGGTATTTCTATAATAATTTCTCCACTAGTTTCATTAATTAACGATCAAAGATTTAATCTTAAATCTCAAGGTTTTGATAAAGTGATTAGTTATTCAACTAAATATTTAGCCAAAAAACAAATTTCAAAAAGTATATCAAATGGACTTTTTAAATTTATTTATGTAACTCCTGAAAGACTTCAAATCAATAGTTTTCGAGCAATAATTGAGTCAACATTAACTAAATATAAATTTTTCAATGTTTGTATAGATGAAGCACATTGTATTTCTGAATGGGGACATGACTTTAGAACATCTTATATGAGATTGGCTCATACAATTAGAAATTCTTGTAAAAACCCTGTTATAACTGCACTTACAGCGACAGCTAGTGATCATGTATTAGCTGATATAAAAAGAGAATTAAATATATATAATGTGTTGAAATTCGGCAGAATGGATAGGCCTGAAATAAATTATAGAATATTAAAATGCCATTCTACTGAAAAACCAACTATGTTAGAAAAAATCACTAAAGAATTACCTGATTTTTTTGATCAAGAATTTAAAAATTTCTATACTACTAATCAAGAATTATCATATTGTGGAATTATATATGTTCCCCATATAGATACTCAATATGGGGTTACAAAAGTAAAAGAATTATGGTCAGACTATACTACTAGTACTCCTACTATATTTTCTGGAAAAACACCTGAAGCTCTTGAGCTTAATGATAAAGAATGGGAAGAACAAAAAACTGAAAATGCTGAAAATTTCAGTCGAAACAAAAACATTACTATGATTGCTACAAATTCTTTTGGTATGGGAATAAATAAAGAAAACGTTCGATATATAGTTCATTATATACTTCCTAGATCCATGGAATCTTTTTACCAAGAATCTGGAAGAGCTGGAAGATCTAAACTTAAGGATTTTAACAAATCCCTAAGTACTATTATTCTTTCTGATGATTTTCATGAAGATAACTCCAAGATTTTGGATCCAAAAACAGAACTAAGAGAGAGTAAAAGATTATTAGAACACAAAAAACGAAAAAATTTTGATAAAGATGATGATATAGGGAAAGCTATGTATTTTCATAATAAAAGCTTTGTTGGTCGTGATATAGATAAAAAAAATATGCAAAACTATTTTGAAACAATTATAAACTTACGTAAAGAAAACGAATTTAGAGTTGATATAGAATGGATGAACGATTTTATGCAAAAATCACTAGGATTATCTATTTACAGATTAACAATCCTAGGAATTATCAAGGACTATACGGTTAATTATTCTGACCATATTTTCGAACTCACTTTATCTAAACAAGATGGGAACAAAATCATACGAAATTTAAGAGATTATTTTTTTAACTTCGAAGCAGGAACAGACCTCACTAATCTTAACAGTCTAGTTTTAGATTTTGAAAATGACAAAAACTATAAAACACTTGTATACAGTTCAATTGATTTGTTAATAGATTTCTTATATGAAAACATAGAGAAGCAACGAAGAAGATCAACGTTTAATATAAGAAATCTATTCTTAGATGCTCTTAACAAAGAAGATCAAACCAAGCACATACAAGATTATTTAAGTGATTTCTTTAGTGACCTAGACGATAAAGGCGAAGACTTCTTACGACAAATTGGTTTGTTGGATGACTTAGCGATAAGAAAAATATATTTATATGTAAAAAATATAAATATAAATAACTCTAAAAATATTTCTGCTCGTATTGATAGAAGTTTGGAAGATCATCCAAATAATGGATGGTTATATTTATTAAGATTTGGATCTGAAATTGTGTCGAGTAAATATTCTATGAATCGATTAAATGAAAACCTTCTTAATTCTTTGATTTTTACTAATGAAAACGATAATGATAAATGCTTAAATCATGTTATCAATATAATATCAATAAATAATACTTTGTCCGAAACCGATTTAAGTTCACTAATTGTTAACTTACTTAAAAATCTAAGGTTGAATAAAAGATTGAAAATTACTATGCTTGAATTATTAAACAACGCAGAATTGATAACAGATGAAATTAATTCAAGTGCAAGGATCTTGTTGTTAGATTCGTTTTTAGATAATTATAAAAAAATTGCGATAAAGATTAATTGATATGACAGACAAAAATGATTTAAGCTCATTAATTGAATTGGAAAAAATATCCGTTGAACTAGTTTCCGAACTTACAAATATAAAAAAATCTTCAGATATTTATGATGATGCGAAAATTTCGTTGACAAAACTATCTGATGAATTAATTGACATATCTTCTAGGATTACCACTCTTATAGAATCAATAAAATCTAGTACGAATATAACAAATAAAACTTTAATAAAATCTAATGAAATTTTGACAGATCAAATTCAATCCAATGAAAAAAGACTAGATGAAATAGACTCTACTCTAACTGAATCAATAAAATCCAGTACGAATATAACAAATAAAACTTTAATAAAATCTAATGAAATTTTAACAGATCAAATTCAATCCAATGAAAAAAGACTGGATGAAATAGACTCTACTCTAACTGAATCAATAAAATCCAGTACGAATATAACAAATAAAACTTTAAAAAAGTCTAATGAAATTTTGATAGAACAATCAGAAACAAATGAACAAAGTTTGAAAAAAATCAATTCTTCATTCAAAAGATTTCAAAATGAATTGAAAACAGAATTAGAAGACACTAAAAATTTGATATACAAAGATAATTCTAAACAGTTTAAAAATATAGAAACTAAAATTTCAGATAAATTTGAAACTTTTAGTATCCGTGGTGCGATTGGTTTTACTGTAGTATCCGTGTTGATAATAGTAGGGACAATTATTGGAATAGCAATCTTTATACCATTATTATAGTATCACTCCTTCTACACCAATAATTGTTCTTAAATTCATATACTGAATATAAGATAAATAATGAATATCTACTTATCTAATTTGTTTCTGAAGAATCTTCAATCCTGATTGTTTGTTTCCTCTGGTCAAATACAGTTGGGGTGCCATTGCCATTATTGAAACCCCAGATGTTTATCATTAACTTCACACAATCAATAATTACTTTCTGAGAATCTCTGTTAGGCTCTTGTTGTTGCGCTTGTAGGTATGGAAGTTGTTGATGGTGTTGGTGTGGTAGCTTTGATTGTTGATAGGGGGCATGGCTTAGGTTTTGTTGTTGTAGGTTGTACATACCTGTGACAATTTAATTTTCGATTAACTTTTCAAACTTAAAATCTGTCGAGCTTAGGTTCGAGTCTCGCCCTGGGCATTCCCTTCAAAAATAGATCTTGTACATTTTGGACAATTGACCATATATTGCGCTGGAAATTTATTACTACACCATCGACAATGCGTTGTTTACAGTATTTCCTTTCCCATTTTCCATTTCGGTGTCCAATTAAAATTGCCATAATCTTTATTATGTTCACAACTTTCATCGAAGCACAATCCACAACGACCAACACAAGAATATTTATCCTGTTCATACTCTAATTCAAGCATGCTAGTTCCACAGAACCCTCCTCCACTCGTATCAATCGTATCTGTTTTTCTTTTTTCCAGTTTTTCCAGTTTTTCAAACCAATGATCAGCATATTCTTTTGTAGATCTTAGGCAAACCATACAATATTCTGCGACTGTTGGTATATTGTCCTTACCACATCTGATACACACTTCATATGGTGGGCTTTGATCAGTAAGTTTGTAAATTTCTGCTTTCATAAAAGAAAGCGTTCTGGAAGTATCAGGCACAATAAATTCAACTATACTTCCAACCATACTGTCACCATTAATACGAATACGAGTTAGATCTTTATTATGTTTTTCATATAATATTTTCAATTCATAGTATGTCTTATCGTATTCTTCAATGAATCTATTGAGCTCATCCTTCCAACAATGATAACAATATATTCTTGGTATTTCATTCCCTAGCATAATTTCTGGTATTCCATAAGGATCAAAATAATATTCATCACAGACAGGCCCTTTGCATTTTTTTAATTTCGGGAGATCCATAAAATGTTCTAAGCATAAATCTGATGCAAACTTAGGGGGGCCTGAATCAGCAGTATTTCTACACATATCAAATTTACAATACCAATCCGCATAGTTTTTACTTTGAAAAAGGTGTGGGATACACAACAGAGGTATTTCAAAATCATCTTGCCATTCTGAATATTGATTTTTATAATCATAAAACAATTGGATCAATTGATCTTGTGGTATCGTTCTATCACAATCAGCCTCAGAACAAATTCTGTTTTTACTTATTGGGAATAAATCATTTCCACATTTTGAACAAAATTTATCATCTGCAGATGGACTTATTTCACATCCTAAATCACAATACCTATCAGCAAACAATAATAATGTTGAACCGCATAATTCACAGTAGATCGCTTTTTCAGATTTTGGTATCCAATCACATTTTATACAATATTTATCTGTATCCATAATTTATTATAACCATTAAGTCAAACCTACTGTAGCCGTAGAAACTTCTAGAAACCCTAGTGTTGACTTAATGGTTATAATTTAATTATGACTAAAAGAATAATAATAATAGTATTTGTTTTATTGATTGGCGCTTGCTATTCTAGTACTGACAATATAACAACGAATTCAACAGTAGATAAAAAGAATACACAATCAAAACCTCTATCTAATCCATCGCCAAAAACTATGCCAACCCCAACTCCAACGAACACAAATACACAAAAACCAATTCATAATTCAAGAGGGATTTTTCATGGCTTAGAGTATGAAAAAGTATATGTTTCAAGAGTAGTGGATGGAGATACAATAGAATTAAATGATGGCAGGAAAATAAGATATCTTGGGATTGACACCCCAGAGACAGTACATCCAAGAAAAGATGTTGGATGCTTTGGCCCAGAAGCTTCCAATATAAATAAAGAATTGGTTTTGAATAAAAAAATTAGAATATATAAGGGAAAAAAAGATAAAGATATTTACGACAGATTTTTGAGATATATAGTTTTGGATTCAAATGAAGAATTATTTGTTAATGATTTTTTAGTTAAAAATGGATACGCTACTGTTAATAAAAAATATCAATCTGATAATTTGAATGCGATTTACGAATTATTATTAAATTCAGAAAAACTAGCTTCTAATACTAAAATTGGGTTATGGAGTGCATGCTATACTCCACCTGTTATTAATAAAGAATCAATAAAACCCAAAATTATTGTTCCCGATACACTAATACTCCCATTAGGAACAAGAACAAGATCTCCGATTATGTTTGATCCTTATGGACCAGATGTGAACTGTGGAGATTTTCCTACATGGATCTATGCCCAAGATTTTTACGAGGCTGCTGGAATGAATAATGCTCATGGCTTAGATAGAGATAGAAATGGGATATCATGTGAAAGTTTAAGTGGAGCTCCCTAAACGAAAAAGGATTAAAAGGAAAATAATTTAATTATAAAATCAAAAAACATAAGCGATGAGTATATTTTTTAAAATGCTATTTGAAGGTTTGATAAAACAAGCAGATAATATTTTTGGAGGTCTGATCAAGGAAGCTGATTGGGTTGTTGATTATATTCCTGACTTGATTCATATGTTGATTCATGTCTTATTTACAACAGTCATTGAATTTATTCCAGTAAATATATTGTTATTAATCATAATAATTATTGTTATTTCATCAATTTTTTTATTTAGGAAATTCATTCTCTAATTAAGTCTATACTCTACTGAAGAAAGAAACACCTTGCATGATTTTAAATATTAGCTTGTGAAATTCACTAATAACTAATTCAAATTGAGAATTAGCATCACCGATGTAAGATCTTAAATGATAAATAATTCGTATCAACAAAGAATTTTTATTATTTTTGCGTATATAGAATAATTTTTCCCAAACTCTTGATGATACATACCCAATAAGTACAATACTTCCAGCGACAATTATAATTAAATTAAATTCAAACATAACTAAATTATAACCATTAAGTCAAACATATCAGGTACAAATTGGAATTATCTGGTTTATTTTAAGGAGTGTTTAAGAGTATTTTTGATTCTTTGATTTTTTCTAAATTCTTATTAAATTCAGGAGTTCTTGATGCTCTTGATGCTATTAAAGGTTGAGTCATTAGATCAAGAGCGTTTTCCATTCGTATCTGATGAGCTTTAGATATTATTGCAAATCCACTCAATGTTGAACTTATATCTTCAGATGTTGCATTATAAAGTTCATTTATAAATCCTTTGCTTCGTTTTGCTTTGTTTTCTTTTATTGTAATTGCAGCTTGTATTATACTGACTTCATTTATACTATTTTGTAAATTTGTTTCGAGCCTAGATTTATTACTTTCACATATTTCCATCCTAGAGGCAGCTAATTCCATTTCTTCTTCAGTGATTTCTTTATATAAAACACTTTTGTTCCAAGAATTGTACTTGTCACCCCATCTTTTAATTTGGTTTATCAGAACATCCTGTTCTACTTGTAATTCTAGTAATTCTTCATTTAATTCTTTTACTTTTATTTTTATAAATTTATTTTTAAATTTATTTTTTTTCATTACCAGTAATTTTGTTATGAATCCCCAAAATAAATTCATTATTAACCCCTCATAATGAATTTATGCTTAGTAACTTGTGTTTCTTGCAATTTGTATCCAAATGGTTCTAATCTTTTCAAACCTTCATTTATTGTATCTTGAGAATAATCTTGTTCAAAAACTTCAAAGCTTAATACTCCGTCTGGCCTTTTCGACATTTCTATTTCAATATGATTAGTAAATAAATTAATCTTTGTTTCCTCTTCGTTGATGGCATTCTTATTTTCATCGGCTGAATCAACAGCAACCAATTCGCCCCAAAAGCATGTAGTACCTAAACAGATGTAACTTTTCCTGTTTTTTTCATCTACAACATTAAGAATTCTAGGATTTAATATAACCTTAGATCCACATTTTGGGCATACTGTTATATCTTTATATTTTTTTTTATACAAATCAGGCATGGCAGGATAATATTCATCTCGAAGATAAACAAAATTCTTTTTTAATCTAGACCTTATAGATTCTTCACTTCTATTAAATTTTTCGCCTATTTCTTTTGTTGATAGTTTTTCTTTTAGATATAAATTTTTTAATTTAATATCATCAACTATTAACCATTTATCATATGATTTTATATATTGCCCTTTTGAATAATTTTTCGAACTTGAGTAAGATTCAGATTGGCTTAGATATTTTGGTTGGTAATTCATCTCAGAACTCGGTGGAATATAATTATCATCAGGCATCCGTTTAGCATAAGGTGGAATATCATTATCATCAGGCATCTGTTTACTATAAGGTGGCATATCAGACATCGATTCACGATTATAATTTGAGACTTCGAAATCAATGCTTGGAATGCGTGTGCGATTGGAATTCATCCACTCCGTTATTTCTGATTTTTTGAATCTCCAGCTTTTTCCTAATTTAAAACTAGGAATATAGTTAGTTTGTGCCCAATTATATATAGTTCTTGTACTCACTCCTAATAATTTAGCTACTTCTTTTAGATTCAACGTATCTCGAGGATCATTCATTAATGTATTCAACAATATTAGTATAAATTAAACAAATATTAGCATCAAATGTCAATAAATGTCAACAAATGTCAACAAATGTCAGCGAATACAAACAATTCGTAAAGAAAAGTAAAGTTGTTTATTGTTTGATGTATTTGTACGAACTTAGTAAATATTAAAAAGGTTGCATATGTCAATTAAAGAAATCATCAGGATATCAGAGTCTAGTTTAGTAAAAATAATTCTATATAGCATTAATAATCTACCAACTGATTTTTCATTAGGAATAAATAAACATATGGATATTTTAATGGGATCTAAATCATCTTTTATACTTGATCAAAAATTATTCGAATATGAAAGCTATGGAGTTTTAAATCACTGTTCAAAACAATACTTGAAAAATGTAATTGAGAAATTGATTACAGAAGATTTGTTAACAATAATCGAGTTAGAGGAAATTGGTAGAGATGGTAATCCTATGAAAGTTATAGGTAGTACAAAAAAAGGTATTGATTTCTTGATTGCCGATGAATTGAAAAATTTTGAATTCACTAATGATGCTTTAATTGATCTGAATGAAAGAGAATGGAAGTTATTTGGAATTTTAAGAATATTACGTAATAACTTAGCTAAAGACGCAGGAATCCCTGTTTATTTAATTATTAATAATCCTAGCTTACTTAGAATAGTAATATCTAAACCTGACAATAGTGAATCAATGCTTTTAATCAAAGGTATAGGTCCAAGTTTTGTAGAAAAATATGCAAATACTTTTCTTGAAACCATTAATATCTTTCTTGGCTCAAGTCATGATGAAAATCATGACGATGATGAAAATCTTCCCCCAGTTCCCTCAGTTTCTCCAAACAACACACCCTCCGATGATTTGTTCGAAGACAATGATGTTGATAACTCCCTTGAAGAAATGGAATCTATACCTGAAATTGAAGATAGATTAGAACAACAAAAGAGACATTTAGAAGATTTCAAAGAAAAACCTCGTATTGTAGACTCGATACCACAATGGAAAAACACAGAAGGTAACACAGGGACTTCTTTTAGAAGAAATAAAAAAATAAATAAAGCAAGAATTTCCACCCCACACCCAAGTGCATGTAAAGTGTGTAATCATCCTACTGGGATGACTTATTCCTATCAATGTTCAAAATGCAAATCTATACTTTAGTTGCTTTTAATAGTATTGGATGGCCTTGGTGGGCGGTATGTTGTTGTAGATTGTTAGCTTTGATAGTTGATAGGGGGCATGGATTAGATATTGTTGTTGTAGGTTGTACATACCCATGACAAACTTTTTTTCTAAAAAAGACTTATTACTAAATGAATGAAATAGTAATGATAGTAAACATAATTGCAATTATTAAACTTATTGTATTTTTATACTTTGTACCAATTGGGT
>Ga0114996_10007184_pt1 | contig 12686 bp, 22 predicted proteins | sample ArcticOcean_MG_C_4_FD_87039 | JGI IMG/M metagenome (GOLD analysis project Ga0114996, IMG submission 87039) | Marine microbial communities from western Arctic Ocean - ArcticOcean_MG_CB4_134 | ecosystem: Environmental > Aquatic > Marine > Oceanic | place: Arctic Ocean: Canada Basin | collected... | reverse complement strand
GTTAAGTACGTAGCCCCTATTGTCGTTAAGCGAGTTAATATATCTTCAATATAGTAAGCTGTACTTTCACCAGGTCTTATACCTGGAACATAACCACCTTGTTTTCTTAAATTTTCTGCAGTTTCATTTGGATTGAACACAATTGATGTATAAAAAAAACTAAAAAATATTATACCTGAAGCATATAAAGCCATATAGAGAGGTTTGCCTTGTGAAAACATAGAAGAAAAACTAATAAGTAAGTCTGAATCTGAGAAAGTAAAATTTGAGAAAGTTACTGGCAACAATAATAATGCAGAAGCAAATATAGCTGGTATAACTCCAGCTGTATTTATTCTTAATGGTAAGAAAGAAGACTCTCCGCCATAAACTTTAGATCCCATTTGTCTTTTGGGATAATTTATAAGAATTTTTCTTGTAGCTCTTTCTATAAACACAATAAAAGCAACTGTGCTAATAACTAAGATAAATATAATTAATATAGCAGAAACTGTTAAAGCGCCAGTTCGTCCAAGCTCAAAAGTTGCAGCAAGAGCTCTTGGGATTTCAGCTACAATTCCAGAAAATATGATTAAAGATATACCATTTCCAATACCTCTCTGCGTAATTTGCTCACCAAGCCACATAAGAAAAAGAGTGCCTGCTACTAATGAGATTATACTAGTTACCTTAAAAAAAGTTCCAGGATCTATAACTACACCTGTTGAACTTTCTAAGCCAACGGCAACACCATAACCTTGCATTGTCGCAAGAAAAACGGTTCCATATCTTGTGTATTGAGTAATTTTTTTTCTTCCAATTTCTCCCTGATTTTTTAAATTTTTAAAATACTCTGAAACACCCGTAAGCAACTGAACTATAATTGATGAAGATATATAAGGCATTATTCCTAACGCAAACAATGCCATTCTTTTTACTGCACCACCTGAAAATACATTAAACATTCCCAATAAACCTTTTTGGTTTGTTTGCATTAAGTTTTGGAGAGATAATGAATCTATACCAGACAATGGAATATAAGTGCCTAACCTATATACACAAAGTATTGCCAGTGTAAAAAATATTCTATTTCTTAAATCAGCATTCATTTGGTAAAAAATAATTTAATTGTTTATTTTATTAACGAAACCTTTCCACCTGATTTCTCAATCTTTTCTTTAGCTTGGCCTGAAATTGAATTTACTTCAATATCAAATTTTTCCTTAATATCTCCCATACTAAGTATTTTTAATCTATTATACTTTTTATTTATCAAATTTGCTTTTTTTAATACTGATAATGTGAGAATTGAATTAGTTGGTAACTTTTTTTTTATTATAATTTCCTGTATTTTAGAAATATTTAAAACAGCTGTAGTTTTTTTGTTTTTATTATTAAAACTTTTAAAGCCTCTTTTAGGCAGTCTTCTATATAAAGGCATTTGACCTCCTTCAAAGCTTTTAATAGCAACACCAGATCTAGATTTTTGACCTTTGTGACCTCTGCCTGAAGTTTTTCCTTTTCCAGAACCTATGCCTCTACCTGGTCTTATTTTGCTTTTCTTTTTTTCTTTAGTTTGTAAATTATTTAATTTCATTAGTATAAATATTATTGTTTCATTTTTGTCACTTCAGCAATTGTTTTGCCTCTTATTTTTGCAATTAGTTTTGGTGTATTTTGGTTTTGTAAAGCTTTAAGGCAAGCTCTTAAAACGTTCATAGGATTTTGAGATCCTAAAGATTTAGCTACAACATCCTTAATGCCAACAACTTCACAAACAGCTCTAATAGGTCCTCCTGCAATAATTCCTGTACCAGAAGGGGCTACTCTTAACAATACTTTTCCGGCTCCATCCTTGGCTAAAATATCATGATGTAAGGTTCTACCTTCTTTTAATGGAATTTTAATTAAATTATTTTTTGCATTTTCAGTTGCTTTCTTAATTGCATCAGGTACTTGTTTAGATTTACCATGACCGTATCCTATTGAGCCTGCTTGATTTCCAACAACTACTAAAGCAGAAAAACCAAAACGTCTTCCACCTTTAACAACTTTAGTTATTCTATTTATCGAAATAAGTTTATCTTTTAAGTTAATGTCATTCATAAGTTATAATAATTAAAAATTTAAGCCATTTTTTCTTAATGTATCAGCAAAAATTTTAATTCTACCGTGATATCTATAGCCTCCCCTATCAAAATACACTTGGGTAATTTTTTTCTCGACAGCTTTTTTAGCTAATATTGTCGCAACATCAATTGATAAATCATTTTTATTTTTTTTCTCTGATTGGTTATTTTTTTTTAGAGAAGTAGCTGATATCAAGGTCTTGTTATGTTTATCGTCAATAATTTGAGCAGAAATATTTTTTAGTGATCTAAAAATTGTTAAACGATACCTATCCGTATTTACCATCTTTAATTTATTTCTATTTCTTTTTGTTCTTTTTAAGTTTGATTTATAATTCATTTTTTATTTCTTTTTCCCTTCTTTTCGTCTTACAAACTGTCCTCTAACTTTAATACCTTTGCCTTTGTAGGGTTCTACAGGCTTAAACTTTTTAATTTCAGAAGCAACTTTTCCCACAATATCTTTGTCGATACCACTAATCTTAATAATTGTTGATTTTTCAACGATAATTTTAACTTCTTTAGGTATCTTGTATGAAATGTCATGACTAAAACCAAGTTGTAAATTTAATATATCACCTTTTAAAATAGCTCTAAAACCCACTCCTGTTAATTCTAATATTTTTTCGTGTCCTGAACTTACGCCTATTACAGCACTATTTACTATACTTCTAACAGTTCCCCACATCATTTTACTTTCTTCATTTTTTTTTAAAATTTTCAAAATTAAACTTTGCTCTGATATAGACGCAGAAAATATTTTTTCATTTAAACTAAGTTCTTTTGAACCTTTGGGTCCTTTTAAAATTAATTTACCTGATTCCATTTTAACATTAGTGTCTTTTGGTATAGGTATGGGTTTTTTTCCAAGTTTTGACATGATTTAAGATACCTTACAAATTACTTCGCCACCAATTTTTTTATTCCTAGCATCATTATCACTCATTATGCCTTCTGATGTAGAAACAATGGCTAGTCCTAAACCATTTTGAATTCTTGGTATTGTGTCAGCTTTCACATAAACTCTTCTACCAGGTTTAGAGACTCTACTAATTTCTCTTATTACAGGTAGACCATTATTATATTTTAAATCAACATGTAATTTGCCTTTGTTTGTATCGTCAGATAAAATTTTATAATCAGCAATAAAACCTTCTTTTTTTAAGACTTCTAGAATTCTTTCTCTATATTTAGAGCCAGGAATCATAACTTTTTTTAATGCACGCATCTGAGCATTTCTTATTCTTGTTATCATATCGCTTATCGGATCAACTAATGTCATTTATAATACCTCCATTTACCAGCTTGATTTAGTCATACCAGGAATTTTACCTTCAAGAGCTAATTCCCTAAGAGCTATTCTTGATATTTTTAACTTTCTATAAACACCATGAGGTCTACCTGTAATCTCACATCTGTTTCTTATTCTTATTTTTGAAGAATTTTTAGGAAGTTTTGTAAGTTTTAATTGCGCATTAAATCTTTCTTCTAGAGGAAGTTTTTTATTATTAATAATTTTTTTCAAAGTTTCTCTTTTTTTTGCATACTTTTTGGAAAGTTTTATTCTTTTAAGATTTCTTTGAACAGCGCTTGTTTTTGCCATGATTAATTGTTGTTCCTTTCTTCTTTAGATTTATTTTTAATAAAAGGAAAATTCATTTCTTCTAATAATACTAAGGTCGTTTCTTTATTTTTTCCACTTGTAACTATAGTAATATCCATTCCTCTTATATTATCAACTTTATCAAAATTAATTTCTGGAAATATAACGTGTTCTTTTATTCCTAAACTGTAGCCTCCAAATTTATCAAAACCTTTTTGACTCAAGCCTTGAAAGTCTTTAATTCGTGGCAAGGCGATATTTACTAAGCGATCGACAAACTCATACATTTTTGAACCTCTTAATGTAACTTTAATACCAGCTGGAGTACCTTGTCTGGTTTTAAAGTTGGAAATTGATTTTCTAAATATTGTAATAACTGGTCTTTGTCCACTTATTAAGCTCATATCTTCTACACAATTTTTTAGTATAGTTTTGTTACTTCCATCAACACCTAGGCCCATGTTTAAAACCACTTTTTCTAATTTGGGTACCGTTAATTTGTTTTTTAGCGATAATTTTTTTTGAATATTTGGAACAATAACTTTTACGTACTGTTCTTTTAATCTAGGATTCATTTTTTGTCCTTTTTGTTATTTTTTGTATCTGCAGCTTTGCTTTCTAGATTTCTAATATTAGATATATCTAAATAATTTTCTTTACTGATAATTCCACCTTTTTTTTCTTTAGTAGTTTTTAAATGTTTTTTAATTATATTAATTCCTTTAACTTTAACTTTAGAAGTATGGTCCATTCTCAAAATTTCAATAATTTCTCCTTTTTTCCCTTTATCTTTGCCAGAAATTATTTCAACTTGGTTACCTTTTTTAATCATAATTATAATACCTCCGGAGCTAATGAAATAATTTTTGTTTGACCTTTAGTTCTTAATTCTCTAGTTACGGGGCCAAAAATTCTCGTGCCCATTGGCTCTCCTTTTTCATCTGTTATAACTACAGCGTTATTATCAAATTTAACTGTACTTCCATCGTTTCTATAAATTGCTTTTTTCGTTCTAACGACTACCGCTTTATGAACTGAACCTTTTTTAACCTTACCATTTGGTATAGCGTCTTTAACACTTATAACAATAAGATCTCCAATAGACGCATATCTTCTTTTTGATCCGCCTAAAACTTTTACACATTCAACTCTTTTAGCTCCAGTGTTATCTGCTACAGTTAATTCTGTTTGTATTTGTATCATTATTTACTAAACACTTCCCATCTTTTCATTTTAGAATAAGGTTTTGACTCTATTATTTTAACATCATCGCCTGCCTTAAATTTATTATCTTTATCATGTACATGATACTTTTTTGTTGATGTTATCACTTTTCCAAAAAAGGGATGTGCATATCTTCTTTTAACCAAAACGATAATTGTCTTATCATTTTTATCTTTTATTACTTTGCCATTTAATATTTTTTTAGTCATGCTGTTTATGGTTACCAATCTTAGTTAACAATCTAGCGATATCTTTTTTTATTTGAGAAACTTTTGCAGTATCTTCAAGTTGTCCATTAACCTTTTTAAACCTTAGGTTAAATAGATCTTTTTTAAAAGTTTCAACTTTTTTTTTTGTTTCATCATCACTTAAACTTTTAATTTCTTTTTTTTTCATTAAAATCTCTTAATAAATTTTGTTTTTATTGGTAATTTTGCTGAAGCTTTATAAAGAGCTTCTCGTGCCACACTTTCTGTGATTCCGTCAACTTCAAAAATTATTCTTCCAGGTTTTACTCTACAAACCCAGAATTCAGGATTACCTTTACCTTTTCCCATTCTTACTTCTACTGGTTTTTTTGATACAGGTATGTTGGGAAAAATTCTTAACCATACCTTACCCGAACGTTTCATATATCTAGTAAGAGCGACTCTAGCAGCTTCAATTTGTTTTGAAATAATTCTCTCTGGCTCCATAGCTTTTAATCCATAAGTTCCATAGTTTAATACTTCACCTCGTCCAGCTTTTCCGTGGATTCTACCTTTGTGAGCTTTTCTATATTTAGTTCTTGTTGGTTGAAGCATTTTCCTTTTCCTTTTTATTTATTTTTCGGGTTAAAAGTTCACCTTTATATATCCAAACCTTAATACCTATTATTCCATATGTTGTTAAAGCTTCCGCTTCTGCGTAGTCAACTTCTGCTCTTATAGTATGTAATGGAACACTTCCTTCACGTAACCATTCTGTCCGTGCAATTTCATTTCCACCTAATCTTCCACTTATACCAACTCTTATACCTTTAGCTCCGAGCCTAAGAGCAGATTGTATTGCTCTTTTCATCGCTCTTCTATACGAAATACGTTTAACAAGTTGTTGAGCTATATTTTCTGCAACAAGAAAAGAATTTAACTCTGGTTTTTTTATTTCTTTAATATTTAGGCTTATTTCCGTGCTTGATATTTTAGATAAATTTTTCTTTATTTTGTCTACATCTGAACCTTTTTTACCAATAACAAAGCCTGGTCTAGAAGTATGAATTGTAATAATACATTTTTTACTAGTTCTCTCTATTATTACTTGAGCAACTCCTGAATTAATTATATTTTTTTTGATATAATCTCTAATTTTAAAATCTTCTATTAGAAATTGACCATATTTATTTTTTTTGGCAAACCATACAGAATCCCAGTCTCTATTTATTCCTATTCTAAATCCTATTGGATTAACTTTTTGTCCCATGAATCTCCTTCTTTTCTTTCATTTTTTCAGACAATATAATTGTTACATTACTAAATGGTTTTTTAATAGCGCTGGCTCTTCCTTTTGCTCTTGGTCTAAATCTTTTTAAAACAATTGATTTACCTACATAAGCTTCAGATACGACAAGATTGTCAACATCATATTGGTAATTATTTTCAGCATTTGATACAGCTGACTGGACCGTTTTTTTTATATCTTGAGCAATTCTTTGTCGTGCAAAAGATAAATCTCGTATAGCAACATCAACTTTTTTACCACGAATAAACTTTAACAAAAGGTTTACTTTTCTTGGACTTGATCGCACATTGCGATTAATTGCTTTTACGATATTTTTATTTTTTACCATCTTTGCCTCCTGAAGCTGGCGAAGTAGATTTTTCCTGTGCTGCTTTTTTGTCTGCTGGTGTATGCCCATGAAAAGATCTTGTTGGTGAAAATTCACCTAGTTTATGGCCCACCATTTCTTCAGATATCTTTATAGGAATAAATTTTTTACCATTATATATTAAAAAACTTATACCCACAAATTCTGGTATGATTGTTGATTTTCTTGACCAAGTTTTAATTGGTGTTTTGTTTGTTTGATTTTTAATTTTATCAACTTTTTTAAGTAAACTTGGATCGACAAAAGGACCTTTCCATACTGATCGTGCCATAATTTATTTCCTTTTCTTTCTTTTTGAAATTATATATTTCTCTGTAACTTTATTTTTTCTTGTTTTTAAACCTTTTGCTGCTTGACCCCATGGTGACACTGGGTGCCTTCCTCCTGAAGTTTTTCCTTCACCACCTCCATGTGGGTGATCAACAGGATTCATAGCTACTCCTCTAACGGAAGGTCTTTTTCCTTTCCATCTGTTTCTGCCTGCTTTACCTATTTTAATATTTTTATGCTCACTATTTGAAACTGATCCAATGGTAGCTCTAGCAGTATTAATAACTTTTCGAATTTCTCCAGAAGCTAACTTTATGATGCAATAATTCTCATCTGATCCTGAAATTTGCGCTGATGATCCAGCAGATCTCGCCAATTTTCCACCACTGTTAGGTTGCAACTCTATGTTATGAATATCTGTACCTGCAGGAATGTCGCCCAGTGGCATACAATTTCCAACCTTAATATCTTTTTTATTTCCTGAAATAATTTCATCACCTTTTTTGATGTTATTTGGAGCTATTATGTAATTCAATGTATTATCTTCATATTTAACTAAAGCTATGTAACCTGATCTGTTAGGATCATATTCTATTCTTTCAACAGTTGCCTTCATATCGTCTTTTTTTCTATAAAAATCAATTTCTCTATATTTATTTTTGTGACCAGCTCCTCTTCTTCTAGATGTAATTCTTCCTAAATTATTTCTTCCTCCAGTAGAATTTTTTCCAAAAGTTAAAGATTTAATTGGTTTGCCTTTCCATAGATCTTTTTTATCAACAAGAACTGTTCCTCGTGTAGACTTGGTGTAAGGTTTAAATGTTTTTAATGACATAATTATATTCCAGTAGCTAGATCAATACTTTGACCTTTTTTTAAAGTTACTATAGCTTTTTTATAACCTGGTTTTTTAGACTTTTTTCCTTTAACTAATTTTGTTTTTCCCTTTGTATTTATTGTATTAACTTTTATGACATTTACTTTAAATATTTTTTCAATTGTTTTTTTAATAATATTTTTTGAGGCACCATCATCAACTTTAAAAACAATTTTGTTAAATTCAGATAATGAAGTTGCTTTTTCAGTAATAGTTGGAGATTTTATTATGTCGAAAGAATTAAATTTTTTCATTTGATTAATCTTTCCTGTAATAATTTTATCGATGTAGTGGTGAATATTACATTTTTATATTTTAATATATCATAAACATTAGCTCCATTATGTTCTATGATTTTTAAATTAGGTATATTTTTTGTTGATTTAATAATTTTAGTTGTTGAATTTTTATCTGAAATTATTAGAGCATTTAACAGCTTATTCTTTTTTAAAAAGTTATTAAAAAGTTTTGTTTTTTTAATTTCTTCTTTAAAATCTTCAACGACAAAAAGTGAATTATCATTATTTTTGAGAGACAAAATTTGTTGCAAACCTAATTTTTTAACTTTTTTATTTATTTTAAGAGTTCGATAGACAGCACCTTTGGGTCCATGCGCAACACCACCACCAACGAATATAGGAGCTTTACGACTACTGTGTCTTGCTCCTCCAGTTCCTTTTTGAGCATAAATTTTAGCAGTAGCTCCAGACACTTCATTTCTTTGTTTGGTCTTGGCCGTTCTTGGTTTTAAATGATTTATTTGCCAATTAACAATTGATTTAATTAGTTCTTTATTTGGTTTTGCTTTAAAAATTTTATCTGACAATTCTATGTCGTCAATTTTTTGATCTTTAATGTTTATAACTTTTACTTTCATTTTATTTTTTTTCTGTCGTTGTTTTAAGTTCTGGTTTAGCTTTTGAAGCAGTTTTGTTTTTACCTGATTTTTCTTGATTTTCAGCTTGTAATTTTTTAACTTTTTCTATTGAGCTAATTTTATTAAAATTTTTTGCAGTTTTCCTAATTAATACAATTGAATTTTTTGAACCTGGAATGGATCCTTTTAAAAAAATAAGATTATTTTCTAAATCTGACTTTATAATTTCAAGATTTTGGATAGTTCGTATTTTGTCACCCATATGTCCAGCCATTTTCTTGCCCTTAAAAACCTTACCAGGATCTTGTCTTTGACCTGTTGATCCATGAGATCTGTGAGAAACAGAAACACCATGAGTAGCTCTTAAACCTGCAAAGTTGTGTCGTTTCATAACTCCAGCAAAACCTTTACCTATTGTTTTTGCCGTAACATCGACAAACTTTTGATCTTTAAATACTTCTAATCCTATTTCATTACCTTCTTTGTAATCAGAAATATTTTTTACTCTAAATTCTTTTAGAATTTTTTTAGGTTCCGTAGATTTTTTAGCAAAAAAACCTTTCATTTGGTTGGTAAGTTTTGAATTTTTTATTTTTCCAAATCCTACTCTAATTGCATCGTAACCTCTTTTATCTTTAGTAATTACATCAAGTATTCTTCCTTTTTCAACAGATAGCACCGTGACTGGAATTGATATTCCAACGTCAAAAAACTCTCTTGTCATTCCTATTTTTTTTCCAATTAATCCAATTGTCATAATTTTATAACTTTATTTCTATATCAACACCTGAGGCTAAATCTAATTTCATTAAAGCTTCAACAGTTTGTGGTGTAGGGTCTAGTATATCTATTAACCTTTTATGGGTTCTTGTCTCAAATTGCTCTCTGCTTTTCTTGTCAATATGAGGTGATTTGAGAACTGTAAAAATTTCTTTTTTAGTTGGTAAAGGTATCGGTCCCTTAATTCTTGCACCAGTTCTTTTTGCTGTATTTACTATTTCAATTGTAGATAAATCTAAAATTTTATTATCGTATGCTCTTAAGTGAATTCTTATATTTTGATTTTCCATAATTTATGCTAATTTTTTTGTTACCTCATCTTGTACATTTTGGGGAACTTTGTCATAATGATCAAAAAACATTGAATACTGAGCTCTTCCCTGTGACATAGATCTTAAATTATTTATATAACCAAACATGTTTGCTAAAGGTACCATTGCACTAATTACTGTCGCATTACCTCTTTTGCTTGTTTCAGAGACTTGACCTCTTCTACTATTCAGGTCACCTATTACGTCACCCATATAATCTTCAGGTGTTATAACCTCAACTCTCATAACTGGTTCTAAAAGTTTTAATATTCCTTTTGAGCAAGCTTCTTTAAAACAGTATCTTGATGCAATTTCAAATGCCAAAACACTTGAGTCGACATCATGATGCAATCCATCTAAAATTGTAACCTTGTAATCTATTAAAGGAAAGCCTGCTAAAATACCACTATCAGCTACACTCTCTACACCTTTTTCAACACCAGGAATAAATTCTTTGGGTATAGATCCACCCTTAATTTTATTTTCAATTTCTCGACCTTTACCAGGTTGAAGTGGTTCTACACATAATTCTACTTTAGCAAACTGTCCAGCTCCACCACTTTGTTTTTTATGTATATATGTAACAGTTGCAGGTTTTAATATTGTTTCTCTGTAGGCAACTTGTGGAGCGCCAATATTAGCTTCTACTTTAAATTCTCTTTTCATTCTATCTACAATTATGTCTAAATGAAGTTCGCCCATACCCTTAATAATAGTCTGACCTGATTCTTCATCTGAAGTAACTCTAAAGGAAGGATCTTCTCTAGCTAATCTACCCAATGCTTCTCCCATTTTTTCTTGGTCAGCTTTTGTTTTAGGTTCAACAGCAATTTCAATAACAGGATCAGGAAACTCCATAGGTTCCAAGAGAATTGGATTAGCTTCATCGGATAGAGTGTGACCAGTTATAGTATATTTAAGGCCTGCCAGGGCTACTATGTCGCCAGCATTAGCTTCTTTAACATCCTCTCTACTATTTGCGTGCATAAGTAACATTCTCCCAACTCTTTCTTCTTTATCTCTAGAAGTATTATATATGCCACTAGCTGCTTTTAATGTTCCAGAATATATTCTTATAAACGTTAGGGTTCCAACGAAAGGATCAGTTGCAACTTTAAATGCAAGAGCAGAAAAAGGTGAATTATCATCAAATTTACGCTCAAGCTCATCTTTAGAATTTGGTTTTGTTCCTTTAATTGAACCTATATCAATAGGACTTGGTAAAAAATCTACAACTGCATCTAATAATGGCTGAACTCCTTTATTTTTAAAAGCTGAACCTGTTAAAATTGGGACAAAGTCAAAATTTATACATCCCTTTCTAATACACGAAATTAAATCAAGTTCTGAAATTTCCTTACCATTTAAGTAAGCTTCCATTAGTTTTTCATCTTGTTCTACGGCCGTCTCTATTAATTCTTTTCTATATTTTTCAGATTCTTGTTTAAGATCATCTGGTATATCTGTATATTCAAACTCAGCACCTAGTTTTTCATCTTTCCATATAATTGCTTTCATTTTAACTAAATCAACAACACCTTTTAATGCTGATTCCATACCAACAGGTATTTGTACCACTAAAGGCTTTGCTCCAAGTCTATCTTTAATCATCTCTACACAGTTAAAAAAATCAGCTCCAGTTCTATCTAGCTTATTCACAAAACAAATTCTAGGAACTTTATATTTATCTGCTTGTCTCCAAACAGTTTCTGATTGAGGTTCAACTCCTGCAACTCCATCAAATACACAAACTGCACCATCTAAGACTTTTAAAGATCTCTCTACTTCAATCGTGAAATCTACGTGACCTGGTGTATCAATAATATTAATTCTATGATCTTTCCAAAAACATGTAGTTGCGGCTGAAGTTATAGTTATACCTCTTTCCTGCTCCTGCTCCATCCAATCCATAGTAGCGGCACCATCATGAACTTCACCAATCTTATGACTTTTTCCAGTATAAAATAAAATTCTTTCAGTTGTAGTAGTTTTTCCAGCATCTATGTGAGCCATAATGCCTATATTTCTATATTTATCTAGTTTATGAGTTCTTGTCATTTTTTTACCATCTGAAATGTGCAAATGCTTTATTTGACTCTGCCATCTTGTGAGTATCTTCTCTTTTTTTCATTGCAGATCCTTTTCTTTGATAAGCATCCATTAGTTCGTTAAATAATTTATCTGACATTGTTTTATTTTTTCTTTTTCTTGAAGCTTCAAGCAACCATCTCATTGCTAAGGTTTGTGATCTTTTAGTTTTAACCTCTTGAGGAACTTGGTAAGTTGCTCCACCAACACGTCGAGATCTAACTTCAAGATTGGGTCTTATATTGTTAATTGCGTCATTAAAAACTTTTATAGGATCTTCTTTAGTTTTTTCCCCTAATTGTTTCAAGGCTTCATAAATTAATTTTTCAGCAGCAGCCTTTTTTCCGTCATACATTACGAAATTTATAAATTTTGATAATGTTAAAGATTCATATTTTGGATCTTGATAAATTTTTCTCTGAGGTGCTCTATTTTTTCTAGACATATTTTTATTTTGGTTTTTTTGCCCCGTATTTAGATCTTTGCTGTTTTCTAGCAGTGACACCTTGTGTGTCTAAATTTCCTCTTAAAATATGATATCTGACACCGGGTAAATCTTTTACTCTCCCACCTCTAATTAAAACAACTGAGTGTTCTTGCAAATTATGTCCTTCTCCAGGAATATAACATGTAACTTCATGACCATTTGATAATCTAACTCTAGCAACTTTTCTTAAAGCAGAG
>Ga0114996_10007182_pt1 | contig 12689 bp, 10 predicted proteins | sample ArcticOcean_MG_C_4_FD_87039 | JGI IMG/M metagenome (GOLD analysis project Ga0114996, IMG submission 87039) | Marine microbial communities from western Arctic Ocean - ArcticOcean_MG_CB4_134 | ecosystem: Environmental > Aquatic > Marine > Oceanic | place: Arctic Ocean: Canada Basin | collected... | reverse complement strand
TGCCGTGATGATCTGCTCCGGCGTGTGTCGTCTCCTGCTCATTGCTGACCTCCTCGCTGAATCTCCGACCAGCTCAGATCCTAACATCCGCTCTGGTCTCCTTTCAGGGGGTCACGCCAAGCTGCCACTCTGAGGGCAGATAGGACTGTAGTTGCTCGAACATGACGCTTACCTCGCTCGCGGGAACCGGAAAAATCCGAATCGCCCGCCTTCAGGGGGTGTTTTCAGTCGATTGTCTTCCGACCGGAACGGGTCCTTCTACCCACCAACTGTAAACCGGACTGTGTCTAGAACGGCGCCGTTGGCGTCTCGCACTTCGACGCGCCAATTGCCGGACCACTCCGGGGGAATGGCCTTGTTGCTCCACGTCCTCCACGGAGATCCGCCGACGCGCAGTTCGAGATCGGCTCTTTCGACATCGCCTTGGATCCAGACGTGGTGGAGGGTGGTCTCGCCAGCGGCGCCTTCGACGAGGCTCCAGGCATAAACCCTCTCCACGTCGGCCCGGAACGTCGTGGCTACGCCCGACGGCATCCGGTCGACGACGTTGGTCGCCACCGACAGTTCTGAGACAGTGAGGGCACTCTGCGCGGAGGCAGCGTGCGGAAGCATTAGCACCACTAGCGCGATTGCGATCACGGACGTCGTCAGTGTTTTCATGGCTGTTCCCTCGTAAAGGACCCGGCCGGGGCCGGAGGGTGGGTCGGTGAACGCGGTGCGCGTTGCATCGATTGCGCCGAGGCCGCAAGAAAACGAGCGGCGACGGTCCTGGCTTGTTGCCGCCATTTCAGAGGCACTAGCCGCGCTAATAGGGGAAGTAGGAACATTGTATGTCTCCGACACGGGAACCGGGGGACTCCTTTACTGGAGTCGGCCAGGCTTTCTGGGAGGCGCCCAGAGGGTGAATCCCGCCTAGGGGATCATCCCGTTCAGGATGAAATCCTGGGGGTCGATGGCTCTCCCACCGACCCAGATTTCGTAGTGCACGTGAGGGGCGGTGGCGGTTCCTGTCTCTCCCACCTGGGCAACAGGAGTGCCACGCTCGACTCGTTGGCCCTTCTCGACCAAGAACTTCGAGGCATGCGGATATCGGGTCAGATAACCGAAGCCGTGATCGACCTCAACCGTATTTCCGTAACCGATTTTCCAACCCACATACGACACGACACCTTCCGCGGTTGCTTGAATGGGCGTGCCTTCCTGAGCATGTAAATCGATCCCCTCGTGCGGGAGCGCTCGGTCGTAAATGGGATGCATCCGGGCGTAACTGAATCCGCTCGTAATCGGTCCATCCGTGGGACTGATCGACGGGGTGGATCGAAGCAGGTCATGATGAGCGCCTAGGCTGTCCATGGCCTCCGAGGGGCTCTCAGAGAGCAAGCGCGCACGGCGCTCCAGCGCGAGGATGTCGTAAGACGTCGCGAACGTCACTGCGGCCGTCTCGGGATCCTCCGCCCAGAGGTCGCTGGATGCGGGCGTGAGCATGCCCGGTCCGCCGACGCCCACCTCAAAAATTTCTTCATCAATGACGTCGAGGCCGGCCAGGAGCCGGAAGCTCTCGTCTTTCTCGATCAGAACGTCGATCGATCCCTCCATCTCAGCCACCCGCTCCTGAATTTGTCCGATCTCGGCGGAGAGTAGTAATTTCTGGCGTTGGAGCTTCAAGACGTCGAACCGGGCTGAGCCGTTGACGGCGACGAGCATGGAAAGGACGGTCACTGTGAGGATTCCGCCTGCTGCGATCGAGCCCAAATAATGCATGGCGCGACTCGACATGGCGTATTGACGTGTCCTTTTCTCATGGTCCGCCATGCACACGAAAGTCCATCGCTTACTTGCCATTAATAGTTCCTGGGCTGGTGACGGGGCGCCTCGGCCGTACTTCCGCCGCAGAATGCGCGTCGCGGACCTCGGTCATCGGGGGACGCTCGTGCACACCCGGATCCCGTCTGAGTCCAGCGGGTAGGGTGGTTACGGTTGGATGGTGCAGTTTTCTGGACATATTTGTTAATGCCATTCCAAGAGCGACCGTCACGTGCGTTTTCCTAGGTGGATCACCACAAGACACGTGCCGACCTCCGAAGGATTAGCATCATGTCCCACCTTGTGTATCTATCTCTTGTTATGACAGTGCGTTAGTGCCGATTACCTCAAAACGACATGAACATAAAAACAGGACGGATAGTGGCTAAAATGTGTCCAAAAACGGAAAAAATTGCCCAAGATACATGGGTCACCGTTCGACGGGCCTACCCTTGTGAGATCGGTCCAGGGCGGGAAATACTTGAATCAACCGATGCCGGAGGGAGCATGAAGGCTCTCCGCATGAAGACTCTCGGCCGGAAGACTCTCGGTGTGATCATGACGGCGGTTGCGATTACTCTTACGGCACCCGCGGACGGAGCGGCCCAGGCTGATTTGAGCGGAACGTGGGACGTCACGGTAACTACCCAACAAGGTGCACAGCCCCCGTTTACCATCGTCATCGTGCAAGACGGCCAAGATCTGATCGCGACCGGCGACGCAGAGGAAATGGGACGAATCGAGATGGCGGGTACACTCGACGGCTCCAGCGTCCGCTTTCAGTGGGACCTCTACATCGAAGGGAATGCGCTGCCGATGGTCTTCGTTGGCACGATCGCCGACGATGGCACGATTGCCGGCACGGCAGATTTCGGCGGTTTCAGCAGCGGCGACTGGTTCGCAAAACGAGCCGAGGGGTGACGTCGCTCGGGAAGCTCCCGCACCCTGGCGATGCGGATGTCACGGTCTTATGATAATCGATTGCTAGAAAAGTCGATTATCGAAACTCCCCGAATCGCTTGGATCCGCCCCCGAAGAGGGGCTCCGTCGGTTCACCGCTTGACTAGTGAGGAAGCCATGTCAACACGATCCTGCAGACTCCAAAGCCATCCGACTGGGTTCGCCCTATTGCTCGGCCTACTGCTGGTGGCGCCGACGCTCGGCTTCGGGCAAGAGCGCGAAAACCCCTACGGGGAGTGGCGTTACCAGAGCGGAGACGCATGGGGCACTCGCTTCTCGCCCGTCGATCAGATCGACGGGGCGAACTTCGCCGACCTCGAGGTCGCGTGGGAGTGGAGAGCGGACAACTTCGGCCCGATGGTCGACCAACAGTTCAAGTCCACGCCGACGTACATCGACGGGCTCCTTTATACCGTCGCCGGCCAGCGCCGCACGGTAGCGGCCATCGACCCGGCGACGGGAGAAACTGCGTGGACCTACCGTGAACCGAATACCGAGCGGTGGGAACGCTCGATGCGCCAGAACTACGGGAAGGGGGTTGCGTACGGAGAAGTCGACGGAAGAGGTGTGATTTTCTACATTTCTCCAGCGTTCTTCCTCCACGCTTTGGACGCCAAGACCGGTGAGCACATCCAGAACTTTGGCTCACGGGTGCCGATCGAGGGCTTTCCTTCGACCGGTGTGGTGGACTTGCTCGTTCCACTCATCGCGGATTGGGGCCCCTGGCTGGCCCACGACGGCGAATACGATCCTGCCCACGGCATTCCTAGAGAGCTCGGCTACATCACCTCCTCGTCGCCTCCCATCGTGGTGAACGGTGTGGTTGTGGTCGGAAACTCGGCAGAGCAAGGATACAATCAGACCCGGATCGAAAACGTGCCCGGCGACATCCTCGCTTTCGACGCCCGGAGCGGTGACTTCAAGTGGAAGTTTCACGTGATTCCACGGCCGGGCGAGTTCGGTCACGAAACGTGGCTCAACGACGCGTGGGAGTGGACCGGCGACGTCTCCTCGTGGGCGCCGATGTCCGCGGACGAAAATCTCGGGCTCGTGTACTTCCCCACCAACCCGCCGACGATCGACTATTTCGGCGGGTTCCGCCCCGGAGCAGGCCTTTTCGGGACGAGTGTGGTTGCCCTCGACGTTCAGACGGGCGAACGCAAATGGCACTTCCAGACGGTCCACAACGACCAGTGGAACTACGACCTACCCAACGTTCCGATTCTTGTCGATCTAGAAGTGGACGGGCGGCCGATTCCTGCTCTCGTCCAGACCTCGAAGACCGGCATCATCTACGCGTTCAACCGCGAGACTGGGGAACCGATTTGGCCGATCGAGGAGGTCCCTGTTTTCCAGACGGAAGTACCTGGAAACTGGACTTCACCCACACAGCCCCTTCCGACGAGACCCGAGCCGTCCGAGCCCCTCGGCCTCGATGAAGACGACCTCATCGACTGGACGCCCGAGCTGCGCGCAGAGGCGATGGCGCTGATCCAGAACTATCGGATCGGCGGACCGTTCATGCCCAGGCTGTTTACGGGCCACGACGCTGGCGTCATCGATAACATCCGGTGCGCTGGAGGGTTGAATATCACGAATCCGGCGACGATGGATCCGACGACGGGCATTCTGTACGTGCCTTCATCCCGCCGTTGTGGTGGCGGCCTGGTGCAACCCGGCGCAGACGTGGATGAGCCCGACAATCCAGCGACGACCGGCACGACCATCTCCGAGTGGGTCGCCGGTCCGGGTGGCGGACTGCCGCGCGTGCAGGGTCTGCCGGTATGGAAGCCGCCGTACAACAGGCTTTCCGCGTACGACATGAACACGGGCGAAAGGATCTACTGGATTCCGATCGGTGACACCGACCCGGCGATCCGGAACCATCCGGGGGCGCGGGGCGTCGACCTCTCGAACTCGGGTGGCGGTGGAAACTCCATCCAGATGGTGGCGGGTGATCTCCTGTATGCGACGGAGGGATCCAGCGGACCGCCGGTCCTCAACGCCTACAACAAGCTGACCGGGGAGCACGTGGGCGAGATTCTACTCCCCTCCCCCGGGCAGTACGGGATGATGAGCTTCCTACACCATGATTATCAGCACGTCGTGGTGCAGCTCGGCAGCCCGGGCCGTTTGGTTGCTCTGAGGCTGCCCGGTATGGAGACCGGAGCGGTAGCGCACTAACGGGCGCTAGCCATCCGCTTCAGAGGCTTCTGCTACTTCAGAGGTTTCTGCTAGACAGAACTGAAAGCCCCCGACGGCCAAGCCGTCGGGGGCTTTCTTCATGGTCTACCGCTCGTTCAGCCGGAATACATACATCGCGTTGTGCCTGTTTCCGGGAGGGATCCGGATCTCGGGCGCCAGGAACCGGGAGACGTTCCAGGGGCTGCCACCGATGACGCCGGTGGGTATCGCGACGTACTGAACACCATCACCTTGGTTCCTTAGAATGCCCCAACTTCTTGGACCGCCGGGGCCTCAAAGCCTAACATAGGAAGTGGTACCACATCTGGGGGCACGTCAGTGTTCGTAATCGTCGACACCGATGCCGGCGAACACGTACCGACCTTGGGAAACCTCCGCGTTCTTCTCAGTTGTGCGGCCGATTTCTTCGGAGCGTGTGGCACCCTGTTGAGCGGAAGTCGGCGCCGCACTAGCCAACAGGAGGCAGACCGCAACGACCGAGCAACCGGGCATGGAAATGGTGGATAAAATCATCATTCCCAAGATAGGCGGTGGACTTGGGCCCCGACAATCAATTCCGGGACGTCCGGAGCCCAAGGGGAGGTCGTGACGCCTACCGTTTCCGGGCCAGGGTCGGACCGTCGCCGATCAGTACCGTAGCAGGTACTGCAGCTTAACGAAGACCGCACGGTTCGTCTGTCGAAAAGAATCTGATGTGAACAGTTGATCGTCGACGCCGTCGCCGTCGCGATCGCCGAAAATGAGATCTTCTTGCCGATAGTGGTCATCGTACCCGACGTAGAACACGGTGCCCGCGTTGATCCGGTAGTTGAGGAGCACGTTGAAATCGAAGGTTTCATCGAGGCTGTTGAATTCGACAATGTTCCGAAGCGCCAGGCGATTGCTGAACTGGACGTCCGTACGGGCCCGCAAGATCTTGACGTCGAAGACCTCCGAGTTGTCGCGGGGGTCCGTGAGCCGGCTGCCGTTCAGGTTGATGTTGGTCTGCAGTCGCGAGTGCGGCTTCAGCGTGGCATTGAGGTTCCAGGTGGTACCTTCGCCCAGGAACGGTGTGTCGCTGAACCGGATCTGGTCCCCCATCGAAAAACCCGCACCAAATTGGTAGGTCCGGCTGGTGTTCACTCGGCCCCGGATCGCGTATCGAGTTTGTTCGAAGTCGGTCCCGAGGAAGCGCTCCATGTTCTGGCTGAACGTCCCGCTCACGTTGATGTTCCGCGCAAATTGAAATTCCGTGGACAGTCCAAAATTTTCGTCCTGGAGAACCTCCTCGAAGTCGTAGTTCCGTCGGTAGGTCACGCGTGGACCCCAGTTGATGAGCCACGTTTCGGGCCAGAAGCGGTATCCGAGCGCGGTCGAACCCTGACGAGTGTCACGACGACGGACGAAGCCGACGTCGGTGTCGAGGTCGGGGGAAATTTCATAGAAGAAGACGTCCCAGTCGACGTGTCGTCCTCCTCGGACCCACCGAGCCGTGAGCATGTGGCCGTCCTTTTCTCTCTCGCCCGACTCCTGATGCAGCGTCTCCACGGCTCGAAACCGGAATACGGTCGTGGGATTGAGGCGGAAGTTCCCATCGAGGTCGAACATTCGACTGTGACTCTCCGCGAACTCTCGATCCGTGATCATGGCTCCAACGGTCGACTCTGCATACACCTCGTAAATCCCCCGACCGATGAACGTGTAGGCGTCCTTACCAAAAACCGGATCGCTGGGGTCTCCGACGTTGCCTGGAGCCCGATCGTTGGTAGCCAGCATACCCAACGAGAGCGGGCCGACTTTACCTGATAGCTTCGCTCCGACATCGGGGTCCACGATCGTACGCGTATGCACGAGGGTGACGGGAGCCTGAATCCGGAAGATCTCGGAGCCCTCCAGAAAGAACGGCCTGAGCTCACCGAAAAAGAGCGGAAACCGCTGGTTGACCTCGATTTGGGCGCGGTCCGACTCGATTTGTGAGAAGTCGGGGTTGATCGTGAAGTCGGCGGTGAGGTTCGACGTGATCCCGTACTTCAGGTTGACTCCAGCATCCGGATCTACGTCCTGATTCACGAAGCCGGGCACCGTCGGATCGATCTCGCCGTACCGAATCGCCGTGAACGTGGGCAGAATTTCGATGTTGCGGCTCGTCGAGAGATCGGTCATACCCTCCAAAACGCCCATTTGGCCGAGGAAACTCGACTGGTCACGGGACATAGGAGCCCAGACCTGGTTCTCGGCGTCCTTGCTCTTGACCTCCCGGACGATCTGAAATCCCCAACGGTGTGGCTGGCCTTCAGGAGGAGTGGGATAACGGATGCTCTTGAACGGAATAGCCATTTCGGCCGTAAAGCCGTCGTCTACGATTTGGCCAGCGGTCTCGAACAGGGCATCCCAACTCCGATCGGCGAAAGGGATCGGCCCTCGGCCCCCCACCCGTGAGACGATGCCGTCGCCCTGGACCCCGTAACCGTTCACGTCGAAATCGTAGCCCTGCTGCTGATCCATGAAGGTGTCGAAGTAGATCGTCATTAAATCGTCCGCCGCTGCCCGATCTCGATCCACCCGATTCGCGCGCATGATCGATGGGTCTTCGTAGTGCGCATGGAAGCCGAAGTAGATCTGGTCTTCATCGTAGGCGATGTAGATGTCGGTCTCTTCCGTGGCCGGGGCTCCATCGAGCGGCGACTGCTGCACCAGCTCCGTAATCCGCGTGGCGGTCCGCCACACCGCGTCGTCCAGCCGGCCGTCGATGTCGGGGGGGGTGTCCGTTCGGGTAGGGCTGATCCGTGGCCGTCCCGCGAGCGCGCCGAAATCGAAGTCGTCGGTGGCGACCTCGGAAGACGTGGGCTGGGCAGGGACCTGGGCGGCGATTCCCGCGGGGAAGGTGACGAGGGTGAGGCCAAGGGCAACCGCAACCATAGAGCCGAGCGCCGGACTTCGAATTTCACGAGGCGGACCCCAGAAGACTCCCTGCGATCGGCTTGATTTTGAGCAGATGTCCGGGGATCTCGTCACTTGATCATCTCTTTTGGAATCGGTGTTAGAAAAGCGGTCGGTGGTTAGCCGGGGGAGCATCATCCTAGCGAGGGAAGGCCCGATTCGTCCATGAAGGGCCCCCCTCCCGCGCGGGACTAGCCGTCTCGTCTCGGCTTCGCTACCCTACCGGACGTTCATGAATGTCCTCGAAACCTTCGACATCCTCGGCGCGGGGGACCTCGATTAGAACTCCGGTTGTCGCAGTGAGTGACCGTGAAGGAGCTACTCTCATCGAGTTGCTCGTAGTCGTCCTGATCCTTAGCATCCTCGCCGCCATCGTGCAGCCCCGAATTAGCGACGTCGTGCTCAAGGCCCATGCGGCGGACGTGATCAGCGACGTCCGCGTCGTTCAGGTGGCCGTTTTCAGTTACGAGGCGGACCTGCAATCCTGGCCGGTAGAGGCGGCAGTGGGAGTGGTGCCGCCCGGGCTCGAGGCGTACCTGCCCACGGGCTTCGAACTCGCTAAAGAGGACTACACACTTGACTTCGAAAACTGGGGTGGCTCGCCTTACCTGATCGGGATCACGGTGGTCACCCCGAACGCCCCACTCGGGCTCAGGACGATGGAGATGATGGCCGCACCCAAGTGGAGCGCAGGGAACAAGTACACGTTGGTGCTCCAGTAGGACGGAAGCAGAGGCTAATTCAGGGGAAACGAGACCTGAAATTTGGTGACTCCAACCGGGATCTATACGCCATGATTAGAAGCAAGAGGTCAGTATTCGCCATCGAGAGTGCTCTCAGATTCGACGATCCGAGCCGTTTCGCCGGAATTGTCAATCCGACCCGCTTGGCGGGATTCGCGGTTGGAATGTTGCTCCTGGTCCTCGGTTGCGCTCCTTCCGAGCCCGCTTCTCTGAATGAGCTGGCAAGTAGCGCGCTCTCTCAGATCGGTGGCGAGTTGGAGGTGCCCGGCCTGAAAGCCCCGGTCGAGATCCTGCGTGACGAGTGGGGAATCCCGCATATCTATGCCCAGAACGACGACGACCTGTTCATGGCGCAGGGCTATGTGATGGCTCAGGACCGCCTTTGGCAGATGGAGATGTGGCGGCGTTGGCACGAGGGACGCCTCTCTGAAATTTTTGGGCCGGAGGCCTTCGACTACGACAAGCGTACGCGCCAGATGATGTTCCGAGGACCCTGGGACGCATCGGAATGGACGAGCTACCATCCGGACGGTGAGCGCATCTTTACGGCTTATGCCAACGGGGTGAACGCTTTTATCGAGCAGAACCGGGACAACCTGCCCGTCGAGTTCCAGCTCACCGGAGTCGAGCCCGATCCGTGGACCGCACAGACGGTGGTCCTACGCTGGGCTCAGGTAGGGCTTTCGAGCGTTCGTGGGCACGCGATCAGTGAGATTCAGCTCGCCATGAACGTGGCCCAGTACGGCGCCGAGGAGGCGAATCGCCGCGCGGCTCCGGATCCGTGGGACGATCTCGAGATTCCGGAAGGCCTCGACGTGAGCATCATCACCCAGGAGGTCCTCGACGCCATGCGGGCCGGCGACGGAGATCCGTTCTCGGGTGGGAGGCTCCCCGATCTGGAAGTCTTGGAACAATATCGGCAGCTCACTCCCGCTGTACGGACGGCTCAAGTCTCGAATCCGCAGATCGCGACCGAAGGGAGCAACAATTGGGTCATGAGCGGCGAGCGTTCGCCGACGGGCATACCGATTGTCTCGAACGATCCGCATCGACGGATCGAGATGCCCGCCCTGCGGTACTTCGTGCACCTCAACGCGCCGGGCTGGAACGTGATGGGCGGGGGTGAGCCTCCGTTCGTCGGGGTGGACGCCGGACACAACGAACGTATGGCGTGGGGCTTCACCTTCGCCGGGACGGACATGGTCGATGTGTTCGTGGAAGAGGTGAATCCGGAGGATCCGAACTCGGTCCGCTGGCAAGACGGCTGGGAGCCGTTACGGGTCATTCAGGAAGAGATCCGAATCAAAGGTGAAGCAGCACGCACGATTGACGTCAAGTTCAGCCGTCACGGCCCGGTCATCTACGAGGATGCGGAGAACGGCGTGGCGTACGCCGTTCGATCCGTGGTCCAGGATCCGGGTACAGCCGCGTACAAGGGCAGCTTCAAAATGGCTCAGGCGGAGAGCTGCAACGACTTCTTCGAACGGGCGATGTATTGGATGATTCCCACGCACAGCCTGATCTGCGGGGACGTCGAGGGTAACATTGCGCTCCAGGTGACGGGGCTCACGCCGAACCGTGATGGCTGGAACGGGCGGTTACCGGTTCCGGGCAACGGCAACTACGAGTGGAAGGGCTTTCGGGATGATCTGCCGCGGGAGTTCAACCCCGCCCGGGGCTACATCGCTACGGCCAACAACAACGTGCACCCCCCGGGTTATGAAGGTCGTCCGGTGTTCTATCACTCGAGCCGCGGTGTGGAGACGTCACGGATCACACGGCTCCATCAGATTCTCGGGAGTGGTAGGCTGTTCTCCGTCGAGGATCACAAAGCGATTCAACACGACGCGTACTCGCTACGGGCCGAGGGCGACATCCCAACTTTCCAGGGCTGGCAATCCGACGTCCCAGAAATCGAGCGGGCGAGAGCTCTGATCGCCGACTGGGACGCACTGCTGACAAAAGAGAGCACGGCCGCGGCCATCTACGTGGAATGGACCCGGCTGGCTGACGACGAAGCACAGAGCGGTGAGACGCCGAGCGCCGAGCGCCAAGCGCTGGCCGCCGAGGGTTTGGGCAAGACGATCGCGGCCCTTACGCAGGATTGGGGGGCGGACTGGACCGAATGGACCTACGGAAGAGGCAACCCCAGCGCACTCCCACATATATTCATTCCGGACTTCGATCTTCCTACGGTGGAGCGTCCAGGTGGCTTCGGAACGATTAACGCGACCGGCGCCAACTTCCGCCGCATCATCGACCTTTCGAACCTGGACAATTCGGTCGCGACGAACGCTCCGGGCCAGAGCGCCCAACCCGGTAGCCCGTTCTACGGTGACTTGGCGGACCGCCTCGGCAGCGGGGAGTACTTCCCGTTCCTATTCACCCGTGATGCCGTAGAGGGTGTGGTCTCCCATCGGCTGATGTTGACGCCTGGAGGGTAGCTCGGGGGAGGGTAGCCCAAGGGGCGTCGCTCGGGCGGTAGGGGGCTCAGAAAACGGCGGCTTCCGCCCGCTCCTTCTCCAGTCGGAGTTGTGCTGCTCGGGCGCAGCCCTCCATGACCTGGAAGTAGCGCTGCACCCAATCTTCACCCAGCTCGTATGGGTGGGGACCGTCGCCTCGCCCCGCGAGCATCCGATTCCGGTTGATGGCGCTATCGAACTCCGAGTGGTTCGACAGGATCACGCTTGCCCCGGCCGCGTCCGCCCGTTCCGCCATGTGGCGCTGCGCGTTGATGTAACTCTGAAAGTTCTCGATACCTGGGTCCGGCGTGTTGTTCACGAAGTTGAACGCCGTACCACCCGAATACGCAACGTTCACCGGCCTACCGTTGTCGAAGACCGTGAAAGTGTAAGACAGCGTGCCCGGCGTGTGTCCAGGCGTCTCCCAGATGTTGACGGTCGTGTTGCCGAGCCTGAGCTCCATGCCGTCGGTCGCCACGATTCCACGCGTCGGGGCCATGGTTGCGTAGCGGTTCGGGTAGGTCTCGACGAGATCCCAGTCCGGGCCACCCATGACGACCTCGGCGCCGAAACGGTCCTGCAGGATCTGAGCCCCCCCGATGTGGTCACCGTGCGCGTGGGAAATGATGACGTATCGGATGTCCTCCGGATCGAGACCGAGGCGTCGCAGGCCGCCAATGATCAATTCCTCTGAGTTGTACGGATAAATCGTGTCGATGATGATGATGCCTTCACTCGTGGTGAGTGCCCACGAGGTGTGAACCTTCCCACCCACGAAGTAGAGGTTGTCGAAGACTTTGGCGGACGGTGCGTACCAGGCTTCACGCGCCGGAATGGTGGATGGATCTCGAACGTACCGTGGCAGATTGTCGCTCGTGTTGACCCCACCACTGGCCGGAAGCAGGCAAATCCGGTTCAGGGTTCCGAGGAACTCGGTACCCGCCGCGGTTTTGGCCGATCGAATGGCCGCCTCGATCTCCGCGTCGAAGTCCCTGGAAGCGGGGACGTTTTGCGCGGAGGCCTTGGTGGAGGGCGATCCGGCGGTGATCGCGAGCGCTGCGAGGAACCTCACGACGCGCGAATTCATGTTTTTGCTCCTGGACGTCGGGGACGGCTTTTCCGAGAGGTGTATCATACGGGCGGCCGAAGGGCTTGCAACCGCCGGTAGGGTTCGCCCCGTCCTGGGCAAGGATGGCAGAGTCATCGCGCCGCGGGGCGGGGGCGCGAGAAGGCCCGCTCAAAGACCGCCGAGGGAACGTCCTCCTCCCGCTTGTAGCGGGCGGCACCGGTTAGAAAGCCGGGCTCGACCGCTCGGAAGCGGTTGTGCTTTACCAACGCCTCGACCGGTTCCGACGGGAGATGCGGGGGTGGGGGCGGCACGTCAGGAAGTAGTCGCATCCTCGGGTCGAGGAAGTACGGCCGCTGGCCCCGGGGGAAGTGCACCTTATATCCCTCCTCGTGCACCAATCGATGGTGGAAACGGCAAAGCAGAACCAGGTTTTCCAGCTTCGTCTCACCGCCGTCGGCCCAGTGCCTCACGTGGTGTGCGTCCGTGAAGCGGAGCCCACAGCCCGGGAACCGGCATCCACGGTCCCGG
>Ga0114996_10007177_pt1 | contig 12702 bp, 10 predicted proteins | sample ArcticOcean_MG_C_4_FD_87039 | JGI IMG/M metagenome (GOLD analysis project Ga0114996, IMG submission 87039) | Marine microbial communities from western Arctic Ocean - ArcticOcean_MG_CB4_134 | ecosystem: Environmental > Aquatic > Marine > Oceanic | place: Arctic Ocean: Canada Basin | collected... | reverse complement strand
GTTGCCAAGTGGTCGCCCTGCAATGCCGGGTGCTTGCCACTGCCATCGGCGTAAATGACAATCGCATCGGCATCTGAAAAAGTGGACTCGTCCTTAACCCAACCATTGTCGTGAACCTCGACTTTGAGGCCCTTTACGTCTTGAAGACATTTTTCGAGCAGGAGACTACCGGCGCGGAACTCGTGCATCATTGGCGGGTGGCTCGGTTTGCCGGCGATGAGTATGAGCTTCTTAACATCTTCCGCCTGCGTCAACACGGCCAGGAGTGAAAATACAACGACGGAGAGGAAAAGGTTAAATGCCCGAATATGAAATTTCATACCTCAGCTAGGCGGAGAATAAAGCCGGAGTCAATCTGTCCAGCTGAAAGGTGTTTCCTCACTGGACGCTTTACCAGAGCACGACAAGATTGACATAGGCCACACCAATCAGGAGCAGAATAAACCATAGCGTGGGTTGTCGATGCCACTTCATTGTGTGAACCGGATCAACTTGAAGATCAGGACGGACTGCGTTTTGGCGACTCGTGACCAGCCAGCTTTTCTCCGTGCCTGCTTTGGACGTAATTGAATCGAAAATCCCGGTGGTCGGGGCAGCATCAATTGGCAAACGCCCGTATAGCAAAGCGGCTATGTCTTCCTTCGTTTCCCATCCATAGACAAGACTCGCCGCGACCATGGCACCGCTGGTAATCAGGATGCCCCAGAGATAAGACCACCAGGTGTTTGTCCACATAAACGGAAGTCCCCACCGGTCGCCAAGAAAGGCGGATAATCCGTACCCAATTCCTATGATCAATCCGACCGTCCCGGACCTGCGATGGACGCGGGTCAGGACCCCCATCAGATAAACAGTGAAGAGAGGAATCACTGCCACCGTTGCCAGCCGGAAATAGAACATGACCATGCCTTGGCCAAGAAACGGGATGTAGCCAAACGAAACTACGATGACCATCACCGTTAGAATACGAGAAACGCGAAGGTAGTGGCTGTCATCCCCGCGCTTTACGAGGAATCGGGCATACACATCTCTCGTTAAAACCGCGGCGACGGCCGAACTTACCGAATCATAGGTTGAGATACCGCCTGCCAGGAGACCAGCGACAACCAGTCCCAGAAGCCCTGCCCCAAGATACTCTTCAAGCAAAAGTGGATACAAACGATCCGCATGCTCCAGATTCGGAAAGAGCCCATGTCCCAAAACACCCAGCGAAATATTGCACCCCATAACCACTACGGTGACAGCGCTTGCCAGAAGTGCTGCCGTGCGCAAATCCCACTCGGATCGAGCGGCCAGCATTCGCATGACCTGTGATTGGTTGATGACGCAGTAGGCGGAAAGCGAAACGATAAATCCAAATAGCAAAAGCACTGCGGGAACTCCTTCTGAGTTTCGACCGCCGACATGCATTAACGTTTCCACCAACGCCGGATCCTGCGCCGACAATCGGCCTTCCAATCCTTGCCATCCTCCTATTTCACTCCACACAACTACGAACAGAATTATCGTCGCAATGATCATCAAAACGGATTGCACAGAATCCGTAATCGCTACAGACCGCAATCCGCCAACTGCAGTGTAGACAGCCGCTGACAACGCAATGCCGACAACAAATAACCACGTCGCCGTATCGCTCCAGTTGGTAAGCGTCGAAAAAACCAGATACAGCGAAAAGGCGACGTTTCCCAACACATTGGTGCGTTGTTGGAGTTGAATAAATGCGCTCATAATGCGTGCGGTTGGACCAAACCTGTATTCCAGGTACTCGGCGTTCGTATAGAGTCCGCCACGGTAGATAGGAACAATGACGACGTAACTTACAAGAAACCAACCCAGGGGTAGACCAAGCCACCACATGGTCACATTCGACATCCCAAGGTGGTAAGCACCACCCATGATTGCCACAAAGTCACCGCTGTCGACCGCAGTCGCGAAAAGCGAGAATCCAACGATCCACCACGGCAAATTTTTAGCGGCCAAAAACCAATCGGCCGTGCTTTTCGTTCCCCGACCAATATGGAGCCCCCAAAGAACGATAGCACCATTGAGCACAAGGACGATTACCCAGTCGAGAATCTGCAAATAACTACCCTGCCTTTCTCACGGAGTTGAGATGTCGGGCTTGACGACTGAGAGGTGAGGGCGCGCACATTCGTGCGTAACCGAGCCAAGATGGAGGAACACCCGGCATGTCAGCGCGAAGAAGGACTCAAACCGAATATTGTTAGACTGTGATTTGTATACATTACCTAAAAACCGTTTCTTCATTAACTTAACTTTTGTTTGAGCCCTTCTGATGAGCAATGCAGGCTATTCCTCGGATGATTGAAACGCGCCCTTTGTTTTGCGGAGTGCTGCTATATGTTCCCGAGCTGATCGTAGATGCGCTTCTACCGCTGCGTTCACGTCATTCGAGTTCGGAGGTTCCTGCATATGCTCAAAATTCCCGTGGGTATCTTCCCCGCGTGCAAGAACAACCGGTTGATTGTGGCTGCTTTGTTTCACCGAAGGAGTGATGTACCGTGCAGCGAATCCGATACGTTTTCTGTCACTCAAATTGGCTCGTGAACCGTGCACGATGTTGACATGATGCAGCGACAGTTGCCCGGGAGCCAGAACAACGTCGGTTGCATCCTCCTCAGAAACGTCTACCGCAATTTCCTGCCCACGACTCAGCAAATTATCTTCGGCATAGGTATCGCGATGAGGCTGGATGGGCATCTGTTGAGATCCCGCAACAACACGCATGCAACCATTTTCAGCCGCGCTTTCTGTTAACGCGATCCATGCTGTAGTAACTTTGCCTGAATCAAGCCCCCAGTAGGTTCCATCCTGGTGCCAGGAAATAAACCCAGGATCGTGTGGTTGTTTGGCGAATACACTAGTCGCCCATAACAATAAATTCGGACCCAGAATGCATTCCACAGCATCCAGTACCTTAGGGTGAATTGCCAAATCGTAGGCCCAGCGAAAGTGAAGAAACAGCTGATGCAAGTCTTCGGTTTTTGGCTTTCCACCCATGCATTCTTCTATTTCAGCCAGTCCATCTACCATCCTGGAAACTTCAGGCTGTGCAAGGACATCAATGGGAAACAGGATGCCATCCCGTTCGTAAGAACTAACCTGTTGTGGAGTGAGTCTTTCCCTCATTTTGTTAACTTAGCTCGAAATTGTCTGCCTATCACCAGTTAAATTTAAAAGTGCGCGGTCATGGTATATCCCGAATTCACTTCCCAGAGTCAAGTGATTGGCACGCTGAAATGCATGAAGCAGCGTCTCCCTGGCATAAGCTGTTCTCCAACGCCCAAGGGCTCTTTTGAAACAGGACAATAGTTTGCGGTAGTTGGCATTTCGAAATGCTATCGGAAGGAGAAATTTATTCGTGACCTTTTCGTCTAAGAGTCGCGATTAAAATTGCTCCTACATCAAGTTTCAAACCGCTAATACCAGAGACCTTGGAGACATTGCTTCGACGCGACGGGGAGGAGGTGCTTTAGGTGGGAACTTATTTTAAGCAAACCTCTTTATCCAGTCCGGATTGCCCGGTCCAAAGATTTTGAGCATAACAATAGGGTCGGATTGGGACGGATTCGTAATCGTCACTCCGGCTTGGGCAGTTGCCTCTGTCACAAAATATTCGTCGTGGGATAACTGACCAAAACGGATCATGGTTGGCGTTTCAATTGCCCGTGGGCCGAAAGTGCCGTGTCCCTGCATCATGATAAAACCGTAACAGGCCGCATCGGTAATAGTCACCGTCCGGCCTGGAAGCACAGTAACTTCAGAGGCGCTGTAGGCGGTGTTGCGGTAACAGATCCATTTTTCATCGTAGCCAAGCTCTTCAACCTCTTCCGGTCCAGAGTGCATCGATATTGGCTCCATGTAATGGTTCTCGACGAAGTTAGGGTCGATGTTTGCTTCCCAGTCGATAACCTCGATCAGGTAATCAAAGTCGCCGACTTTATCTTCCGGAGTGTCTTTCCAGAGAAATGCTTCGGGTACCACCACGTGGTTAACCACCGATTGATACATGGCGAAAACATCGGACGCCTTTTGCGGTTCGAAGGTGCACAAACTTCCCGGAGCGTGAAGGATGCCCGGAGGAACATCCCATCCGGTTCCAGGATCCAGGCGATAGGCCTTGGAGAGGCTCGTGATCTTGTTGTCACCCTTGCTGAAGTTTTTCAGGCAATCGAGGACCTGGTCTTTTGTGGTGCCCGGTTCAAACCCAAAAAAGGTGTAAGGATAATCAGCACCGTAGTTGTTAACCTGTGGAGGAAAGTAATAAGCCTCAGGTTTGCCAAGCTGGCCTACTTTTGCCGCGTGCTCATCGCTGTGATGAATGTGGTGAGGAAGCGGACCTTTATTGTCAAAAAACTTCGAGTATACCGGCCACTTTTGATGCTCATCCCAGAGGCGGTCGCCAATGATCTCGCCTTTGAGTTCGTCAATGGCATCGCGCAAGGTGATTTGGTGGGACGTATTTCCGTCTTCAAAGACGACCATGCTCAGGCCTTCGTTTTCACTGGTCAAAGGACCATTGTCCGCCGGGGTCGTGCTGGAGAACCACCTTTCATCGATACCGCCTCTCTCACCTCCCAGGGCATAGTAATCGTCGGGATGAAGTTTGATTCGTCTTCCCGGTATACAAAAAGATCGAGGGACCCAGTTGGGTGCCAGACGCAGAATGCCCTGGCCTTGTTCAAGTGCGTCTTTTGCGATTTGCGAGGTCGTCATAATGAAAGAAGAAAGGTCGGTTCTCCGATTGCAGTTTTAAATGGTTTGCCAGGTCTGGCTTTTGCCGGATTCCAGAACAGCCGCACAAACTTTGTCCGTTTCAAGAGCGTCGGCAAAGGTTGGGAACTGCCTTTCCTCGTCACCGCCTTCGAGGCTTTTCAGGAACTGGTAAGCACCGTGCGTGAAACTGTGTTCGTAACCGATGGTCACACCGGGAATCCACCAATTGTCCATATACGGGTGTTCGCCGCCATTGTTTGAAATATGAACGTTGCGCCATCCGCGAACAGCAGCGTCATCGTCGTGATCGAAATACTGTAAGCGGTGAAGGTCGTGCAAATCCCAGGACATGGAGGCGTTTTCACCGTTGATTTCAAAGGTGTAGAGCGCCTTGTGTCCGCGTGCATAGCGGGTGGACTCAAAAATGGCCAGTGAACCGTTTTTGAAGCGTGCGAGGAAAGCGCAGGCATCATCGATACCGACTTTCTCTACCTTACCCGTTTCCTGGTGCATACGTTCCTTGATGAACGTTTCGGTCATGGCAGTAACCGATTCAATAGGCCCATTGATCCACATGGCCGTATCGATACAGTGGGCCAGAAGATCGCCGGTAACACCACTGCCCGCTGCCTCGACATCCAGTCTCCACAAGCCTTCACCACCTTGGGGCAAGTCGGCGTCAATCGTCCAGTCCTGCAGGAAATTTGCGCGATAGTGAAAGATACGCCCCAGTTTGCCGCTATCGACGATGTTCTTGGCGAGTGTGACGGCCGGGACAAAGCGATAGTTAAACCAGACAAAATTAGGAACACCGGCCTTTTCAACAGCATCCACCATTTCCTGGCCTTCTGCCGGATTGCGTCCCAGTGGCTTTTCGCAAAGCACCATCTTGCCAGCCTCGGCCGCAGCAACAGCAATATCGTGATGCAAATTGTTGGGGGCCGCTATATCGATCGCATCTATGTCGTCCCGTTCGATAAGTCTGCGCCAGTCAGTCTCACTGCTTTCGTATCCCCAATTCTCGGCAAACGCTTTACCGCGTTCTTCGTTTCTTCCACAGATTGCCTTGAGGACAGGTTCATATTCTAGTTCGAAGAATTTGGGAGCCTGACGGTATGCGTTTGTGTGAGTTCGACCCATAAATCCGTAGCCGACTACGCCGATATTGAGTTTTTTCATAGCACTGATTGGTTGTGTGATGAGAATCTGGTGTGGTTTTCGATTGAGGTATAAAATCCGACTGATCGGATGGTACTATTCTAGGCATTATTCGAAACTCATTTTGAGTGTCACGATTTTAAATGCAGAAAATTAAAATTTTCGCCCGATATGAAACTCTGGAGCTTTTAAACGCCAACAAATTTCCAGTCTACCGGAGCAAAAACTTTGTTGTCGTCGCTGTTGAAAAGCCAGACTCCATTCCCGGTGTCATCCTGTTCTATGGATTCCACCACGCCGAAATCGGAATCCAGAGGATGAATCATTTGAATTTGATTAAGCACCGTGGGATTCGCTTTGCTGAATTCGGCCACGGTAGGAATACCGTTGGGTAGCTGATTCGTGCGGGATGATTCTACGCCTTCATGAAAATAGGAACACACATCTTCAATTCCCAAACGCCGCCTGTGCCGGCCATTCCAAGGAGCGTAGTGTCGACCGCCATTCGAAATCCAAAACAGCGAGCTGGGAAATTGTTTTGGATTCTTGAGTGAAATCCACGCGTAGCCGTCAAACGTAACGACCGTCCAGGCCAGATCTCCTTGCTTTGCAGCAAACAGTACCAGGTCTTCGAATCCATCGCGGGCCGGGTACTCCAACAAGGAAGTCGTCGCACCTGCAGCCAACGGAACTTGATCCAAAGCAGTAAAAGTCGCTCCAGCTTTCAAGCTGCTGTAGCCGCCCATAGCTGGATCTTCCAGACTATTGGGGTAGACCTGTCCGAAAATAAAGGGGCTCGTGCGGATCGCAAACGGGCCACCCTGCTCCGGGAATTCAAGAATCGGATGGTGCCCATAATTGAAAAAACCTTCGATGCCGGAAATGCTATGTTTCTGATAGATAGCATATTGCCCGTCTACTAAACTGATCTCCTTGATGACCCTGCCGCCAATGTCATTCGGAATGATTTCAAAGGTCAGTTTTTGGTTCTCCGAACTAACCAGAGACCAATCGAGATTTGCAGTGGCACCATGAGGATGAGGTGAGCAGTCACTGACCCCGAATGGCAGGCAAAAGAAGTCCCCGCGCAATACCTTGAGCAGGTCTGGCATGTCGTCGCCAATTTCTTCATCGACCCATGGATTGATCGCGTAAGGTGAGACCTGGTGTCCATCCAGGTTAAAGTTAACTGGTGCGATGTGACCGCCCGTGAGGGTGGCATAGAGTTCTACCTGATCAGTAGACAGTTTAACGGACGAGTAATTGTGAATGAGATGTGTTTTAGCCGACATAAAAGTACGTTTCAGAAAAGAGGTCCGTTTTTGATAAAGCTAAACCAAATGGCACACGGCTATGTCAGCAAGCTAACTTCTACAGTTGAGAATTTTGCGTCGGAATATAGGACCCTTCTAACTTCTGCATTCTGATTTCTTATTTCCCAACATCCTCTTCCCAATCAATTAACAGTTGCCGTAACCGATTGGCATCTGATGTGCGAGAGGCGAGCAGGTTCCGTGTTTCCCCAGGGTCCACGTTGAGATCGAAAAGGTATTCATCGAAACGATCGGTATCACGGATGGTCAGGTATTTCAGGTTCCCTGCCCTGACGGCGCGCCAGGTACGTTCCGCGCGCCGAGCCCTCCAAAACAAGGGTCGTTCAGTCGACGGGCGATTCTCCGCCACCGCTTTGAGGATGTCGATTCCGTCCAGGGAATCCTCGCCGGCCGGTGTTTCAACTCCCGCGGCACTCAAAATCGAGGCGGTAAGATCCAAGGTCAAAAACTGCCGATCGCTAACAACGCCTTCCGGAATTACTCCGGGCCAGCGAGCCATGCAAGGCACATGGATCCCGCCGTCAAACAACTCTGATGTGTAGCCGCGGAAGGGGGCGTTGCGTGCCCGATCGTTTCCACCATTGTCACTTGCGAAAATGACCAGGGTATTGTCCCTCAATCCCAGCTTGTCGACTTCCGCCAGCACCTTGCCGACGCCCTCATCCAGCCTTTCGACGATAAGACCGTAGGTCTCGCGGGTGCCTGCCTGCCAATCCGTAGAGTCCCAGGCGTTGGAGACCTTGGGTTTGGGCGGCTTTTTATCCGGATGTTGCAGCGGCGAGCTGGGTGCGGTGTAGGGAAGGTAGAGAAAGAAAGGCTGGCTTGGGTTCCTTTCGCGCAGAAACTTAAGTGCTCCGTCGGTGATCAAGTCTGTCATGTAGCCATCCCGCGTCACCAATTGGTCGTTTTCATAGAGCACCGGGGTTCCGTTGGGTTCGTTATGATAGAAATAGTCGACCGTTCCGGCCAGGGTAGCCAAAAAATAATCAAATCCATGCTTAAGTGGTAGGAAAGCGGGTTCGTAACCGAGGTGCCACTTGCCCAAACCCACGGCGGTATAACCTGCTTTTTTCAGGAGTCGTACCAGGGTATTTTTCTCTGGCGGCAATCCCAGTTCGTGACGATTTGCTAACTCGATGGCATGATCATAGCGGCCAACATTCCCGATGCCAATCGCACATTCCAGCCCACGGACCCGCTGCGGGTACCGCCCCGTCATGAAAGCGGTTCGAGTCGGTGTACATTCCGGACCATTCGAATAGTAGTTTGTGAAACGCACTCCTTCGGAGGCCAACCTGTCAATCACAGGAGTCCTAATGTCAGGACAATCATAACAACTGAGATCACCGTAGCCCATATTGTCGGCGAAAATTACCAACACATTCGGCCGTTCGGCAGCTACTGACCTGAATAGTATAAAGATCCCAAAAACACTCAAAACACATAGAACCATCTTCCTCATTGAGCCTATCCTGATCATCGGCTTCCAACCACACAAGGCTGGATGTGAATCCAACGATGTTGTTTTACCATCCGTCGCTTGACTGCTACTCCTTCCTCTACAGCTAAGCATGAATCTAAAGCAGAATTATGTCGCCCCGTGCAATTTTCTTCTTTGAATGTCCCAAATCAGTACAACCATCACCGCTACCTCATCCACTTCCAAATCGATTAAGCCAACTCATTGGCGGCAAATCGTCCGGAAATACCAAGCACCGTCTCTGCCGAAAAGTTTATGGCAGATCACAAATTCATTTGTGCCCTATGCTGGTCTTTGGGTGCTGATGTATTTCACCATTTCGGTGTCCTGGTTGCTGACAACGGCCTTGGCCTCTCTTGCGGCACTATTTATGATGAGGATTTTTATAATCTTTCATGACTGTGGCCATGGTTCCTATTTTAAATCGAAGCGAACCAACAATATCGTTGGATTCATATCCGGGCTGCTGACGTTGACCCCTTACAGCCACTGGCGGTGGCAGCATGCGGTTCATCACGGCTCTTCAGGCAATTTAGATGAACGTGGAGTCGGCGATGTATGGACCATGACCGTGAGGGAATACAAGAACGCTTCGATTTGGGTGAAGCTTCATTATCGCTTCACTCGTAACCCTATTGTTCTGTTCGTGCTGGTGCCGCTCGGTCTGTTTGTTGTTTACCAACGCTTTTCATATGGAAGCGCCAGTAAACGCGACCGACGCTCTGTTTATTATATGAACTTCAGTCTCCTGCTGTATGCAATCGGCTTGAGTTTCATTTATGGGTTTTGGAGCTTTCTACTGATTCAGCTCACGATCACAGCTGTCTCGGGGACGATCGGCGTATGGCTGTTTTATGTGCAACATCAGTTTGAAGACACCTATTGGCGCTCCGGAGAAGATTGGGATTATACTGCCTCAGCGATAAAAGGTAGCTCATTTTATAAATTGCCCAAAATTCTCAACTGGTTTTCCGGAAACATTGGTTACCATCATATTCATCATCTCAGCTCCCGTATCCCCAATTACAATTTGCAAGCGTGTCACCGCGCAGAGCCTTTCTTTCAACAGGTTCCCGAGCTCACTCTCATAAGCAGTCTCAAATCAATCAGTCTTCGATTGTGGGACGAAGATTCCGAGAAGCTTGTCGGTTATCGTTTCCTTCGGCAAACTTCCAATGAGTTGAAGAGCGAGAGTTGAATAAATAACCCCTTCGATTTATTGCCGCGGAACTGATACTACCTTAGTCAATTCTCGCAGTGGGTCCGTCACCGAGGAGAGTCGTTCTCCGCATTACTCGTTTGTAACTTTTTGCATCCCACGGCCGGCCACGATGCAGAGAACAGCGATTGTCCCACATCACCAGGTCCTTCGTTTGCCATTCATGTTTGTAGACGAATTGCGGCTGAGTCGTCCAGTCCAGGAGCTCGTCTAAAAGATCCCGACCCTTCTCTACCGGCCAGCCGATGATGTGGGAGGCATGGGCACCAAGAAAAAGTGTTTTCTCACCGGTCTCAGGTAATTTCCGAATCAGTCGCTGTGGCACTGGCGGCACTTCATCTTTAAACTTCTGATCCATCAATCCGGGCGTGATCTTGTTGCGGGAATGAAGGAGGCTATGCTCTGCGATTAAACCTTCAAACGCCTTCTTTTTCTCCTCAGCCAACGCCGCATAGCCGGCTTTCATTGAGGCGTATTCAGTTTCACCACCTTCGGGCGGAACCTCTAAGGCATACAACAGGGCCCCTCGTGACGGCACCTTCTTGTACGAGCTATCTGAATGCCATAGAATATTGCCCTTGAGGTAGAGCATCCGCTGGTGGGATGTCGGAAGTATATTTCCTTCATCATCGACATTGGAAAGCCGATTGATCCATCCTCCCCCACCACTTGGATCATTCACCATCGTCGGCTCGAGCGGACCAAATAGTTTACTGAATTCGATCTGTTGGTCGTCGTCTATGTCCTGATCGTGAAAAACCAAAACTGAATATTTATAGAAAGCATACTTTAACTCGTCGACAACTGCATCGTCTATCGGCGCCGCAAGATCGATCCCGTGGATTTCAGCTCCGAGGTACTCGCCCAGTTTATTAATGCTTAGAGTCATAGCTTTATCTTTCGATTTTTATTCAAACCAGGTAACTTTGCCAGCTATTGCGTTCACAGTTTTCCCATCGATGGTCTGTCCAGGAGCGCTCAGCTGGTAGCTTCCGGGAAGAAGAGCATAAAAGGCAAAAAATCCGGAGCCATCGCTCAGCGTTGTATAAGGTGTACCAGCCAGGCCAACTTCGCCGCCTTCAATCGCGTTGCCAGACTCGTCTTTCAGGAAGCCGGCAATGAAGCATAAATCAGATCGCCAGTCTGGCTTTGGCGCGGGTGCAGGGTGAGGATAAATTTCAGTTTTGATAAGATCCCACACCGGAGAACGGGAACCTCGCATGGCAACATCCGAATCGGCGGCTTCCTGAGTTGGGCGATCGTAGCTGAAAAGACCGGTGCCTAACCCCCGATCTAGTGCTTCCTCGTATTGGACTAACAAGTCTTTTCCAGGATTAAAGTAACCTCCAATTCCGACCGCTACCATGCGCCCTTCACTTCGGATGATCAGCTCGCTGCTGAAATCAGCCCAGTCCCGATATTCCTCGGCCTGGTCCGCTACCCAGTCTCGTTTGTAATCCATTAGCAGGACCAGATCCACCCAGCCCCGTTCTGACCAGCCACTCCAATCCTGAAGTGCATCTGCATAGGGGCGAGAATCTGAAAACTGTTCAACCGGGGCCGGACCCCAGCCCACAGCATCCACGCTGAATGTGGCTTTAGGTCGAAGGGTCCAAACAGATATGGCGCAACGTTTCACAAAATTGGAGACCTGGTTTCTGCGAAATTCACTCCAGGCTTCGTCATCGACAGCCGGTCTTCCGATAATTCCGGTTTGATCAAAAAATCGTTTCAATGCCCATGGATTATAACCGCGGTCATTTCCAAAATACCGGACGAAATCCAGGTTGACCCCATCCACGTCGTAGTTTCTCAAACATTCTTCGATCACCGCAATCATATGGTCCTGAACTGCAGGCACGCCCTGTTCGAGCTCGTACTGGATCTCGCCCTTGCTGTCACGCGTGTACCAATCCGGATGAGCGATGGCGATCGGTGAGGGTGTTGAGTCCAGATAATCCTTTTGCTCGCCGATCTTAAAAGAATTGAACCAGGCATGAACAGCCAGGGGAGCCTTTCCTCCGGATGTGTCACGTGCTTCCTTTAGTAGTGTAGCAAGCGGATCAAAACCTGGCCGGTCGGCAATGGATGCATGACGGGGTTGCAAGGTAGATTTAAACATCGCCGCACCTTCCCGATGTACCTGGGCCACGATGGTGTTCAAGTTGGCGCGTCTGACAGTTTCCACTAGCTGCCGGATTTCTTCAGGCGATTTTAACCCTTCTGCCAGAACGGAAACCCAAACAGCTCGAATCTCAGGTTCAGGTTTCGGAGGAAGGTCCGCAACTGCAGTCGGAGGGTTCTGCGCCTCCTTTGGCGCGCATCCCCAGAAAATGCAAAACAGCAAACCCAAGATGCCCATGAAAGAAAATCCTCTCAACAAACGACCTTTGTCCTGTACTTTAATATTCAATACCATTCGGTAAAAAGCGTACCTTGTTTGTTATTTAATAAAGATTACGCGCCCGAAGAATTGTGGCGCGTGAAACAGGACTTCCTCGGAAACCGCAGGCGACCATTGGCTATACTGAAAATTCGTTTTACCACCCAGGCGATGGAGATTCAGGCGCCACTCATCGCCGGAATGAGGCGGAGTATTTTTTGCCACGGAGGAGAATGCTGCGAATGGAATTGCTGCCTCCAAAGTCCACCACTGATCCAGGTCGTCCTCATTATTTAAGCTGCCCTCGATCGTTGTCTCAATTTGAACCTCTGGATCCCAGGCAACTTTAGATCCCGGTCCCTCGGGATGGAAGAAATCGAGGGACACTCCT
>Ga0114996_10007169_pt1 | contig 12711 bp, 11 predicted proteins | sample ArcticOcean_MG_C_4_FD_87039 | JGI IMG/M metagenome (GOLD analysis project Ga0114996, IMG submission 87039) | Marine microbial communities from western Arctic Ocean - ArcticOcean_MG_CB4_134 | ecosystem: Environmental > Aquatic > Marine > Oceanic | place: Arctic Ocean: Canada Basin | collected... | reverse complement strand
GGTGAAAGAGGTGTTAGGATTCCGGCAATTTTCGCTGCGAGGCCTCAAGAAAGTACAAGGGGAATGGAGTTTGGTGACGCTGGCGCTGAACCTGCGGCGGATGGCGAGGATGGAGGCGGTCGCAGCGGCGGCCTAAGCCGAGGGAAGCGTGAAAAAGCCCCCCTGGGAGCCGCTTTTGGAGCCGCCAAGGCGATGAGGACGGGCCAGCGAAGGATTTCAACCGCATCGCAACCCGGCAGCCGCGCCGCCGCCCGCGAAAATCCAATTCCGCCCCCACGCCAGCTCCGCGCCGGATTTCTGTGGGACGGACTCCTAGCCCCAATACTGTCGACTTAACGAGCCCCCGCCCCGAGTCCGAGAGCCGAGAGCCGAGAGCCGTTCAGTCGCGAAGCGGCGCAGGATCGTAACCCCCTCAACGCGCAAGCCCTGAAAGGGCGCGGGGCAAAACCGGCCCGTTCCTCTCCTGAGGAGAGACACACACGAATCGCGGACCAAAAACGTATCTGCCAGCCATGGGTCTTGGCCAAACAAAAAACGCTGAAATCCTGCAAAAACCTGCAAAAACGGACCCGATCCCAAGATGCGTTATAAACTCAACTATCGCTGACGGTGAACAATCGAAACTCCAGCCACCCCCAAACTTCTCGGAAGAGCATCGCCGCAATCGATATCATCACAGCCCCTTTTCCCACCCAAACCACCCATCTGCACCTGGCAAAGAAACACGTCGAAACCGGCCTACGACTGGGGAGGAGGGCTTAACCGGAACGGTTTCAGCCAATACTTAAAAATGCACCAAAGAGCCCGGAATCCGTCTTTCATCCCGATCTTCTTGCCCTCCTCGTAGGTGCGGCCGTGATAGGCGATGCCGACCTCGTATACACGGGCCCCGGATCGGGCGAGTTTCGCGGTGATCTCGGGTTCGAATCCGAAGCGGTCCTCTTCCAGCGGAATCGACTGAATCAACTCTCGCCGAAAAACCTTGTAGCAGGTCTCCATGTCGCTGAGATTGAGGTCGGTCGCCATGTTCGACAGCAGAGTCAGAAACTTATTGCCAAGCGAGTGCCAAAAGTAGAGCACGCGGTGCTCTTGAGTAGAGAGGAAGCGGGAGCCGAAAACGGCGTCGGCTTTGTTCTGTTCGAGCGGGTTCAGAAGCTTGGGATAGTCCTCCGGGTCGTACTCGAGATCGGCATCCTGGATGATGACGTACTGGCCTCGGGCGGCGGCAAAACCGGTGCGCAGCGCCCTTCCCTTGCCGTGGTTGATTTCGTGGTGCAGGACAGTCAGATTAGGATGGTCCTTGGCAATCGTAAGCAAGACATCGCGCGTCCCATCGGTCGAACAATCGTCCACGATGATGATCTCTTTGTCGAGCGCGACTCGTTGTACGCGCTCGATGATCTCATGCACCGTCGCGGCCTCGTTGTAGACGGGAATGACGACAGAAAGCTTCATCCAAGATCCCCTTCATGCAACCGCGCCGGGTGGACCGGCGGCGGTCCAACATCTGCCCGAATATGATGCCGGCGCTTGACCCCAGATCGCTCTGATGCTAAGCTGCATGCGCCATGCACAATACAGCTCCGCGCACCCAACTGAGTTCCCCGCCGGTACGGCCTGTAGCGTTTTCCAATAAAAAGCTGGCCGCTGCGTTTACCGTTCTTTTCCTCTTTGCGCTTTCGGGCATTGCCGCCGATGTGGAGCCCGGGTTTGTTTCGCTGTTCGATGGGAAGAGCTTGAGCGGCTGGAAGTTGCTCGGCAAGACGGGCGGCGGGTACTTGGTCCGGGATGGAAAAATCGTTTGTCCTCCGAAGGGCGGCGGCAATCTTTTGACCGAAAAGGAGTACGCGGACTTTGTTCTGCGATTTGAGTTCCGGCTCGAGAGCGGCTCCAACAATGGCCTCGCGATTCGGTCGCCGATGAGGGCGGATGACCTGGCCTACCAAGGAATCGAGCTTCAGATCATCGACAACACGGCTGCCCGCTACAAAGACATTATGCCCTGGCAAAAACACGGCTCACTCTACCACGTTTTCCCGGCCAAGACCGGACATCTGAAACCGCTCGGCGAATGGAACCAGCAAGAAGTCACGGTACAAAAGCGCCGCGTGAAAGTTGTCCTCAATGGCCACGAGATTCTCGATGCAGACCTGGAAACGGTAACCGATCCGGAGATTCTTACGAAGCACCCAGGCTTACAACGCCAGTCCGGGCACCTCGGCTTTCTGGGACACGACGAACCGATTGAGTTGCGGCTGATTCGCATCAAGGAACTGTAACCGGACTCGGCGGGACGCCAGGTCTCGATTAGAAGATCCAGGTGACCCCAAAGAATGGGGCCCAGTGATGGTAAATCCCATCGATGCTGGCGCCAGGCGCGGGGGTGATCACCTTTCGCGGAATGCCGCTAATGTAGTCGCGGAATTCGATCCGGAAGAACAAATTCTCCCCCATCTTGATCTTCACTCCGGCCCCGAAAGCGCCAGTGGGCAAAGTTTGGCTGCCTTTGGTCAGCAAGGCCAGATCGGTCAGGGGTTGAAAAGGCAGCTCGTCGCCGGTGCCCTGATAGACCTTCACGCCAAATCCCGCGGCGACATATGGGCGGACTCTGGAGTCCTTGTTGGTCAGATAGTACAACACGTCGTAGTGAACCGCATGCGATCGTGCACCGAACTTCAACGACTCGCCGCCGCCGTCCAGTTCAAAATCGTTCTTGAAATAGACGTAGCGAAACTCGCCGCCCCAGCGTCCTCGGGCGCCCATTGCCTGTCCCAGAACAAATCCGCCCGAGGGCCCGAAACCCGGGCCGACCCGGCCTGTATTTGAGATGCCCTTGGCGTCTACCTTGGTGTAGGTAGAGATCAAGCCGATGACGCCGATTTCGTATTCGGCCTTCTCAGCATGGAGAGGCTGCAACAGTAGAGGCTGTACCAGGAGAATGCCCAGTAAAGGCAAGATTATCTTCAACGATAGGTTTCGTTCTTTCATGCTTTCCCCAATGATTCGTGCCTGGGCACGGTGGCGGTGGAGCCGCGGCCCGGCCCGCAGAGGGGGTCAGGCCGCGGCTGAATTACTCGACTATCCTGACGGTTACCTTCGACGACTGGCCGCCCGCGGAGACCTTGAGCGGAACTTCGGCGCCAAGCGGCGACCCGATCGGCACGCGCACATTGAGCTGATAGAGGGCCACGAAACCAGGTGCGAGGCCGGCGAAGAGGATATCGCCATTGACGCCGCCGAAAGTCACCGCCGGCTGATTGACCACTGTTGTCAGCGGAGAATCAGGCGCCTTGTATCCCGGTAGTGCGATCGGTGTCACCGACCCCAGACCAGTCGCATAGATCACGGCGATTTCATTGGCGCGGAGCGGACTCGACAGGGTCGCCAGCTTGTTGTCTTCCCGAAACACCGCCGCGAAACTATTGTTGTTCGGCCCTAAGACCTTGAAGATCGCGGGAGCTGAAGCATTTACGTTGCTGACGAAAATATTACTGAGCCCGCCCGGGTTATGCACCAGCATGTTAGAGACTCCGGCGACAAACGGCAACTGTGCATTGATTTGTTCAGGGGAGACAAACATCAGCGGCAGGTTCGCGCCATTGACTGTCACACAGGTGTTCCCCAGACTGGTCGGAAGCGGCGTGCTAGTAGCCGACGCCGTTTGGTCGGAAAGATTGTCGCCAAAGATCGTGATCAGTCCGCCGGAACCCAAATTACGGCTAAAGTCGGCCCCGTTGGTGATCGCCGCCACTCGCGGAATCTGCAGGCTGGCGTCGAAGGCCAGCGGGAACTCCACGACCCCGGCACTGCTGGTCGAGGCGAGCCTTCCGTCCCGCAAGGTGGTCAGTGTTCGCGAGAACGGCAGGAAAGGGCTCGCGGCAGGCGGCGGCTCAACCATCCGGACCGAGTTCGTCAAGTGCGTTGGATCGCGAGGATCATGCCTCTGCAGAGCGCCTGTATCCACCGCGGCCCGCGGCCGAATCGAGCGAACACCTCGCAGGTCGGGGGTCAGCGTGAAGCCCGAAGACTGCTGACCTGCATCGGCCCCAGGTAGTGTCGCGACCCGGACAAGCGAAGAATTCAAGACATGATTATCGACGAGAAAGAAGTCCAAACCGGCGCCCAATGCTCCCCTGAGCGACGGAAGATCGTCTCGGGAGAGGGTGACGCGAGACGATAGTGTTTCCCAGAAGTGAACACCGCCGCTCGACTCGGCAATAAGGATTCCGGAGCCATCCGGCTTCGCCACCAGGGCCGTGTTCCTGCTGAAGGAATTATCGAAGATGCCCAAGGTGTCGGGATTGGTAACCGACTTGTTGTTCAGATTGAGCATGGCGATCTCGCCGCCGCTCGTCCCGCGGGTTGAGATCAAAATGTTGGCATTGTCGGCTGCCAGCGAGAGCGGGTAGCGGCCACCGCCAAGCGACTCCCAGGTAAGGAAAATCGTGTTGTTGACCTGGAGAGTATTCAGATCGATCAGCGTCATCGTTTCCGACTGCGCATTGGCCACAACCAGGAATCGGCCATCGCGGCTGGCTACCATCCAGGTAGGGGTATTCCCAGTACGTATCCTCCCGCTCAAACGAAAATTTGCGTCGAAAACCAAGACCTGGAATCCTTCTTGATCGAGCGCATAGAAGCGGTCCCGAAACGGGTCAGCCATGATGTCGACCAAGCGTCCAGGGGCGACATGCAGTATTCCTTTTTGATCCACATCACGGATATTCGCCAGGACCATACCCGTCCTCGGTATATTAACCGCGTTGGTTTCAAGGTTGATCGGAAAGGTGTGCGTCCCCTGAACGGGCCCCAATGAGCCGGTGTCCAGCGTGACGCGCACATCGACCGGCGTCACTCCAGTATGCGGCTCAAAGCGCACCGCTGGGCGGCCTGAACTTCTCTGCGGGTCCACCGAAAGCGTGAACTGGGCGGGCTTGCCTCCCGGATTTTCCAGCCGCAACGTTTGAGTCTGCGCCTCGCGGTTGCAGAAATCGAACTGGAAGAACAGTCGGCGGTCATCCGGATGAAACTCCAATTGCGGAGCGTTGGCAAGTTCATCGGCTGAAAGATAAATGAGCCCGGATTGCCCGAGGGCGTACATGTGATCACCGGTCGAATCGACCGCTAGCGGCCCGGATATCTTTTCCGGCAACAGGTATTGAGTACGCAGCCATAGGTTGTCGAGGTCCATCAAGCTCAGCAGCCCCAGGTCAGGCCCGCCCGGATTAGTGGGCTCCTTGGGAGCGACGGCATCGAATGAAACGTAAACCGTGTTCGTGCCGGAGTCGATCACGCTCCCGCCAACGAGCAGGTCCGATACTTGAGCCGCAACAGGCGTGTCAGCGATAACTCGTAATCGCCGGTTGAACAGCAACTGCCCCGCCATGAAGTAGTTCCCATCCCCGGAGGCGCTGACTTGTGGAAATACCGGGGAATTCACCAGTGTTTCGTTGGGGCGAATCACCATCAGCCCGGCGGGGAATCCGACTTGGTAAGAAAATAGGAACGATTCAGTCGCTCCGAATATCCAGGTTCCAGCGGCATTGTTATCCACCGACGCCGTGATCACTTCGCGGGGAAACGTGGGGGGCGGCACGGGCAGGCTAATATTGGCGCCGCCTGCGATGCCGTCGATCGCCGTGAAGTCGACCAGGGTTCGAAACGAGCCGTCGTCCGGCTCGAACAGCACGATACCACCCGTCGTAATGATGAACGCCTCGCCGTTGGACTGGAAGGTGATCGCCAGCGGAGTCTCTATCATTGGATAGTGGCGCCGGTCGGAAGGGTCGTTCAGGTTCACGGCCGTTACGCCGGAGAGCTGCGCGACGCCCGATGTCACCGGTGCGTTCAGGGTCACCAGAAACCGGTTGTCTAGCGACATATCCATGCCGACCATGGCGGCCGGCTGCGGGGTCGTCGAAAAAGAGCTGACCCGCTGCTGGGTAGCCATCGAGACGACCTCCACCCGGCCCGCGCTGAAATTACCGGCGTAAACGAGACCTCGGGCCTCATCGATGGCGACGGCGTTAATGAGTCCGGGAAGTGGGATCACTTTCCCAAACGTGGTGTTACCTGCAACGTGGCCCGGCTCCCCCCCACAATGTCGAACCGCCCAGAAACGCGGCGAATACCAGGGAGACAGATCCAATAGATACCAGGGATGGCTTTTTCATGCCTTTCGCTCCAATCGTCAATTCAAAATAAGGTTTACCGGCCCCGCCCGTCCCGAAATGTCGGTCGAGCAGAGTGCGCTGCTACCAAGCGAAGAGGTCGCAGGGGAACTCCTAGTCAGAACACAACTCGAAGACCTCAGCTCTCGGCGCCGCCCGATCCGTTGCCTTCAACGAAACCAGGATGGCTATCAAGCAGTCGCCTCGATACCTTTCTTTCTTCAGTCCGTTTTCTTTGTTGAGCCCATTAATCTTCCGTTTTCTTGCGGCGCCGCATCACAATCAGCGCTATCAGCACGACCGCCAGCACACCGCAAATCACTCGTACACTCACTGCTTCCATTTCGCTATCCTCCCTAACTCTTCAACCCATGAATGAGTCAGAACTTACTGATGGAGACCCGGCAGGAAGTCCCTGACCACCGTGACAAGGATCGGACCCACCGTAACCACAAACAAAGAGGGCAGGATGAAAAAGAAAATGGGGAAGACCAGCTTGACACCGATCTTTGCCGCCTTTTCTTCAATTTCCATTCTCGTTTGAACCCTCATATAATCCGAAAAATTCCTCAGCGTCTGCGAAATACTAGTACCGAAGCGATCCGCCTGAATCAAGACGCTAACCATTTTCTTGCACTCATCTACATCCGTCCTGGCGCCAAAGTTGTGCAGAGCCTCGGCCCGGCGTTTCCCCGCCCGCATCTCAAGGTTCATGACCGCCAATTCATCGCTAATTTCGGGATGGGCGATATGCAGCTCCTTACTTACCTGCATCAGGGCCTGATCGAGACCGAGCCCGGACTCAACGCAGATTACCAGCATATCCAAGGTATTGGGCAAGCCCTTTTTGATCGCCTTCTGTCGCCGGGACATCATGCGGCCAAGCACGAAATTTGGACCGCCCCAACCCAGGAAACCCGCCGCGCCGATCTGGAAAATGGACATCTCGCCCTGAATCTGAAAGCCGAATACTAAACCGGCGCTCGCAATGGTGAAGAGCAGCGCCAATGCACCCTTGATTCCGTAGACTACCTTCAACGCATACTGGTTGCGGACACCGGCGGCAAGTAGACGCTTTTGCAGTATGCCGACGTCTTTTGGATTCGACGGCACGATATTCCCGATCTTCGTCATGATGTCGCGAAAGGCCAGGCTGAGCTCGGGAACGCTATGCTGCGCCAGCTCGACTTGACCGATCACTCGTTCCAAGGCGGCCTTGGGCTGTATCCAGAACTTGAACCCGACAATCGTCAGCAAGAAGACAATGACGACAAACAGAAAAATTGATGCAAATAGCGGAGTCATAGCGATCTATACCCCAAGGTTGACAATCTTACGAATAGTTACAAACCCAAGGAACTGAAAGATAACACAGACCGACAGCATGATCTTGCCGTCAGGGTCATCAAAGAAAAACAAGATATAGCTGGGATTGGTGTAGAACATCATGACCCCGACGCTTAAGGGAATCATCGACAGCACCAAACCCGAGATTCGGCCATGGGCGCTAACAGCGCGAATGCGTCCGCGCAGCTTGAAGCGCTCGCGGATCAAATACGCCAGGTTGTCAAGCAGGCTGGCCAAGTTTCCACCCGTTCGTTTTTGGAGCAGCACCGCCGAGACAAAGAAGTGGACGTCAAGCAGCGGGATTCTCGTCCCCAATCTCTCCAGCGCAACTTCCAACGGCAAACCCAAGTTTTGTTCATCGAAGGTCCGTCTGAACTCGTCCGCCAGCGGCGCCGAGTATTCCTTGTGGAGCATCTCAAGCGAAACCGAAAAGGCATGCCCCGAACGCATGGCACGCGAGACGAATTCGAGGGCGTCTGGGAACTGCTCTTCGAATTTCGCCATGCGAATTTTTCTCTTCTGTTGAAGGTACAAGAAGGGAGCGCCCCCTCCGACGATCACGCCAATGAAAGAAATCATCTGACCGCGCGGGATCATGTACCAAAAGATGTTGAATCCCACAAGGGCTAGCAGCAATGACAGATAGACGGTGCGCGCCGGGTCCCAGTCAAGACCGGCCTGTTCGATGTAGCTGCGGAGTTTTTCCGTCATGCTGGAACCGAGAACAAACCGCGCCACCGCCTCTCGCTTGCTCTCGTTCTTGCCTTTCATCAGGGGAGTGTCGGATTTGCCCCCGACTTGCGACGCTCGACCGCTGACCAGTGTCTTCATTTGGTCGACGTCACGTTTCTTCAAGACAGTATTGGCCACAACCACCGTGATGATCATCACGGTGACAAGGAAGCCAAAGAAAATCAGGAAAAGTAGCATAACATTCGCCTCCTAGTTGTCGAGTTCCACGATCTCCTCAAAAATCTCGCCGGGAAGACGTATTCCAGCTGCGAGAAGCTTTTCGTAAAAACGCGGCCGAATTCCCGTCGCCGCGAAGCGGCCCAACACCTTGCCTTCGCTTGAAAGGCCCAACTTCTCGAATACAAATAAATCCTGCAGCATCACCATATCGCCTTCCATCGTGGTGACTTCGGTGATACTGCGGCAGCGGCGCGAACCGTCGCTCATGCGTTCGACCTGAACAATCACATCAACCGCGGCGGCGATCTGACTCCTGATGGCTGTAACGGGCAAGCTGGAACTAGCCAGACTCACCATCACCTCCAGCCTGGTGACGACATCTCGCGGCGTGTTGGCGTGAACGGTCGTCATCGATCCATCGTGACCCGTGTTCATCGCCTGCAACATATCGAGTGCTTCTTCGCCACGACACTCCCCAATCACGATTCGATCGGGACGCATACGCAGGGAGTTGGTGAGGAGCTCGCGCTGGCGAACCGCCCCCGAGCCCTCCAAGTTGGGGGGGCGCGTCTCAAGCCGCACGACGTGAGGTTGCTTCAACTGGAGTTCGGCCGCATCCTCGATCGTCACGACGCGCTCGTTGGGAGAAATGTAGGCCGACAGGGCGTTCAGCATGGTCGTCTTGCCGGAACCGGTTCCGCCGGAGACGATGATGTTGAGCTTGGAGGACACCGCGCCTTTCAGCAGATCCATCATGCCTTGCGTCATGGCCTTTTTCGCCACCAGGTCATCGGGCATCAGCTTGTCGGTGCCGAAGCGGCGAATCGACAGCAACGGACCGTCCACGGCCAGGGGTGGAATAATCGCGTTGACACGAGAACCGTCGGTCAGCCTGGCATCCACCATGGGAGATGACTCATCCACACGGCGCCCGACCTGAGAGACAATTTTGTCGATAATCCGATAAAGGTGGTTGTCGTCCTTGAACGTAACGCTGGTCAGCTCTAGTTGACCTTTCCGCTCAATATAGACCTGCTTGTGAGTGTTGACCAAAATATCGCTAATCGTCGAGTCGAGCAGGAGCGGCTCCAGCGGCCCCAAGCCGAAAACCTCATCCAACACCTCTTCGCAAATCTGCTGTCTTTCAAGCGAACTCAGCAAAGTGGACTCTTCGTCCATCAGCGACATCAAGGCATTGCGAACCTCAACCCGCACCTTTTCGTTGTCGATGCTCGCTAGAGCTTCGAGGTTGATCTTGTCGAGAAGCCGCCGGTGCAGCCTGAATTTCAACTCCTGGTATTCCGGATTCAGGGTCAGCCGGCTTCGGGTGCTGCCGCGCTTGAGGCGGTCCTCCCATGAATCTTCACTCGATCCTTGCACATCCGTCAATAACGACATCTCATCTCCATAAATTCAACCGGCTGTACCCAAAACGCTAACCCTGCGACAACAAAGCCGAGAGCCCCAAAGCTCCGACACCTTTCTTTTTCTCGCTTTTCGGAGGAGCAAACAACGTGTCGCCAAAGGTTTGCAAGGCGCGGCCCAAATCTCCTGCCGCGGCGATCGGCTTGCCCGCGGTCAGGGCGCGGTGCGCCGCGCCGTAGTCCTCGGGGAAGACCGCACTGATCGGGTAATTGAACACCTTCGCCATGTCATCCGGGCTCAGTTCGTGGCGCCGGTTCAGGCGGTTGACCAGCAGCGACATTTTATCTGGTCCGATATTGAGCTGTTCGACATAGGAAATCAGCTTTCTCGTCAGGTGAAGTGAGGCAACTCGGCATTGCAAACAAGGAAAACCTTGTCCGCCTCGCCGATCGAAACTTGAGAAATACGCTCGTAGGCCGACGGCAAATCCAAAATGACATCTTCGTATGCGGACCGCGCGTATTCGATGACCTCGTGAACCTTATGCCCCTCCACACCATTCATTTCAGGCTGATCAGGGGACACCAGAATATCCAGCCCGTTCTTGTTGTTGACCAGCGCATTCCAAAGCGCGCTGTCAAGCTTTTCCGAGTGGCGAATGGCATCGAGCACGCTGTAGCTATGCGACAATCGCGCGGCGAACGAAACAGTCCCCCCAGTGGTATCAAAATCCGCGAGCAGAACCTTGCGCTTGCCATCTTGAGAAGCAATCGAGGCCATTTGGAAGGCCAGCGTCGTCGCTCCCTGCCCAGCCTTTGCCCCCACGAAGGCCAATACGCGGCCCCGCTTCGGCGCCACCCTCTCCTCCGATTCTCTCAGTCTGAGTATTCGAGTAATGACAGTCGACTGCGAGTCGACATCGAAGGGGAAACAAAGAAATTCCGTCGAACCGGCGCGCAGCGACCTGATGATTACGCTGGCGTCGTTGCTTTCGTGGAGCCCCACCACGTATATCGAGGGCCGGAAAGCGGCAATCACTCCGATCAGCCCGATCGCCACCTCGGTATCCGCGCTCAGATCGAGTAGCACAACATCAGGACGCGATTGTCGGAGCCGCGCGTCAAGTTGCCGGGAATTGGGATACTGCTGCAAGTCCCCAACGACCTGGAATGACCGGGTCTCGGGAATCGTGGCGAGAAACTGCTGCGCCAGCCCCCGGTTCGGGCAGATCAGCATCGCCATCAACTCGGCCCTTTGCTTGAATTCCATAGCTTCCGTCGCGCCTTCCAAAAGTGTCCTTACTGCTGAGTGTCCTTACTGCTGAGTGTCCTTACTGCTGATGGTTCAGGTCCGGCTCTTCCAGCTTCAAGCGTTCCACGTACTCGCTGAGCGGCTCCATGAACTCAAAAGGCATCGGCAGGTTAGGCATCGGATCACCCACCTCGATGACTTCAGGGAACTCCGGAGTCACAATAACAATCAGATCTGAAGCCTGCTGCTCCCTGGAGTAACTTTTGAAGATACGGCCAATCAACGGGATACTGGATAACCCGGGAATCTTCGAGACCGTATCGGCAATACGCCGATCAATCAAGCCACCCACGACGAAACTCTGTCCCGGTGCGAGTTCCACGTCGGTCTCGACCCGCCGCGTACTGAGAGCGGGCACCAGAAAACCTTGGATACTGACCGCGTTGGCAAAGTCGAGCGCGCTCACTTCCGGCGTGATATGCATTTTGACTGTTCCGCGCTCAGTGAAGTGGGGCAGGAAGTCGAAGCGAATTCCAAACTCGCGAAACTGAATCGTGATCGCGCCCGCCGTCGAGCCACCTTGCACCACCGGAACCGGAAACTCGCCGCCCACCAGAAAGCTCGCTTCCTTGCCATCGGTGGTCACCACATTGGGCTCGGCGAGAATCTCAACCAAAGCCTTCGATTTCAACACCTTAATAATGGCGCCGATATTCAAGTCCGGGCGGAAGGCAAAAATATTCAGTGCGTCCTGAAAGGTGAAGTTCGTTTGCGAACCCGCTAACGACGCGGGGATCCCGCCTCGTATGGTGTTAATGTTGCCCCCACCGAACTGTTGCGTCGTGATAGCAGACGGCGTGTTGAGCGCGCCAGTGTTCATCAGGCCCGCCCCAAACTCCTGCATCGCGTTGCGATCCACCTCGGCAAATTTCACTTTCAGCATGATCTGCCTCTCGGCCGGCGGCGGGGGCAGTTCCACGTTGTTGATAATCGTGGCACTGCCTACCGAACCGGTGATCATGGCAACGACGCGCTCTAGGATTTCCGGACCCGAAGCTTTCCCCGACAAGGTCACGACCCCGCTGCTGGCCGACAGGCGGATCGGCTCTCCGGGAAAGGACGTCCGGATATGTTCCTGGATTTGCTCAACATTCATCTTCACATTGATAGTAAAGAAGTTACGATCTCCCGATCGAGACCAGATCACCATACTGGTGAGACCCGGCACTTTACCGTTGATCAGCATCTCGCGGGTCGAGATGACGATAGCGTCCGCCACCCCTTCATCGGCGATGGCCACGCGGCGAATTTCATCCGGATGATCCAGCACAACCGAGCGCCCGACGCTTAACGGGATCTCGTCGCCGGCAGGCGGTTGCTGTAGTGGCTCGGCGCCCCACATGAGACCGGCGCTCAGCAGCCCGGTGAACGTGGCGGCCAGCAACCTCCGGTGAATATGAATTGGGCTCGACTTGTGCCAGCGGCCGCCATGGCGGCCATTGGCATTGAAGTGCCGGGTACAAAATGTGAGGGGGGGACTCAGTAGGGCGATAACATACTTGACAACTCCATGAGTACAGCGATACCATTAGGCGATCAGCAACCATGGCACGATGCTGACTTGGAGCAACTCTTCGAGATGTTCTATGAGCGGTGTGCTGATGGT
>Ga0114996_10007165_pt1 | contig 12715 bp, 17 predicted proteins | sample ArcticOcean_MG_C_4_FD_87039 | JGI IMG/M metagenome (GOLD analysis project Ga0114996, IMG submission 87039) | Marine microbial communities from western Arctic Ocean - ArcticOcean_MG_CB4_134 | ecosystem: Environmental > Aquatic > Marine > Oceanic | place: Arctic Ocean: Canada Basin | collected... | reverse complement strand
CTTCTCTCCCGTCACTAAAGTTCGGGAGATGGAGTTGTCTTTAATGTGGGACTTAACTCTCTGGACACGGTTTAGTTACCTACTCGCTCGCATCAATCTATGATTGATGCTCGCTCGCTCCTCTGGACTCTTGGTATTGGCTGGCTTTTTTTATGGTTACTCTCAGACGACAGGGCTTCCCACCCTTAAACTCAGGGCGCAAGAGGTTTTGCTGGCTTAAAATTTAGTGGCCCGTCTGGTGTGAAGGGGGAATCTTGTCACAGGTGACATCTTTTGAGGTGAATGTAATAACTTTAGTTGGTAGTTGCCGAGTTTAAGCAAGAGGATTAATGGAATTTACCTTGAAAATTGCTGCACCGTCTGGTATGAGGAGTTGTGAGCGTCACAGGTGACAGGTAAGTAGTAAAGAGTGAATGGTGAGCGCAGATTTAGATAACTTATCGCGCTCTCAAAATTGGTTTTGGTGTCACAAACCGTGACAGTTTGACAATTTTTACACGATTTACATACAAGTTGTCACGATTTGTTGCCATTCTCTATAATTTTAGCCCTCTTTCGTTATTGTGTGCTGCTCTATGCAGCCAAACTTGTCACGGTTTGAGGATGAAATGTAGTTAGATGATGACAGTTTTCATATTTGATTAATATGATAAGTGACCGACCTCTTTGCTACTATTTCAATCCCTATGAAACTTTGTCATACTTGTCACGGTTTGTGACGCTTCAGAACATGAATGTGACTAAGTTCAACATTGTTTATAGGATAAGTGGCGATAGTTGGATTATGTCTTCAGTCTTCTCCACCCTTGACGGGGAACAACAAGAACAGTTCATGCTCCTATGGTCGGATTTTCAAGAGATGTGGCTTTCTGAAGATGAAGCATCTGTTAAATTTGTAATTGAGTTTATCTCACAAGAAATGGGATTGGAGAGTCTGAAGGTCAAAAAACTCATTATGGAATACCACGCCCAACCACCACCTTCACCTCCTGAAGTTATGGAAGTATCTCAAGAGGTATTGAGAAATCAAAAGTCTCCTGATGTTAGAAAGGATTTGTTGGACAATTTGATAAAGGTTAAGTTTGCGCGTGAGCGTAAGATACTATATGGGGAGATGATTGACATGAGGACTTTAGACGCTGAATCCATTAAGATAACTCATCCTCGGTTGTATTTTGCGGCCCTTCAAGATGCTGAATCGTTAATGAAGGGGATTGACCCTGTTGACAATTTGTTATTCATCAATGATGTTTCCACAGGTTTAGTCCGAGATATTGTGGACATACTTAGAGAACAAGAACCATTATCTATCACTTCTATCATTAAATTGATGAAAAGAAGATATTCCACTTGGAATCAGAAAATAAGAACTACTCTGGATTGGTTAGTTCAACAAGGATTGGTAAGTCGAGTAGGTTTGAGTCGTTATACTTTAAGGGTGGAAGATACCAATTCATACCAATTATCTTCTTTAGAACAACGGATTCTTTCTCATTTGGATGTTCGTAAGGGAAAAAACAAGACTTTGTTGTATAGAGATTTGGGAGTTATCAATCATAAAGTTCTAAAGGCTGAAGTAACTGTCGCCATTAAACAGTTAGAAGACCGAGGATATATTTTCCGAGGAGCGTATAATCGTTTGCTGAAGTGCATCCCCCAAGAAGGGGTGAATTTATGAGTCGTTCACTAAAGAGATTAGATAGATGGGCCTCAGATTATCTTAACTTAATGGCCTTATGTCGCACAATTTTATCACTTCTTACAGGAGTCTTAAGTATCTTTATCTTTTTGCAGATATTTGGTTATGGGGTCTAAATAAGATTAAAAATGAGGATAGAAACATAAGTGTTAAATACTGAGAGTCCTTGTTAATGGTAGGTGTTGTAAATGAATGAAGAAATGGACTCTCCTTCTGAAGATGAGAAAACGATGGAACAGAAGTATCAAGATTCTTACCGAGGTGTGAGAATAGAAAGGAAATTCGTAGTGGGCGATGAACTAACATTGGTTCACCCTTTAGATTCAGTTCCCGAAATTCGCGATAAGTCATGGACAAACGGTAGGTTAGCATGGGTGAGAGGGGCTACTTCTGATGATGCTGATGTGGTTGGCTGGTGGGTGCTTCCTCGGAAGAGGCAGAAGAAAACCACTCGGAAATATAGGTCAAAGAAAGTTTTATCTCCGCTTGAGAAGGCTAAACTTAACTTTAATAAGCCTACGGAAAAAATCTCTCGCCAACGCAGAATGGAGAACAGGGCGAAGAAGTCTATTAGGATTCTCCGAAGTCAGGGTTATTCAATGGCTGAAGCCTTAATGATTACCAGAGGGCAGATGGGATTGGATGGGAATTTGATTGAAGCCACTCCTGAAGATGGTGAAGAATGATGACTTATCTGCAATATGAATTAAACATGGAAATGGTGGAAATGCAGACGCTTAAGGAATTAGTGAGGGTTCGTTCTAAACCTCTTTCCATAGACATTGAAACCACAAGTGTCGAAGACTTTAGAGATTTGTCTGGTGTGATAGCAAATGTTATTGTAGTATCAGATTCCGTTATTCCTATGAAGAAATGGGTTTTTGTCCAAGACGAGGCTTTGCATCTGGATAATGTTCTTCCTATGTCCGAGTTAAGGGCGCACCTCATCGAGTGGTTAAAGAGGGGGCGCGTTCTTGGAGGTCAGAATATCTTAGGATTCGATTTTCCTGTGATGATGGAGGATGAACACCTTAATGTTAAGGATGTTCTGCAAGCATTTATTGATACTCGCCAGATAGTTGATACGAGTAAGTATATCTCAGATAGATATGGGTTTAGAGTTTCGTTAAAGTATATGGCCGCAGGATGTTTCGGAGGTGAGAAACTAATGGATGGGGCAAATGCTCCTATCGAGTGGGCTAACGGAAATTATCAAGAAGTAGTGGATTATTGTATTAAAGACACTATATTATGGGCAGAGATACATCAATTCGGTGTGGACAAGAGTTATATCAATATCGGCGGCCCGAAACTCAGCGTCGAGTGGTGATACACTTGATTCCTGAAAGTCCACTATTAGAATCTTCTTTAGGTGAAACATCTGTTTCGTGGTTTCGCCTCGCAAAAGTTCAACTAACTGATGAACAGAAGAAAGAATTGAGTGATGAATCACGCAGAATTGGATTTGGGGTTTGCACACAATCTTGGAAGACCTGCACTTGGGGTATTGTGAGAGAGAAGACGATTGTTGATTTGGAGCAAGAACATGGAAAGGCCATTCATGTTGAAATAAATTGGAATGGGAAGATTGAAGGAATTCGGTTTGAAAACAAAGAACGGCTCTTTTGGTTAGATAAAACTCGTCCTTTTGGTATGGATAAATTACTTGAAGTGGTAAATGAAGATAAACGGTGTAAAGGAACCTACTCACACGGAGGGAGATGCACTCGATACAATACCTGTAATATTCACAGTCAGGAGGTTGTTTGATATGACTGATGCTCCTCAAGGTATAGTATGTAAAAGATGTCATAAAACCCTCTCAAGTGGTTGGACACGCGAGGATGGTATTGTCTGTTTCTCTTGTGTGGCCATAGAAGAAGAAAAGGTGAGTGAATGAATTTTAATCCAGAGTTAAACTCTGAGGACTATTTCGACCATGAGTATAATCGCACTATGAACAATGAGCGTTGTGTTGAGGTGAGTTTGGGAATACGGTGGGTTGAGGCGTTAAAGGATAGTTCTAATCTCATAGAGGTGGGAGCCGTTTTACCCTACTATTTACCTTACTATCAAGAAGTTAAGTATCGAGTAGTGGACTTGTATGACAAAAAGGCTACGGACAATATTGATGTTATGAAGGTGGATTTAACGGGACTTGATGTTTTGTCTATCTCCACTATTGAGCATATTGGAATGGCAGACTATCAAGAAGATTGGAAGGGTGTAACCGATAGGGTCATAATTGACCCTGAAGCCTCTATTTTAGCCTTACGAAAGATTTTAGATGAATCTAACTCTTGTTTAGTAACTGTTCCTATTGGATATAATGTCGCTTTAGATTCTTGGTTACAGGAAAATTTAGACTCATTGAATTGTTTTGGCTATGAAAAACTAAGTATGTATGACAAGACTGTGTGGCCCCCTGTTTTCTCTCCCAGATGGAATTGTGTTAAGAATATAATCAAGGAGTATTTGTATTATCCCTATCACTTTCCATATCCTTATGCCAACTTCGTTTTGTTTATCCAAGGGTGGAAATAATGGAACCATCTCAAATAGTGCTACTCGCAGTAGGAGGAATCTTCACAGGATTTATACTATTGCTGAAATTCTTGGAAAGGATGGAGGGATTGGAGTGAATGGAGAACTGTTAATCGTCTTATTCGTTTTAGGCATTCTCCTCGCTGAATATATTACGGGGCGGCCCTATGGAGAGATTTCTGCTTTAACCCAATATCCCAATCAAAAACTACCAAGTATGTTTGTAGGGTGGGGTGCTGGTGAAATAACGCAGTTGTATCATATTCACCATTGGATGTGGTGCTTCGTAAGTAGTTTTGTTTTTGCGTTGTTTAATCAATTTGAACTTGCTGCCTTTTTGATGGGGTGTTTTGTTCAAGGTTTAACTTATCCTGATAAGTTTCACATAAGAATAGATAGGAGATGAGATAATGATGGTTGAAATGCAAATGCTCCTAATTTTTATCGCAGCCACTTTGATTACTATCATTTATTTACTGAGATTAATGGAAAATAGAGATTCTGAGTTTTCCTATACAGTTTTAGATTTAAGAGAAACCAATGAGGCTCTGCTCTTAGACAAGCAGTATTCTCGACAGAGACAAGCAGAAAACGAAGAACATATTTCTGGTCTAAATCTGCTTCTTGAGCAGATGACCTCAGAGCAAAAACTCAATCAAGCCGAAATCCAGAAGCAGAAAGGGCGGGCGCAATCTGCTCATACGAGTAAAGGGCAAATTCTTGAAAAGTGGACACCATTCTTGAATACACCTGATATAGAAGCACATTGGAGGGTGGAAGATTGGACATTCTTAGGTCAACCCATTGATTATGTTGTCTTCGATTGGCATAAAGATAAGCAGAAGAATGATGCAGAAGGAAAAGTTATTTTACTCGATGTTAAAGCGGCGAAGAGTCAATTAACCACAAAACAGAGGCGTATTCGGGACTTAGTAAAACGCGGTGCGGTGGAATGGAGAGAAATTCGATTGGATTAAAATACTAAATGGCAGTAAAGGTGGTAACATGGGACGATTAAAAGGTTCGATAACATATCTCTGTGGCCCAATAGATAATGTTGAAGATGATGGGGTGATTTGGCGCAAGCAGATTGGCGAAATACTCTCTGCTCGTTATGGTATGAAAATATTAGACCCGACTGATAAGCCATTTAAGACTCACACCTTAAAGTTTGAGGAAATCGGAGAGGAGAAAACCTCTGCTCACAATCTCAGAGCAGAGGGTCGTTACGCAGAATTGGCTGAGAAGTTCAAAGGAATAGTCCGAGCCGATTTACGCTGTGTGGATTTGTCCGATGTTTTAATCGCCTACATTCCCAAAGATGTTTTAATGTGTGGAACAATCCATGAGATTGTAGTCTCAACAGACTCCAAGAAACCTACTCTGTTAGTAGTCGAAGGTGGGCGCAAGAATCTAAGTCATTGGTTCTGGGGAATCTTACCTTCTGAACCTCATACAGAGAACCGCTCTGGATGGATTTTCGATTCATGGGATGCTTTGTTTGACTACTTAGATGAGATTAACGCAGCAGAAGATGAAATGCCTGAACCGAAGTCAAGTCGGTGGGTGATGTTGGATGTTGGTTCCCGATAAAATGATATAGTTGGGTCGTGGATTAAAGATATGGTGGTTAAACTTCAGAAGGAAATAGGAGTCGTTAATTTTCAGAGATTGGAGGAGTTCCCTCCTGCTCTGCGAGATAAATCACCAGCAGAGGTCTGGCCTACTCCTGCTGAAATATGGAGTCCTATTAAGGGAACTGCTGGCGAGATTGATTTCCTGCCAAGTTCACCCTTTAGATTCAAGGTAGGAAGAGTATTGAATTTATTAAAACAATGGGAAACACCTCTTTCGTTATACTCCATCAACCAATGCAAGAAGAGTGGAGAGTGGCTTCCTCTTGATACTGCTTTAGAATGGTCGCAGAAAAGAGGTTCAGTTCAACCTAAGAGATTAAAGCATGATGATGAGGATTGGTCGTATGAATATAGTGATAGCATTACTCAATACAACCAGAATATGAATAAGTATCTCAATGCTTATTTGTGCGGCGACTCTGCTGCGGAGGCTAAGGTAATCTATATGGCGACGAGTTTTGAAACTAAGCAGAACCGATGGTGGCCTGTTTTTCTTCGATTTTCCTTTGATGAAGACTTAAACGAGTGGAGGAAAAATCTGGTTAAACATACCTCCTATGTGGGGTCGGAAGACCCATATCTAATAGAACTAAAATCATATCGTAGGGGTCGCAGTTTTAAGATAGGTTTGTTTAGTAATGCTGATAAAGTTGACATAATTAGTTACCCTCAATTCAAAGGCCGAGATAACTCATTCTTTTGGATGAACAAAGTAAAGGAGATTCGTTCTTCTCTAACTATGGGTAGGAATCCAGAGTTACCGTCATCTGATTTAACGACAAACCTAATGAAAAAGTTTATCAAATTATTCCATAAAGATAATAACTACACCTACAAAGCACATTTAGCCACACCAAGCAAACTGTTAGATAGGATAACTTGGACGAGCAATAAAACTTTAACCACCAAAAAGAATCGCAACCAAGTCTATCTGTGGGTTCCTTCTCACGACCAAAAGTATAACAATCCCACTAATCAGTTGGGATTATTTAATTGGTCGTCTGCGTTCTGGGAAGGGAAAACCTAATAAGCAGTTACGGACTCGGCTTAACCAGAGGGGAGAATATGAAAGAGAAAATTCCTGCTGAAGATTGGGTTACGAACTATTCACACCAAATTCAAGACCTTGAGACTGTCTGGGATTTTAACCAAGCAGGAGATATGATTTTATTTGACGAAGCATTTGAGTGGGTTAAGCCTAAAACCTTAACCAAGCCTGAACATATAGATAAGTATCTCAAGCACTTGAATGAGCGTGTAAGCAGTTTCGTAGCAGAAGACGGTTTTATTTACATCACAGTTCAATGGAAATCAGGGGCTATAACTTACGACCCGATTTATTTCCGCTTCCGTTATTCCGATTTACCTGATAATCAGGACTTCTTTGTGTTAGCCGAGGATAAATGGAATAATACTCATATCTCAGTCAATGCAGTAGGTATGGACACTTGGAAGGTTCAAAAAGACCGCTACCCTAAAAGAATAAAGGATAAGGAAGTAAATCCAAGAGTCGAGGAGATAATGAATAAAATGATGCAAGGACAAACGGTGAGTAGTGCAGAACTTCAACACTTACAAAGACACAAGCACACAGGTCGAGGAGAATACTACTCAGCATGGGTAAGTAAGTGGATAGATGATGAGAAGGCCAAATATACTTCTAATCTATCCAAGTATTACCGCCAGACTCAGCATCGCGCAGGGTTGAGCATCTTTAAGCCTTCCCACCAACAAGTGCAGCAAAAAGTCCATGTTGGTTTATTCAATTGGGATTATCTAACCATTTAAGCAGACACTAATGTTTATATCATAGAAGTAGTTACAATGGGTAGTGATATTATGTCCGATGAGATTATTGTAAGTGAAGCCGATTATTATTCGGAATGCACAGTATATGAATTGAAAGATGAACTAAAAGAGAGAGGTCTAAAGGTTTCTGGTAAGAAAGCAGACTTAGTTGCACGATTGGTGGCAGACCTTAACTCCACTATTGAAGCAGTTGAGAATGTTATTGAGCAGACTGAAGAAGCCATTGATGCAATTGAAACTGCGGCAGATGAGATGGGTGATGTGAGTGATAAACTTGCAGAGAAAGATATTAAAGGCGCACTTTCTGAGTTAAAGGATGCTTCTGATGACATCGAGAAGGCCGCAGAGGAAACTATCGAGGCCGCAGAAGACGCTTTGGAAACCGCAGAGGATTTGTCGAATAAGGGTAACAGAGTCGTTACTCGCTGGAATGCCCTTTCTAAGAACCAGAAGATTATTGCGGTTGTAGTCATGATAATGGCTTGTGGGTTTTCCCTTATTTCAGGCGGCTACATAACAGTCTGATATAGTGTATGACAATATTGAGGTTATGAACCTCACATTAGGCCATTTTAAGGCAGAAACAAATGCTCGGCCAATCTATAATGAATTAAATGAGCAGATAGGGTGGATATTCCCTCTTGAGCAGACTATCAATGGGACACCCACCAATTTAGTTATGTCAATTGCTTGGGAGAAATATTTACAGTCTCCATACTGCTCCCATTCTGCTTCTAACTTCTCCAACCTTACTGCTCATCAAAAAATATTGCATAACCCTGTATATGAAAAAGATAGTTTGCCATTTCAGCACACGCATAAGGCATTCCATTTCAATAATTCGGAAAAATGGAATGAAAACAACCTTTACAATACTAACAATGAATTAGAAGAGGAAGAATTTAAGATTTCTTCACCCTCTAATTATGGATTAGTTGGATTTTATTACATTGATAATGCAATCACCTCTCAAAATGAATTGACGAAAATAGAGGTCTATTTTGAAGATACTATGTTTAACACTCTGGTCAATAAGGATTTAACTCCCAATGAAGCCTATTGGAAAAAAGGAGGCTATACTTGGGTTAACCTGACCATTCCTTTTTCTGAATACTCTTGTATTACTCAGTATCAAGAACCCTCTGCTGTGATTTATCATGCTCCTATTTTATCTTGGGACGAACCAGACATCTCGTTTTCTCCATACTTAGGATTATTCAATTGGCTCTATCTGGACGAACCTTAAACCGATACTCTTAAAAGATAACAAGGTGTGAGATACAGTATGCGAGAAGTCGGATATGCTTGTATTAACATGACTCTGAGTGCTAAAGGGGTATGTGCCAATCGCACTTTACGATTGAAGACTTTGGAAGAAAAAGGTTATGATTACTTGTGTGAGTTAATTGAAAGCAATATGAAATGCTTAAAGGAGATTCTGGTGTGGAATGCCGAAAGTGGGTATCGCCTTTATCGTATGTCCAGCGAGATGTTTCCATTTATGTCTCACCAGAATTGGGGGTATAACATAGAAGACTTGCCCAGAAGTAAAGAAATTCTGACTCTGCTTAAGGATATAGGAGAATTCGCTCGCCAAACTAATCAACGCCTCACCTTTCACCCAAGCCCGTATAATGTATTAGCCTCGCCCACCCTATCTGTGGTGAGTAATACTATTTCAGAACTTAACGCACATTCACAAATATTGGATTTGATGGGCTTCCTCCCTTCTCACCAAAATAAAATAAATATTCATGTAGGGGGGGCTTATGGGGACAAAGAATCGGCTTTAACCCGATTTTGCGAAAACTTTCAAAAACTCCATCAGAATACCAAACTGCGTTTAACGGTGGAGAATGACGATAAAGCCAATCTCTATTCTGTGAAAGACTTGTATCAGGGGGTGCATCAAATTATTGGAATACCGATAGTCTTTGATTATCACCACCACATTTTTAATACGGGTGATTTAACTGAAGAACAAGCATTAAAATTGGCTCTAATTACATGGCCTGAAAAAATTGTTCCCATCGTTCATTACTCAGAAAGCAAAACCCTTGAGCAAGGACTCGATGTGGTTACTCCTGCTCATTCCGATTACATTCACGGCCCTATCAACACTTACAAGCAGAAAGTGGATGTTATATTTGAATGCAAAGCAAAAGAATTAGCAGTTGAGCAGTATCTTTCTGCTCTTTCTGCTCAAGAGCAACCGAAAGTCTTAAATATAGATGCTTCCTCCGACTACCATGCAGAATCCAAATAAGTGCCTTGTATGTCAGCGAAAAGTAATAGCCCACAGTAAGGGGAATACCATTTTACACGGTTCCCACTATTGCAGTAAATATTGTAAGTTATTCAAGAAGAATAATCTTAAAATGATTAATGGTGCAGAAAAGCATGATAATAACCAATATGCAGGATTCAACTATTGGCCCTCAATTATCATTCCGTGTGATACTTGTAGTGGAGATGTTAAGATGAGTCACGGAAAGGAAAACGATGATAAAGTGTTTTGTAGCAGAGAATGTCATATCAAAGTTAAAACTTGTCGTAAGAATGCTATGAAAGATTATGCTATTCTTCGTGTCCTAAGAGAGCATCCTGATGGCCTACTCGCAACTGAATTGTCTTATTTTGTTGATAATCTAACGCAATATCAAGTTAATGGAGCAAAAATCTCTATGCTTCTGAAAAAATGGGTAAGCAGAGGTATTGTGAAGAAAAAGAATTCATCCAACAGAATGCGCTATCATTTGAATCCTAAATATCTCGGTGAGGCTCTTGGTGCATTGGTCATCAAGTATCAAACACCACGCCCCTACGCACAATCCGAGAGTCCTTCTATCCTTTCTTTAGAGCCTTTATCAACAGAGAAGTGATATAATGCAACCACAATATGTAGTTAGAGGAAGTTTGTGATGGCACAATTGAAAGATTTGGATTTGGCTACTAAGGCCGCTTGGTATAGAGGTCAAGCCACTATGAATAACTATCCATCCTATGATGAGTTCTTGGCCTACTTGAACAATCCACCCGTTAGCACTTATGATGGATGCTATGTTAAGACAAAAGCCGAGCAGACCGAGAAGGTAAATGAGGCTTGGAAGCGTGTCGAGAAGGACATAGACAGTCATCACCACATCGAATGGTTCGATAATATAGTTCTAAATGAGCGCATGATGATACGAAGAAGGGAGAGAGTTCATTTGCCTTGGTGGAATCCTTATGAGAACAGGGAGTGGACACTTGAAGAAGTTTCGCCGCTACCAAACGAAGTGCAAGACTGTGAATCATACGAATATAATGATTATCAAATTCCTGATGAGCGTATGTCTCGCATTATTTATGTTCCTCACAAAGTAACAGGCAAGCCCACCAAACAGGGACACACACAATATGCCTATCACAATCCTGTAACGGGAGGTATTGAGTGGTTCGGTGACTTTAACCAACGAGGATATGAGAACCCTCTAAGGGAATGGTATCTTGCTGATGCAGACCCTCTCAACAAATCCCCTTCCTTAGATAAGATGGAACTGATGCACCCCATCAAGGTTTATCGGAGGATAGACCTTGAAACCTATCATGATAACTCACCCGCTTCCTCGGAAGACCCTATGGCTGCGAATAGTGAGAAAAAGAGAGTGCAAAGGCACGAAAACGCCAAAAGCCAATATGAGATGTTGTTGAAAAATTCTATGGCAGGTTTGACTTCTAAGAGGCTGAAAGATTTAGAAAAACACACGAAAGCCGCCGCGAGAGAGCGGTGGCCTATGTGGAGTAAGAAGAAATACACAAACACAGGGGAACTCTCCGACATCACATCTATTTTCAATGTGATAGTAGCCATTCGCTGCGCTCAACAATTCTCTAAAATCAAAGCAATAACCGTAGGAGCGCACGGCAGAGCCAAACTTCTGCGAACCGTTATAACAGAACCCGTTTCTTCTTCAAGTTACAGTTATCCCAGAAATGTAGTCGCAGACAACAAGCGCAAAGAATGGCAACGCGAACAAATAATCAACCTCCACGATTACGGCACACATCTAAGCGATTTGGAAGACCTCTCTAAGAAACCCTTGATTGCGTGGGCAAAGACAGGATTGAGGGACACCCTCAAAGAACTAAATAAGAATATTCTGAAAGAGAAAGCCACTATCAAGAAAAACGAAGACCCTGTTCACCTCGCCAAAGAAGTAGCAAAACGCCTGAAGACTCTGGAAGAAAGAGTTAAACATGAATTCACGGTTCAGAATGATAGAGCGAAACAGCAACTCCGTCACTTAGAGGAACAGAAGAAGAACACTAAGGGGGCTGCGAAGGTGATAGCAGCAGGAGGGCAAGAGCCGTTCCGACATAAGTATCTCCAACAAAGGTATATGCGCGATACCATTCACCGATTTTGACCGACATACACAGTTAAATATGCGAGGTTAATACTATGAGTCCTTCTATCCTTTCTTTAGAAATTCAAAAACAGAAAGATTGGTTGGCTCAGAAGAAAACAGAAATGAATGAGATAACGGCTGGTGATGAAGCCGCCCTGCTTCTATCAAAGGAAGGAGAATAAATCTAATAACAGGAAAAAGAGAAGACCACAATAAAGAAATTCCATATTCCCAATGTCTGCAAGTTAAGAAGGATGCGGTCAAAATAGGATGTTTAACCACAGTTGGTAAAGATGCTGTCTTAACTCACTTGCCTCATGGTCGTTATCCTAATGCGTTTGATAATTACACAAAAGATGTGGATTGGCGATATTTAACACCCATCGAATATGAGCGAGCGCAAACCGTTCCTGACAATTACACAGCAGGATATTCAACCTCAGTTCGCCAATCAGTCATGGGAAATGGTTGGACTGTTGATATGATTGCTCATATTTTACAGTCTGCACCTTAATTTATAGAGAAGTTGATATAGTCCGAGCGCAATATGTAAGTAAGGAGGACTTGTAATGGCGAATTTGAGCAAATTGACTTCTTACGATAAAGCCGATTGGTATAGAGGCCAAGCCCTGATG
>Ga0114996_10007157_pt1 | contig 12723 bp, 13 predicted proteins | sample ArcticOcean_MG_C_4_FD_87039 | JGI IMG/M metagenome (GOLD analysis project Ga0114996, IMG submission 87039) | Marine microbial communities from western Arctic Ocean - ArcticOcean_MG_CB4_134 | ecosystem: Environmental > Aquatic > Marine > Oceanic | place: Arctic Ocean: Canada Basin | collected... | reverse complement strand
TGCGGGTGCACACGCATCGCAATCAATACACTCGTCAGGATTGATATAGAGCATATCGTCACCTTCGTAGAAGCACTCTACCGGGCAAACTTCCACGCAGTCCGCATACTTACACTTCACACATGCTTCTTGGACGATAAATGTCATTATCGTGCGCCTCGACTCTTATAGGTCTTACCGCTTTTGCCGATGTTCTTCTGAAGCATCTTATCAGTCTTGCTGTACTTAGGCGACTTAGTGTCCATCAATTTGAAGGACTTTGCATCAGCATTCTGCTTTGTAACAGCAGCCTTATTCTGAACCAATCCGCCAGCAGGAGGTGCTGCGGGACGACTGCTCAGACGGCTAAAGCCGCGCTTTGCCTCGGCATCTGAGATTACCATGCAACCGACTAGGGCAGCAATCGCCATCGTAAGGGTTGCACTTTTGTATCGTAGTTTGTGTTTCATTTACTATCCTTTTGTTATTTGTTTACTTGTGTTATGTAACTATTATACATCGCATTTATTGCAAAATCCTATTACAATTTTATGGTTATTTTGTAAGCAGTTTGCCTGCCCATCCCAACGTAGCAATAGTCAGGAGTAAATAGAGGAACCAACGGAAAGGAGTGCATACAGTACATAGTACGCAAAGGCAAAGGACCATCAGAAGACCCCAACCTTGTCGAGCGTTCTCGTAACTGTTAAGCATAGAATCTTTGTAAGGCGAATTGCTGTTAACAACCTCGCCTGCAAAAATGGCATCCTGTCGGGCAGATACATTATCATGAGCGTCCGTACCCTTGTTGACAGACAAGAAAAATAGTGCTCCGAAAATAACACTTAAGATGATCTTGAGACCTATTCCTGAATCGTTCATTGTAGCTCCTTTTTCATATGCCATGTATGATCCCATGCGTTAGATCGGTAATCGCGGAAGCCTAGTCTCTCATAAAATGGCTTTGCCTTAAATCTTTCCAAGCTGTCCACTCTAATGTATTTTCGTCGTTTATCTTTATGCAATATTTGCTCAACATGATCTACCAAGCCTTTCCCTATGCCGCGCCTCTTATAGAGTTTCCTGATGCATAGGATGTCGATATTGCTACTGTTGACTATTATGCATCCTAGCATTTTCTCGCGTTGCATTGCAAGAAAAATCTCGCCTTTATTTTTACGTCTCTCAATTTCGCGTCTTGAGACCCAATACATAGGAGAAGGAAGACCCTTGACTGACAGGCTATCTTCTATGAATTCCCATAATTGTTTGATAGAGCATTGTTTGACGTATGGTTCGATTGTTCTACTGTCCATCTAACTCTCCACGCTCTTCGGGTTCGAAAACAGGCTCATCAATGGTTGCTGCCGCTGCGATTTCTATTAGAGACCATTCCGAAACGAAATGTCGCAATGTACCATCTACCAAAACTCCTTCTAGATAGCGAGGATAATCTCTGTAATCGAATTCAAATCGCTTGACAACTCGCTCAAGACTCTCCATATCACTAACTCTAACTACTTCGTAATTCTCGGCTTCTCCGTTGCCAACAACAATCCATACTCCAACTTTTAAGTCAGAAGGAAGTCGGCTTTTGTAATCAAACGAATCGCTGCTATCCCTTATGCTGTACAAAAAAGACAATGCCGCAGGACTTTGCCAATTCCAACTGTATTCTTCTTTAGGATATCTTGACTTACTTATGGCGTCAACCAATTCATCAGGCAAAAATATCCGACATTCAACGCAAATATGGATATTATCGTGGCAAAGAGAATTTGCGATGTCTTTGTTAGTTTCCCAACATACATCACATTTCGCTTTATGCCCTACGACCTGTGTTCGTTTAATCTCTTCTACGGACATTTTTACTTTCCGTTGGGGCTGAATTCGACCAAGTAGGTCAATTGGAGATCTGTCTTTTATCCATTGTTTGATCGTATTATATGACATTCAGTCAGAAAATCAATCTATCTTTTGAGGAAGATCCTTTTTCCTCATATACTTGGACTTTTTATGCTCCTTCACCTTACGAAGGAGATAATAGTTGACTGCTCCATCTGCTCCGCTATCAACAAGTTCAAATCCTATTGATTTGAGATATGTCTTATTCTCCGCAAATGGCAATACCCATACTTCAGGAGAAATCATGAGACAATACCCATCTATTTCTAGAGCTTCGTTATATGCCATCATGGTCTCAGATAAAGGAATGACCTTAGCATTCCAGTGCATTACATTACCCGCATAAACCATCTGAGCTTTTGGGCAATGCTCCGCTATCTCCGATCTGTCACAACAAATTACTCCTTCTTCTTCATAGTATTTGTCTACCATATATACATTCCCCAAACTCTTAACTTTGGCAGAAACCTTTGAAGCTCCACAACCTACATATATGATAGTATTATCTTTTCCTTCCAGAAGAGAAGTCGCGTTTTTCGTTAAACACTTGTTGCTAGCTTTTGCAGGAGCTACAGTTTCCATGTCTGCAAATAAACCACCAGTTTTAGGGTTGGACTCTTCTAGCGTTTTGTTCCCTCTTGCCAATGCTTCTTCGATAGCCGATATGTTATTCTGATCTATATGCTGAATTTCTGACATTACATTTGTCAGAATTAAACCTTTGTTCCCTCGATGAATCTTCTGCATTCCTGCAACCCAACTCGCAATTACGCTAGCGAAAGGTTTATCGTTTTCATGCGACCATTCAAGAAGTTCTCCTTCTATGGTTCTCTTTACTCCGTCACAACAAGCGTTCAGAATGTCTGTCTTGGACTCAATAAGGCGCATACACCCTTCGTCAAAAGATTCAAGTTGTCGATTTTTTGCATCGAAAAGTGGCTTCCCGCTATCAGTTCTATAACGAACTATTGGTACTATAACAACACAATCCTTATTTTTGTCTCTACCATCCCTGTGACCTCTAGCGTTAGCTTGATCCCAACTAGCAGCCTCATATGGCAAGATAGCATGGAAGATAAAGTCTACACATCTGAATTCGTTAATACTTTCTCGACAAGTTCTTACCGATACAAAAGCTATGGCAGGCTTCTTAGATGCCAAAAATTGTTTCCTTACAGCATTTGCGTTATCAACATTATAAGGCATACAGTTTCCTTCTAAATCAATGATTTCTTCTCCCGAAATATAGATTTTCCCCCTACCCTTGGGAGCCTGCAAATAGTATCTCTTTAGAATACCCTCTGACTCGCCGTCATCACCCATAATGTAGTTCGAAAAGACTAACCCTTTAGAATTGGCAAAACGCCTAAAGGTTTTGAGGGCTATTGGTATTTTATATCGCGCTTCAAATACTGCTATTTCAGCAAGAGAGTGCGGATCAATTAGTTCAGCTTCTTTGAGACCTCGCTCTCCGATATTGATATCGATTCTGTTAATAACAAGCGGAGAGAGTCCAAGTATACTACTTTTTCTTCTTCTTATCATAAGATCGGATGTCAACCCATGGATATAAGCCCCTTTCTCCAAAAAATCTGGCAAGGCTTTTAAGTCTTCGATCCATTGTGGCTTCCCGCTAAATAGAGATACCATATTGATATATTCGCTAATATCATTGACTACAGGGGTCGCCGTCAGCATTTGTCGATATTCGATGTTGTTCAGAAAGATGTATTCAATAATATTGTCAGAGCGCTTACTAGCTTCCGCCTTATCCCTCTTTTTATAGTTATGGCATTCGTCAACGATACAAGCGGGGAATGCCTGTATCATTTGAGGATCACGGTTAGAGAATAGAGGGCTTCCGACAATTAAAAACTCATAAGGAACACTATTGTTTTCAGGTATATCCTCTCCTCTGAGCATCTTGACATGTACATCCTGAGCCACCGCTACATCAGATCGTAGCCTGTGGTTTAACTCCCTAACCCAATGGTCTCTCGCGCCGTTTGAACAAACGACCAGTATTTGAGCTTTACGGATACCGTCTTGTCGAAGGCGTAGGATCATAGAGACTGCCGCAGTTATTGTTTTACGAGTTCCCGCTTCATCGAAAATGAAACTAAAGGAGTGGGGTGAATCGATAACCCTGTAAGTCGCTTCTAATTGGAACAAACTAAACATATTGTCAGTACGCTTCTCAACAACGTCATAGATTGCCTTTTCGGTTTTTTGAATATCACGAAAGAGTTTTTCTACTCGTACCATAAGTTCAGGTTGCATGTCCTTCATGGCAGAGAGAGTCAAGCCTATTGCCACATCATCGGGCAATAGATTGTGGGAAATGAGTTGAAACGTATAGTCAAGACAAACGTTTTCTACTGTTCGTAGTAGAAATCTATCGTGGAATATAGAAGGGATAGAGCGCAAAATATCTGCCAAAACATGTAACAACCTTGGGTCAGCAGATACGCTTTTTGGCTTCCTAAATTCAGGAAATCGCCCGTTGAGTTTACACGCTTTTGTAAATTTGCGTTTGTCAGATGCGTTAGTGAGTCTAGAGGTAATGGTTTTAACAAAGTTGCTCAGAAATCCCAATAGAGCCTGTCTGCCTTGCTGACTAAGTGATTTGTCCGCATTAACCCTGTCGATACACTCTTTTACCTTACCGGCAAGTTTATCCCTTTCATCCTCGTCCATAGGAATCATAGGAACGAGTTCATCAAGTCTTACACGATGTTTTTCAATAACGGCGTCTACATCTATTTCGCCTGAGCGTTTGATTGTACCCGCTCTAATACAAACAGATATACAATCCATGAACTCGTTTTTGTCTGCATAGGACGGACAAACATTATCCATCACCCTGTCGATAAGATTTGCCCCTCGCTTTGCTCGCTCTATAACTGGTCCTTCTCCCTCTCTTGCAGTTCTTTCAAAGAGGTTGGACCATCTGTCATATGCTGTTTCGTATTCAGCTTTCATATTTGCAATTTATCATATTCGGTATGGAATGTCAAGTTCAAATATCAAGTTCCTCATCTGTGAATTGAGGACATTTGGAAAGAAATAGCTCCACGATTTCGTTTCTGAAAACATTAAGTTTAGCCATCCCCCTTACCAATATCCAATCATAGCCATTCAACTGAATCCACTTTACGCTTGCCTTATCTTTTTGGCGGATGATATGCCTAAGCTTTTCACACAACTCATTAATCGACATCTCAGGGTGAAACCCTGCGCAAGCAGGGCAACCACTCCCGTTAACTCTATGGCTCATTTTTGCTTCCCATTCATGATTGCAAACAGTACATTGCCACCAGTATTTCTTGTCGCCTCCATAAGCCACATCATTTGGAGTTAAGTTCTCATTTTTAGTTGGATGCCACTCCTTTGCTAATTCAGGATTCTTAGTTGCCAAGCAATTACTTTTAGTTACAACTCTGTTTGAGCAAGCGGGACAACCACAACCATTTGATCTGCTTGAAATTACAGCTTCCCATTCATGATTACAAACCGCGCATTTCCACCATGCTTTGTCATTATTCCCGCAAACCACATCATTGGGAGTTAAGTTCTCATTTTTAGTTAGATGCCATTCTTTAGCTACTTCAGGATTCTTAGTTGCCAAGCAATTACTTTTAGTTGCGACTTTACCTGCGCAAGCAGGACAGCCACAACCATTGGCTCTATTACTAACTGCGGCTTCCCATTCATGATCGCAATTAGAACATTTCCACCATGCTTTCTTGTGAGTTTTGCCAACCACATCATTGGGAGTTAAGTTCCCATTTTTAGTTGGATGCCACTCCTTTGCCAATTCAGGATTCTTAGTTGCCAAGCAATTACTTTTAGTTGCGACTTTACCTGCGCAAGCGGGACAACCACAACCATTGGCTCTACTGCCAATTACAGCCTCCCATTCATGATTGCAATTAGAACATTTCCACCATGCTTTCTTGTGAGTTTTGCCAACCACATCATTGGTAGTTAAGTTCCCATTTTTAGTTAGATGCCATTCTTTAGCTACTTCAGGGCATTTAACTGCTAAGCAATTTTGTTTATTGACTTTCATCATTTAACAGATTTCTGAAAAAGCACAACCTCAGTCAAGGAAATATGACTGAGGTCGGCTTCGGGAAACGAAAGCAGCACAAGGGCTTCCGTTACGAATGTTACTTCCCATTGGAGGAGAATTCCACCAAATAACGCAAGTCGATTTGGTTAGTCCTGTATACGATCATTTCATTGTTTTGGAAGAGTCCATCCCCTTTCCTACAAAAAGTAGAATCATACCCCTTGGGGCAGCCACCATCAAAAGTATTCTTGGGATAGCAAATATTTTCCCCCATAGCCATCTTGAGCAGAAACATGAAGCAATTGTTATCTGACTTTCCACCCCAGTACCCATAAGCATAATTTAGTGCTTTTGTTGACATATCACTTGCATAAATGCCGTTACCAAAGGCTCGACCTGTAACGTTCGATGCATTAGACGGAGGAATGATCAATCCGCCCTTCATGATCGAAAGCAAATTACCCGCTCGGGTTCCATGCCAAAGATCCCAAACATTGTCCATCTTCTTGCCGCCCGTAACGAACGCAGAACGAACAGTATTGATGTCAACTGTGTAGACCTTCTTGACATCAAGATGGTGGCAATTATGCATAGTCTGACGAGTCTTGCTATACAAAGCCTTAATCTTCTTGATAACCTTAGGATCGGTAACAAGATCGATCTTGGTCTGAAAGACCTGTTCCTCAGGCTCATCCTTCTTAACACTCTTTGCAGGAGTCTTACCTGCTTGCGTCAGGGAAGCCTGTAGACCATCAAGAATGACATCCTGTTTTTGAACCGCTTGAAGATCGCTCCAAAACGCATCAAGCTCAAGACGACGACGACCAATGTCCTGAGGGACAAGCATAAGGTAGTCGCGGGTAAATTCCATAAGTTCAGGATCGGTATAACTCGAATCGGCTACTAGATCACCAATTGAAACGAGCTTCTCTCTCGCCTCATCGATGTTGCCTTGAGAAACGAGTCCCATAGGAGTTTGGAACAATCCCTTGTCATAGTTATAGGTGATTTGACCGCCTGTCATGGATGAAATCTGATGGGCGTTTACCTTAACAAGGTATTCGATCAATTTGAGGGCTTCGGGGTTGCCGCCTGTTTCAATCTGCTTCTTAGCGACTTGGGCAAGCTTACTGCCGCCAACGCTCTGCTTAGAGGATGCTTTGGGAGCGGGAGCTTCTGCTCCGTCAATAATCTCGATTTCGCGGTATGCGATCTCGCCGTTACGTCCTGCTCGCTTCTTAGACTTGACCTTAGAATCAAGAAAGTTCTTGCCCTTGCTTGGGAAGGTCTTGGTTTGACCTGTATCGCCTACTCGTCCCCATCGGCAAATAACAGTGTCATCGTCGTAGAGTTCCCCAAGCCAAAACTTGTTGTTGTTATTGACGGGATCGCTTTTGATGAGATGGATTTTTTCAACTAATGTAGCCATGTTTCGGTTTTCCTTTTGTCGGCTCCTATTGTTTAATTCTTCTGCATCCTCTCATATTCTCATCCAAAAGTCAAGCGGATAATTTCCATTATTTTTTGGGGTCCATTTCATCGTAATGTCTCCCAAACATCTTCGTTTGCGGCTCTCCACCAATATGCCTTCGAAATATTCGATATGCCGCAACGCTCTGCAATATCCGACATTCGCTTGTAGAAATCTTGAGATTCAGTCTCTAAGCCAAATAACCTGAGAGAACGTATGATGCGAGTTATTCTTAATATGTTGTGGTTGCCGTCTCTACACCATCGATCTTGTTTGATCTTCCAATTGTCGTCTCCGTCGCAAGCACCAAAGAATGATTGAAAGCGATCCTTTGCAGCTTTAAGGTTTGACAATACAGCAGGATTGTCTTTGCCCTCTTCAACGATTTCCTTATTAACCACCGGCCAAGTTCGCGCCATATGCGAATCTTCATGTAAAGGGAAGATATGTTGTATATGATCGTGACACGCTTCGAGTTGAACGTCTGACCATTCCAATGTCTCGCTGTAGAGACGGTCTTTATGATCCCCGCCTGCTCCCCCCAAAAAGGCGAGAATCGCATCTTTGTCAGTAATTGCGCTCATTTGCGTCCCCCTCTTGAGAACTAAAATCTTGCAGGATAGTCCTCACAATAAGCAGGCTTATCGTAATCAACGGTCCATCCTCGCTACAATAATTTCGTCAGGAATGGTGGTGTCTTTTACTGACTTAACCTGATTTGGTTTAATGGGGGCTGACTGCCATCGCAACCTCTCTTAAGTTACGATTTTGAGATCGTTTCCGCCTCTCATCTGATCAGGGGTAACGATACGATTCTGATCTTCGGCAGATTCCTTGGCTTCCTCAAGAGTCTTTTGTGCAAGCTCGTCGAATTGCTCAAAGCAGTCTTCGATAGCATATCCTTCGGGAAAAGTGATTTCCATTTGGATAGGGCGAACCATACCGGGTCCGACTTCAACGGGGACCACAAAGTTACCAACAAAGCTAGGGTTGTCGGGTTGGTCAACGGGGAAGCGAGCGATAATATGACGACCATCGCCGTCTTGGAACTGCTTAACTTCACAAATGACCCTAGCTTCAGGAGTTACGTCTTCATGCCCGTTGTCGGTAGAATCATCCTCTACGACTAGAGTGAGTACTGGCTTGTCAATTTCTTCTGTCATCGTTTTTCCTTATTTAATTATACAGTGATGATGCCGATGTTTCGACATCTTTTTTCGGCAAATTTCCCTATTCTGCGCCTATGGGCTTTCAAGAGAAATTGTCAACTTTGCTTATTATACTGCAAAGCTTAGAAAATTCAAGCCTTCTTTTTCAAGACGGGTTTGAGTCCTTTATCGGTCTTGCCTCTCAGGAACAAGTTTACAATGCCTAAGACAATAGGATACAATGTCATAGCGACTTCGGGATCGATATTGATAGGCAGACCAAACAAAGCAGCCGTTGCTGCTACGATTGCTGCGATATTAACCCATACCGTTTTAGATTGCCACCATGATTTTCCTTCAGGTATATTCGTTAAACTTTCAACAAGATCGACAACCAACTCAGCAGGCGTATTGTCTACTTGTTCTGTTATACGCTCAATGTCTTCGGGCGATGCAGGCTGTTCATCAGTTCCGACCTTAAGTACTCTTACTTGAGAAGGAACCTTACTTTGAACGGACGATTCCTGAGCTAAGTTTTTACTCAAACGCTGAATTTCATCAGGCGAAGCAGGACCAACTGTGACAATTTCCAATTCAACAGGAACGTTGTCAATTTGAGTTTTGATTATCTTGCTCATACTACATTATTCGAGCAAAACAACCAAGTATCCTTTCTTAGCCCTCTTTCTTCAAGGAATTAACACGATATGTAACATGTTGATATTTCTTGCTACCGCGCTGATCAGAACGGTCCAAAAGGTCGAGAATATCTTCGGCTTCCGCCAAAGTCAAACGATTCACCTTCTTTCTCTGAAGTTGGTCTTTCTCTTCTTTCATTCCCATTCCTCTAATTCTTGGGGCGAACAATCATACAACTTAACCATGATCCCTTTTATTGCCAAGTTCTTAGTTGTGTAATGAGACATATCCCGCGAGAGTAGCCAACGCTTTCTCAGGCGAACTGTTGTTGAGTGGACTCCCTGCCCAATGATGGGCAGGGAGTAACTAGATGTTTAGACGAGGTATTCGTCGGACTTGGCAACCTGCATGCCGCGCCCTATCATTTCCTTAACAAAGTCTTCGCCAAGGTTTTCGAACCCGCCGACATTCGAGGACGTATCCTCAAGAAGAATGAACTTCTTGATATTCTCTTCCCCGAAGTAATTGGCAACGTCCCGAACTGTGTTCGCAACGCAATGGCTCAACGCCTGACCCGAAATCAGAATGACATCGGCATTCGACAAAACCGTGCAAAGGTCGGTATTCATCATGGTCGTCGGATCGCTAGGATCAGGAACGTCAGCCTGAACAGCAGAATAGTGCTCAGTGAATATGTTGCTACCCTTCGTAACGAAATCGACCTTCTTGAAGCGATCTCGACACCAAGAGGACAACGAATCCGCGAGAGGCTGTTGAATTGTCCATCCTTCTGTACCGATCACGCAATGAGTCGGCCAAATGCAGAGAGGATAACGAGCGCCTGTGGTCAAAGCCTTGACATAATCAACTGCTCGCTGACGACAGGCAGGGCTTGTAGTCTGCCAAATCCCGTTAACAACATCATCTTCGCTGATAATGGTAAAGGGATCGGGATGTTTGCCGCTCGAATCAACCCAGAAGATAGGATGAGCAATGTCAACCTCATTGTGGCTGTCAAGCGTAACGTGGATATCGTCAATCTTTCCGCGCAGTCGGTCAACCATGGCAGAAAGTCGATTGATATCCTGATCGGCTCCCTGAACGTATAGAGAGCCATTAGGATCGCAGAAATCCTGTTGAGGATCAATAATTAATAGATGTATCTTCATTTTTTCTCCTTTGGGGGGTTATCGATTTAAGTTAATCATAACATAAATTGAAGGGATTACAAGTATCTTATATACATGCAAAAAAATGTGGCTATTCGTCTTCGTAGTTTGTATCGATAAACTGATTCCGCATCTTTTCTTTCAGACATAAATTTATAGCTAATTTCTTTGAGTCCATTATTAAAACGACTTCTTTTATAGATTTGCCATATTTTTTTGCTTGGAATAATATCCCACTCATCCAAGCTTCTGGGAGGCATTCTTTTATATAAAAAGCAAAATCTTTTTGAGAAGAAATATTTTTAGATTTACCATATACGTCTTCCATAGACTTAATTGATTGGTGTAACTCATCTTCTACAAAAGAGAAATATGGTTTATCAATGGAAAAATATTTCAAATATTCGTGATGCTCATTCTCCATAACTAAAAGGAGGATGCGCCGAGGCGAGATATCACCGTTAGATCGCATGTTGGCAATAGCCACAAACTTTGGGTTCTTAACCTTGACTCGCCAATGCGAACCCCAACGCTGAATAAGCAGAACAACGCCCTCTTCCATCGAAGGGAAGTCATGAACCAACTTAAGTAAGTTCGTCGCGTTATCGATCTCATAGATCTTAGGGCGAGAAACGTCCCAACCCGAAGCAAGGTTGTCTAGCTCGGTAGGAGATAGCTCTTGCATGTCATCAACATTGTAACGACCACCAATGAGGGTTATGTTGGGTTCGTCGTATGGCGTAACAACTCGATTTTCAGGACCAGTGAGTTCGAAGACGAGAGTATGGCTCTTAAGACCATCGCCGCCAACTTGATCCATCTTGTTCTTTAGATCATGCTTGTTTGCAATTGCCCAAAAGACTTCGGCAAAGGTGCGACCAAGATTAGTCTGACCTTCTGCGAACGCCATCTTACGAGTTGAAACCTGCCAATCGTTGCCGTCGTGGGCAACGGAGATTATAGAACCGTCTAGCTTTTCCTGAACGACAGCATCGACAAGTCGAAACTCTTCAATTACTGTAGCATCAATTTGAGCTACCCGTTGATAGGTAGATTCTGCGCCATGAGGAACGCCTTCGCCCCAATTGTAGAAACGGTTAAAGGAACGCGCAAGAACCGACCAATCACTCTTTCGAAGGATTAGTGCTCGGCACTCGTCTGCGATAGGATTAAAACGCGGCGACTCGATTTGATTGTAATTCAGGACAACTCGATCAGGGTAGTCCGTAACAACAATCGACAACTCTTCTTGGAGTTTGTCGAGACCGTGCTTAGCTAGATATTTTTGTACTTCCATCATGTTGTGTAGCCTCCTTAAGTGCCTCTTAAGCCATGGCTAGTATTTTATCTAAAGAATGTTTGTTTTCTATCGGGACCAACCGATACAATACTAATTGGAGTTTCAAGCTCTTTTTCAAGATATGCAATATAGTCATGTACTTCTTGCGGAGCTTCATTTAAACTAGAGATGTGCATCAAATCTTTATCCCATCCTTTTAGTTTTGTATAAACAGGAGTTAAATTTTCGTTATCCTCAAACGGAAGGTAATCAATTTTATTGCCATCTAACATGTAGTGCGTACAAACTTTTATTGTGTCTAATCCTGAAAGAACATCCGCTTTCATCATATTAAGTTGTGTCACTCCATTTATATTTATTGCGTATTTAAGTGCTGGTAAATCAATCCATCCACATCTTCTTGGTCTACCGGTAGTAGCTCCAAATTCATTACCAATTTCCCCTAATCTATCACCAATTTTATCAAATAGTTCTGAAGGAAAAGGACCACTACCAACCCTTGTGCAGTATGCCTTAAAGATTCCTATTACCTCACCAATTTTATTGGGAGCAATACCTAATCCTGTACAAGCTCCTGCTGTAATTGTGTTTGATGAAGTAACAAAAGGATACGAACCGAAATCGATATCTAAAAGAGTTCCTTGAGCGCCTTCTGCAAGTATCTTTTTTCCATCTTTAATTGCTTTATGAATAAAATGTTCTGATTCAATATGAGGAAATCTTTTTAGAGTCTCTAAACTATCGAACCATTTTTGTTCTAACTCTTTTAATTTATAGTCAAAATCATAAAAATTCAGAAGCTGAATGTGTTTATTTTTTAGTTTCTCATATTTTTCAGTAAAATCTGAAGTAGAAATATCACCAACTCTAAGTCCATTACGACCTGTCTTATCCATATAAGTAGGACCAATCCCTTTTAGAGTAGAACCAATTTTATTTTTCCCTTTAGATTTTTCAGAAGCAGCATCCAAAAGTTTATGAGTAGGTAAAATTAAATGTGCTTTTTTAGATATTAAAAGATCTGACATTTCCACATC
>Ga0114996_10007156_pt1 | contig 12724 bp, 12 predicted proteins | sample ArcticOcean_MG_C_4_FD_87039 | JGI IMG/M metagenome (GOLD analysis project Ga0114996, IMG submission 87039) | Marine microbial communities from western Arctic Ocean - ArcticOcean_MG_CB4_134 | ecosystem: Environmental > Aquatic > Marine > Oceanic | place: Arctic Ocean: Canada Basin | collected... | reverse complement strand
CGCGATTTCCCAGACCCGGGTGCAAGAGCAGATGGTCGAGAATATGCGGGTGGAACTGGACCTTTCAGATGCCGCGGAGCGCGTGCGCTGGCTGGATGCCGGTATCCTGGCAATTGAAAACGAGCGACTGGCACTTGAGGATAAGCGATTGCGGGACGCGATTGAGCTGCTCGACGAGGAGATCGCGATTCGGGAAAAGCTGAGGGCCAGCTACAGGCTGCACGCTCCGATCTCCGGGCGGATCACGGGTGTTCACTACCCCTTTGCGGGGATGGCCGTGGCCAAGGGGGCACCGATCCTGAAGATCAGCAATCCGGAGAGCCCTTACCTTGTCATCGCGACGGTAGGCGAGAAGAATTTCGACCTGATCGAGGAGGGCACCCGGGTAAGAATGGAATCCAAGGTTTTTGATTCCATGCTGGAAGGGTTGATCTACGGCCGGGTGACCCAGGTGGATCCGGAGGGCCGGTTGGCTCAAGCCGCTAAGGGCGGGGGAGTGAATTTTGAAATTGAGATCGAGATTGAGATTACCCCGCACCCGTTGGATTTGGGGTCGAGCCTCGATGTGTATTTCATGCTTGGTAAACGATCCTTGTTAAAAACTTTGCTGGGCCAGCCCCAGAAACGGCGGGAGTTGGCGCAGTGACCGCGTCGAAGAAACCGCATTGGGAAGAGATATCTTGAAAACTGAAATTGAACGCCCGGAACCGTCCGAATCTCCGTCTCTGCTCGGATACATCTGGGCCTACCGGTTTCGTTTCTCCCATGGGCTGGGTTTCACCCTGGCGCGCGCGGCGGTAATCGCGCCCTTGCCCTTTCTCTTTCGCCTGATTATCGATGAGCACGTCAGGTCCGGTAACCTGCTCGGCATCGTAAGTGCGGCATTCGCCTTCGCGGGACTATTGTGCCTGCACTACTTCTTCGCGGTCGTCGCTTCACACTACTACGCGCATGCCGTGGCCCGCATGATGATGGAATTACGGGGCCGGATTTTCCAAAAGTTACAGCTGCTCAGCTTTGCCTATTTCGATGAGCAGCAGACCGGCAGGCTTATTTCCAAGTATGCGTTTGACACCCAGCGCATCGAAACCGCGATCCTCCCGATGCTGCGCCAGCTACTTCCGGAGACTCTCGTGAGCCTGTGTATCATTGGCCTGCTCGCTACATTTAATTGGCAATTGATGCTTCTGCTTGGGCTCGTCGTTCCAATATATGGTGTCGGTCGAACGGTATTCTTCGGGCGAATGAAGGCGCTCCAGCAGCAAGCGCGGGTCGCCCAGGAAGGTATGACTGGACAGGCAAGCGAATTGATTGGAGCGATTCGCCTGATTCGCGGGTTCGGCCAGGAGAAGGAGGCTCGCGAAACGATGCACGAAAGTAGTGAGCATCTGGCGGTTTCTCGCGCGGAGCAGATGTCCATAACGGCAGTTTACCAGGCTTTCGCGTATGTCAGCATGCAGTTCCTCGCCCTCGTCGTAGTGGCGGGTGGGGCGTGGTTGGTGATCCAGGGCGAACTCTCATTCGGAACCCTTGTTGCCTTCCTCGCGGCGTTGCCGATCATCCTCGCTCCGGTGCAGCTCTTCGTCAGCTTCAGCCAGCAATACATTCTCGGTCGCGAAAGTTATGTCAGCGTCAAGGAACTGCTCGACTCGATCTACGTGGAGAAGTGGAAGGGCACACGAAAGATTTCCAATTTACGTGGGGACATAAAGTTTGAAAATGTCACTTTTGCCTACACGGAATCAGACCTGCCGGCGGTGCGGGACATCAACCTCCATATCGAACCCGGTCAGAAAGTCGCTTTTGTGGGGCCCTCAGGGTCCGGGAAAAGCACTCTGGCCAACCTGATCCTTGGCCTTTACCGGGCCACCGAGGGCGCGGTGTTGATCGATGGCCTTCCCCAGGCGGCGATTAACATGCGATGGTTTCGCCGCCATTCGGCGATTGTCATGCAGGAGAGCATGCTCCTCTCCGGGTCGATCGGCGACAATATCCGCTTCGCGCGGCCGTCCGCGACCGAGCGGGAAATCCGCGAGGCCGCCCGGCAGGCGAACGCTGAGGAATTTATCGAACGGATGCCGAACGGATATAACACTGAAGTGGGAGAGGCTGGCGTGCAGCTGTCGGGCGGGCAGCGCCAGCGGATCTCGATCGCCCGTGCGATCCTCAGAGATCCCAGGGTATTGATCCTCGACGAGGCAACCTCCGCCCTCGACTACGAAAGTGAGGCTCTCGTGCAGGAAGCCATCGACCGCCTTGGCAAGGGGCGGACGGTAATCGTCATCGCGCATCGTTTCAGCACGATAAAGAATTCGGACCATATCGTGGTCATGAGAAACGGTAGCATTGTTGAATCAGGAACCTTTGAGAGCCTGGCAAAAGGCGAGAGTTTTTTCACGGATATGATTCGGGCCGACTCCGACTCCGAATCCGGGAGTGGCGGGGAGGAGCCCCCGTCGCGGGAGTGAAAGTGAAAGTGAGAGTGAGCGGGAAGAGGGAGTTGACGGTTGCAGCACCTTGGCGAGTTCGGGCAGTGCGTTTGTCCGCCTCCACGACGAGCGCCCTGTGGATCGTGCTCTCGACCGCGGGCGGGAAGATCCCGTTTTAACCGGTCGCTTAATCCGCGCCTTCCATTCGGGAACTCTTGCTTGCGTTTGGTTTTGGAAATTTAACAATCGGGACTGTCTGGGGGGATGGAACTGGATCATGAGTGTTGCTGCAGGAGCGTTTTCGGGAGGGCTTGCCTTGGGGCTTGTGGTGTTCCTGATCATTATCATTGTGGGATGGCGTCGTCGTCGAAAGGAACCTTCGGATGACGGTCAGAGCGATCTTCGGGTGGCGAGGGGGCTTGGCGATACGCGTTCGGAGCGGCTTAAAAATGCAACTTACGTGTCGGCAGCTTTTTTGGTGGTGGCATCGTAGTGCTAGCCGTGTTTAATGCTTGGTTCGGGGGGATATTCGGTTTCGAAGGCCAAATCGCGGAGATGAAGCAAGTCTCCTCCCGGCGTTCGGTTGAATATTATCTGGTCGTCGATGGAAAGGAGCACAAGACCAGCGAAGACCTGTATGAGCGCGCCCGTCACGGGGACCATGTGAAAAAATCGTTCGCCATGCCTTATACATTTCTGAATTGGGAACGGATCGACGACGCGTTTACTTCCTTCGCGGTCGGCCTCTACTTGGGACTGATTGGATGCGGAGCGCTTTACGGCTCGCTGCGTTTCTACCGAATGGCGTTGATGGAGGTGCCGCCGCCTCGCTTAGCAGGGTGATTCGCCCTATGAATCAGGACTCCCGTTCCATGATCTCCCAGGCTTTGGCGATGTAGAAGCGGTAATTGTCCAGGGGCGTCTCATTGGGAATGCGGTGATCGAGTGCGATGACACAGCCGCCACTTTTCACCATAGGCGGAATTTTGTATTCCAGCTCCCTGACGATATCTTCCCTGCTCCTCCCGTTCCTCTTTGAGAGCGACAATGGGGCCAGATATCTCGGTAAACAGGGGCCGTTTGTTGCCCTTGAACGTCATACGGTCCAGATACTCTTCGCGCCCGACGGTGGCGCTTTTCCTGATCGCCAGATCCGCGTGAGAAAGCCACTTCAGTTTACGCATGGAGAAAAACAGGTGCGTCAATCGTGTCGTCCGTCACGGTCCAGCTCCCGGATCGCGAACAATTCCGCGGTCGCGCCTTCAGTCAGTTCCAGGGACCCGGTGCATTTTTTTGTTCGTCCCGGTTCGAGATCTCCGAAATGCATCGCCAGATCGTTACAGGGATTGTTTCGGTTGCAGTGAATATAGTACGCCGAATCGCAGCGAAATACCAGTGCTGGCCCCATGCTTTCAGGTTGAACGACCCAGGTTGGGGAGGTAGCACGCGTCGGGTTGGAGGTCCAGATACCGTTTTTCACCGGGTTGTCGAAGGGAGTATGCGAACCGATATTCCATTTCTGGAATTGCGGCCGCGAGCCCTCGATCCATGGAACCTGGGCGATACTTCGGATCCCGTCAGCAGTTGCGAAAAAGGATACACCAGGACTCCACCAGTCGGCCTCCATGAACTTGAGACACAGCGGGGCGGACACCTCTCTGACCGTTGTCTTGTGCGGGTTATGCAAAGAGAGGGAAAAATCCACCCGTGATTCACCAATCCGCAGCGACGATTTCCACGGTAAGGCGGGTTCCTTGGCATATCGGACGCCGCAACATTCCAGCACCCCTGGTTCGACCTCGCTGATGTTACCGGGACCAAAAAGGTGCTCAGGAAACGCGTCCTGGAGAAGGGTCTTGCCGTGTTCCCGCCAACGCATTCCGCGGGGATACACGCCGGCCAAACCCCGCGGGGTCGCAATCCCTTCCGGCATCCAGAGTTTGCAGGTACCGAAAGTAGCCCCTTCGAAAGTAAAGAGCACTTCCGAAGTTTCGGGTACGGCGCGATAGCTGATCATGTTCTGTTGATTGGAATGTCTGTAAATTTACCAATAGTGTGTATTTTCCGGATCACTATAGTTTATTAATAAATTACCGAATGTCACTCGGTTAAGCCGTCTTTCGATGCGGACAATGCTGGCGCTAGCCGAGGTCATGCCGATGAAAAGTGCCGCTAACCCGAGTGCCATTCCGTTATCTCCGACTCAGGGCCGCGGCGAAATTTTCCGGCTCGTGAGGCGTCACAACCACGGTGCGGTTGGTAAATCGGAGTACCACTGCTCGCACCGGGTCCGTAGCGAAAACCCGGTAGGATCCGAGTTTTTTGTTGCGGAATAATCCCGCGAAACAGAAAAGTCCGCCATTCCCGAACAGGCGAACAGATTTTGCCATCGCGTCTCTGTCAATTTCCACGGACTGAAGATCGTGAAGGTCGATGCGTGATTTCCACCCGGCGCGTTTTACAATCATCTCGTTCGGCGTCAGGACGTAACCGCGGATAATAAAGCACGCGCCCACGGCGATTATCGCCAGTGGCCCCAGAACCAAGGCAGAAATCCAGATCGCGTTTCCTCGTGGTCCCGAAGAAAGCCCGAGCAGGGCGACACCGGAGAGGATGGCGACAGAAAATAGAGTCATCCATTTGAGCGAATTCGCCCAGGGCGCGTGGAATTCCGATTCGGTGTTCACGCCTCTGTATTCACGTTTGTAGTTGGTGGCTTTTCATTCAGGCATAAGCCGGGGGCCTGGGGTCGAGGAGCGAGGCTACCTGATCCCGTATCGCCATTGCCATAAAATGGTTGCCGACTGGATTGTAGTGGCCGATGAAAAACCGGCCGAGATAATCCTCGGGGGAGCAGGAGTAGCTTTCCCTGTAGTCGGTGAGATGCGCCTGGCTCATATCGGCTACGGGGACACCTGTTTGCTCGAGGAATGCGACAAAACTCTCGTCCCAGCGGGCGTCCCCATTGATTCGATCGAGAATATAGCCGTCCGTGTAGGAGAGCACGAAGAGGATCTTCTTCCCGTTTTCCGCGGCGTAACCGATAAGCTGCTCGACGAGGAATTCTGTTGAGCGCAGCGCTTTTCGGCTGTGCTCCAGCTGCAACTCCCTCAGTCGGCTTCCTCCGCCCGTTGAGCGAAACCCGACATCCACCTCTGTGTCTGATTGTCCATCCTCCTCCTTTCCGGTCTGCCTGCGGAGTTCGAGCGCCACCTTGAGCGGGAAATTGTCTTTCCCGCCAAATGTCTGCTCAACCCATACAGGATCTCCAAGATGGTATACGCTCTCGGGCGTGGGCGTTGGATTGGGCCGTTCGACAACCCTGTTGCCGCCGTCCTCCACCTCGAGATAAGGCATGGCGAACCCGTTTCCCATGATCGAAATGCTGCCTTTGCGGATGGACTTCCAGGCGTCCAGATTGCGGTAGTGGTCATCCTCCCAGATGTTAAAAATAATGCATTCAGACGGCATTCTCTTTTCCTCGCGCAAAAGCCGCAGATAGGCCTGATAGACGCTGTACCCGCCGACTCCGAAGTTCATAACGGGTTCGCCGAGGCGGGCCGCCAGGTACTCCTGGCAAGTTTCACCGTCGTTCACTTGGTTGCACATCGTAAAACTGTTCCCGTAGCTGGTGATCCGTGCGGTCTGATCGGGAAAATTCAACCGCGCGCGCGCTCCGGATTGCGACTCGAAAGTAGCCAGGCTGCAGGTGCCGTCTATGCCGTCGTCACGGGAATGGTCTTTAAGCAGGAACCCCAATTCCGCATCATAGAATCTGCCGTTGTTGTTCCTCACCGAGTCGTCGAGGTAGACCGTTTGATCGAGGAAACTTTCGATCATCGATCTGCTGGGCATCAGTTGCTGCAGGTATGCTTTCATTTTCATCGGCGTGTGCGGACAAGGTCCGGTGGGGCGAGAATCCAGGTCCCGAAAACAATCAGTGCGAACCCGGAGTAGGCGAGCGTAAAAATCATCGGGTCGAGATCGTAATAGATTACCTCATGCAGCCAGTGCTGGATAAATGACCCCTCGTATCCGGCGCCGCCGGAACCGACTCGCAGGGCGTCCTCCCAAACCGTCAGCGGACAGATCCGGCCCGCCCAGGCCTGCCCCGCCACAATCGCGATAGCCGCGAGATGGATTCCCCGAAACCACGCATTGCGAATCCATCGCCACCGCAGGATTGCTCCAATTGAGGTCAACACCAGCCCGAGGATGATGAAGAGGACAATTGCCGCGTGCAGAATGAGAATGAGATCGGCAAAGAGTCCGCGCATGGGTGATTGGGTCAATTCCGGGCTCGTCCCGCAAAGGTGCGCGCCATGAACGATAAATCTGGGGCGGTTTTCCCCGCATCCCTGCTCAATTGCAAGCCACTATCAAACATTCTCTTTTCCGTGGCTGTAATTTCCCGGATGGATCGCGGGGTATGACGACATTCATTGACGCGGAACTTCGAGTATCTGGCGGAAGACGGTTGGCGGTTCGACCTGTTTGAGAAGGGACGATCAGCACCGATTTACATCAGCCCGCAAATGCCTCCGTGCGACCCTTTTCCGGATCTGCCCATCGGGCCATTTCGTGGCACCGACGGCGCAGTGCCCACCACAAAAAATAAAACGATTCGGCTGTGGAGGGCCTGCCTCCCGGCGGGCCGCCGCTGTAAGTTTCATCCATGTTTGCTCCAGCCTGCCGTAAGCTGCGTCGAACGTGCCCGGCTGTGCTAAAACTTGATGGCGTGTTACGGGGCCCTTTGGACCTTCAGGCGGTAGAACGCTTCCGGGCTCGACCCCGGGTCAAAGGACGCTTCGACCGTCTCAAAATTCGGGTCCGAATCAAGCGTGGACTGTTCTGCGAGAGGTGTCTCCTCATCCCACAGGGTGACATCCGCAGATCTCTGCCATCCCACATCGATGTCGGTGGTGGCCTTTCGGCGGTGATAGGAAAACATCACAGGGGCACCGCCATTGGCGGCCGGGTGGGCGCTAGCGGGCAGCGTTGAACCGGGCGCCGCCAATGCTACGGTCACCGGGTTGGAGCTGAAATCCCGCGGGTTGAGACCGAACAGATACTCGATGATATTGGCCACGCCATCGCCATCGGGATCCGCGAAATCTCCACTGATTGATTCCTCAGACAACTCCGCGGTGCTGAAAAGGAGCCCCTTCCACACGTCTAGGTTGGTGCCTGAGGTACGGTCTATTGTTACTCCGAACGGATCGGGCGACCCGGATCGGGTATCGATCCAGATGGCAACCGCGGGGTTGTCGAAGCCCAAGGCGGGAGCGATCGCCTGGTAATCGCCGAGCATGCGGCCACGATTCGTTTGAACGGCTTCATGGGCATTGCTTGAAACGTCCGAAAGTCGGATGCTGGCATTCCATGTAGTACCACCGTCAAACGATTCCGCGAGGTAAAGATCAAGGAGGTAACTGGAGTTGTCATTGCTGGAATTCGAGTCGTTTCGGTGGTCATAGTAAATGATTGAAATGTGCTGACCATCTGAAGTGGCGCTGATGGCGGGGTTGAAGACTGGCCCGTCGTTGGGGCTGTCACTGACGGGAATGGACGTGGACCAGGTTTGCCCCTTGTCGAGCGAGCGGGTAAACATGATGCGGCCCACGCCGTTATGCCGGACTTGATATGTGACATGGAGATTGCCGTTTTCCCGGGCAACGGCCGCGGAGGGGAGGAACAGGGCGTCGCGTACCACGGGTGCGTCATATTGCCTGAGGTTGCCGGCCACGAGAACGGGGTTCCCGAAGGTCTCGCCACCGTCCGTGGAATAAACGAGCTCGATCGAATCGTTGCTGGATAGCGAAGGAGAGAAATTCCAGTAGATCACGACGAGGGAACCATCCGGAAGGAAAAGCGGCTGCGATCCCTGGACATCCGGTGGCGTTGTGGCGTGGGGTGTGCTCCACACGGTTCCGTGGTCGTCGCTGTACTGTGTATAGATCTCCCGTGGGCCGCCATCGAATTTGGTGTGGGTAACGACTATCCTGCCTTCCGTGAAAGTGCCAGGGAAGGTATTGACCGCCATCCAGTTCTTATCGGGAAACCAGTCACCAAAGTTTTCCGGCCGGAAGATCTCCAAGGGCGTCCCGAAAGTTGTGCCGCCGTCCGTCGACTTGCTCATTATCAATACCCCGCCGTTGAACCCTGAGTTGCTGGTCGAAACCAGCGTCTGCAGGTAGATATTCCCGTCGAGGTCAATTCCGGCAACGGGATCGGTGGCGCGTTTATAGGGGCCGCCCGATACCTCCGTTAAGCCGGGGATGAGCGCCCGCGCCCAAGTGAGACCGCCGTCGTGGCTGACCGCATACCCGCAGTTGACGGCGCCCCCGTTGCTGAAACGCCCCTCGTGAAAGGTGCCGACAACCAGGCCCGGGTCGGTAGGGCTCCGGATCAGGTGGGGTTCGGCCTGGTGGTGCATATTGTCCGGGTCATTCGGATCGGGCCAATCAAGCAACTCCTGGGGGTCATCGCCCATCCGGGTATTGGGTCCCACTTTGGGATCGAGTATGACATCATCGCCGGCCGGTCGCCCAGCCGCCGTGTGGAAAGCGGGCGGGGTGGGGGGCTGGATTGCATCCGTTCCGGCCGCAAGCATCAGGTAGAGGCCGGATGAAATGTAATCGAGCGAATCCTCACTCAAAGCGGCCGGCAGGTGCATCTTTACCTTCGGGGGTTCACCGGAGAGGGGCGAGAGCGCTGTGGAGATGACGATTAACCCGGTTGCGAATTTGCAATGCCTGAAGATCATACTAAAAAGATCGTCAAAGATGCACTAAGCCGGGTGCGGTGACAATTCAATTAACCCCGGGCTTCGGGTGGGAAGAGATATCCGAGGTGTGGAAAATCAGACCGGCAAGGGCAATCCGCCGCCCTATTAATGACTTGCTATTTGGTCCGGAAATTTGAGGATGGCGCTACGCTCGGTACGCAAGATTCCGGATTGAGGGACAACCGCTTCCGGAAATTGTTGGTTTTTAATAATTTAGGTTTATTTTCAGGCACCCGTTTTCAGGTTCAATATTCACCAGCATGAAGATCATGGATACAGTCGCGCTGCAAGGAGCTCCTCTCGCTCAGGCTCAGCCGAGCGGCGGCGCGGCCCAATGGATGTTTTTTGCCTTTCTGTTCGTCGGTATGTGGTTTCTCCTCCTCGCCCCGCAACGTAAACGGCAGAAGGCGCAAGAGAAAATGATTCAGGAGCTCAAGACAGGGGACGACGTCCTCACCACGAGTGGAATTTTCGGGGAGATAACCAATGTCAGATCTGATCGATTTGTGGTTAAAATCGCTGAAAACACGAAAGTGGAGATACTTAAAAGCGCGGTGCAGAACAAGGTCACCAAGAGCTAGTCCGGAAATCGCCAACGATTTCCGCAATATTTCACCTTCATTATGACCGGAAGCATTATTTGGAAAAGTGCCATTACGGTGGCGGTGCTTGCCTGGGCCCTACTCAATATCGTCCCGGCGCAGGATACGCCGTTCGACGACTACATCAAGGCCCAGGTTTCCGCCCAGGCAGAGGCCTATGGGGAACTGCACCAGCGAGCCCTTGCTCGGACGGGCACGGAGGAGAGCCAGGAACCGACTTTTTTCGTGGCATTGAAGAAGATCGTCAGTGAGGATTCGATCGATCTGCAATCATTTTTCCCGGATATCGATGCGAGCGATGTCAAGAACCTGGATAAGCGCAATGATTTGCTTCTGCGGGAACTGCTGAAGCGTTCCCAGGGCAAGGTGAAGCCGGGCCTCGACCTGAAAGGGGGCGTGGCGTTCATTTTCAAGGTGAAGGAGGAGGACCTCGCGGGGGAGTCGATTGAACGACAGGAGCAACTGGAGCAGGCCATCGAAATTATTCGCAAACGGGTCGACGGACTCGGGGTGGCGGAACCGGTCATCCGCCTGGTCGGGGAAAATCGGATCGAGGTGCAGATGCCCGGGATTGATACGCGCAACAACCCCGACGCGCGCACGAAGATCAGCGCCCCCGCCAAGCTCGAATTCAGTTTCGTGCACCGCACGGTGCGGCCACCGCAGCCAAAGCCTCTGGGCTACCAGGAGATGGTTTTGCGTGACGAGAATCCACGCAACGGGGAGATCACCGAGTCCCGCTACTATGTAAAACTCGTGCCGGAGTTGACCGGCGAGATCGTGGACCGCGCGTTTCCTCGATCCAACCAGTATGGCGGATATGAGATCGCGCTTAACATGACCTCCGAGGGGACGGATAAGTTCGGCAATTTCACGAAAACCATCGTCGAAGAAGACCGGCGCACGGGTGGGCGAGGCCTGACCGCGATCATTCTCGATGGAACGCTTTATTCCGTCCTCGGGGTGGAGGAGGAAATCCTCAGCGGCCGGGCGACGATTTCGGGCCGATTTGACCTGCGGGAATCAGTCGAACTCTCCAACGTGCTCAACAACCCGCTCAAGATCGGTTTGGAGATCGACTCTATGAACGAGATAGGCCCCTCCCTGGCGGAGGACGCCCGGGATGCCTCGGTAAACGCGTTTATTATCGGGGCGCTTCTCGTCGTGCTCTTCATGATCGCTTACTACCTGGCGGCAGGCATGGTGGCGGTCCTGTCGGTGTCGGTGAATATCGTCATTGTCTTCGGCACGCTTGCCAGCATCGGATCAACGGTCACCTTGCCCGGAGTAGCCGCTTTGGTCCTCACGATCGGTATGGCGGTCGACGCCAACATCCTCATTTTCGAGCGCATACGGGAGGAATTGCGGGGCGGCAAGCCGGTGGGCACGGCGCTTATCTCGGGTTATGAGAAAGCGCTCTCGACGATCGTCGACGCCAATGTCACGACGCTGATCACGGCGTCGATACTGATCTGGCTCGGGACGGGGCCGGTGAAAGGATTCGGGGTGACCCTGGCGATCGGGATCGTGGCATCAATGTTTTGCGCCCTCATCGTGAGCCGATGGATTCTCGAGTTGCTGATCAATACGGGATTAGTCAAGAAGATGATGCCATTCAGCCTGTTCAAGGAAACCGCGATTCCTTTTCTCAATTTCCGAAAACCGGCATTCATCGCCTCCTGGTGTGTGGTCCTGGTGGGGATCGCCGCGATCTATGTAAACCAGAGTAAAAGCTTTGGCATTGATTTCCGCGGCGGGGAGGAGATTACGATGGCCTTCGGGGAGCGGTTGACCTCCCAGCAGATCGATGCACTGGCTGAATCCGAAGGGGCTGGGGAAGTCAATACACTTTACCAGAAGACTTTGGGCCAGGGTACCGAGACGCTGAAGATTCAGACCGCTCACGGCCAGGCGGAGAAGTTCTATGCGGCGCTGCAGGGGACCTTTCCGGAGGCCGGGCTCGACCTTGTGGGGATTACCACGATCAGCGCTTCCGTGGGGGACGAGGTCAAATGGAGCGCGATGAAATCGGTCGGTCTGGCACTTGTGTTCATCCTTCTTTATGTGGCGATGCGGTTTGAGATCGGGTACGGAATCGGCGCCGTGGTAGCGACCGTTCACGACATCTTCCTGAGTATCGGGGCCTATGTCATCCTTGGTTCCGTGCTCGGGGTGGGGAGCGGGCAGTTTACGGCCCCGATGGTGGCAGCGGTCCTCATGATTATCGGGTACTCGCTCAATGATACGATCGTGGTTTTCGACCGGATCCGTGAGGAACTCACGCTTAACCCGAGCGCCACCCTGGGAAATGTTATCAACGACGCGATTAACCGTACCCTCAGCCGGACCCTTTTGACCAGCGTGACGACGCTCCTGGCGACGGTCTCGTTATACGTTTTTGGAGCAGGGGTGGTTATTGATTTCGCCCTGGTATTCATCATCGGTATTTTCACGGGTACGTTTTCATCGGTTTTTATCGCGAGCCCGGTATTTTTCTGGTGGCACAAAGGCGACCGACGACATGTTGAAGAGCGCCATGATATCCTTCCGAAGTATGAATGGGACTCTTCTTCCCGCTCTGCGAAGCCGGCTGGTTGACCCGCCGGGAATACGCCGATAATGCGGTGGACCTACACACCTGCGCCTCCCGGACCGGTACGGACCCTATGCCGGGAATTATCCGTCACCCCGATCATTGCGCACCTCCTTTTCCAGCGCGGGCTCGATGACCCGGCGGAGGCGGAGCGGTTTCTCAACCCTATGTTGCGGAACCTCGACGATCCCTTCAACCTGGTGCACATGGACCGGGCCGTGAAGCGCCTGTGCGAAGCCATGCGGGGAGGCGAGGAGATAGTGGTCTTCGGGGACTACGATGTTGACGGAATCACCAGCACGGTTCTTCTCGT
>Ga0114996_10007155_pt1 | contig 12726 bp, 8 predicted proteins | sample ArcticOcean_MG_C_4_FD_87039 | JGI IMG/M metagenome (GOLD analysis project Ga0114996, IMG submission 87039) | Marine microbial communities from western Arctic Ocean - ArcticOcean_MG_CB4_134 | ecosystem: Environmental > Aquatic > Marine > Oceanic | place: Arctic Ocean: Canada Basin | collected... | reverse complement strand
TTCGACGGGTCTCGACGTGCTCAGTCACGCCATCGAGTCGTTCACCGCCGTGCCTTACACCAATCGTCCGCGGCCCGATAGGCCCATCCTGCGCCCGGCCTACCAGGGTTCAAATCCAATTAGCGACATCTGGTCTCTGCAAGCGCTCAGGATGCTGCGGGAGTTCCTGCCGCGGGCGGTCGAAGATCCGGGCGATGACGAGGCTCGCGGAATGATGCTGCTGGCGGCCGCTTATGCGGGAGTGGGATTCGGGAATGCGGGTGTTCATTTGCCGCACGGCATGTCCTATCCGGTATCGGGAATGGTGAAGACTTATCATGCGCCGGGTTATCCTGGGGATCGTCCGCTGGTTCCTCATGGGGTGTCGGTCATTCTCAATGCGCCAGCGGTCTTTCGGTTTACCGCTCAAGCCTGTCCTCAGCGGCACTTGGAAGCCGCGAAAGTGTTGGGCGCGAAGACCGATGGCGCGAAACTGGAAGACGCGGGAAAGATCCTGGCCGATCAGATCACGTCGTTCATGCAGCGGCTGAAGGTCCCCAACGGTTTGTCGGCGATCGGCTACAGCAGTGAGGACATACCGGCTTTGGTCGAGGGCACGCTGCCGCAACACCGCGTCACGAAGCTGTCGCCGCGTCCGGCTGGCCCCGAAGATCTGGCGCGGATGTTTGAAGATGCGATGACGGCCTGGTGAGAAAGCCATCTCCACCGGCCGGGAGTTATATCATTGAGGGGCCGACCGCGTCGAGACGAAAGAAGTTGAGGCCGCCGCAATCGGTACACCGATCCTCACAAAGAAACTCAGAGCCCCGGACGGAAGTCCGGTGGTCAAACCGCCGCAAGCAACAGAACCCAATCAGCTAACAGGAAAATCCTAATGAACACAAACAAGACAAGCACCCGCAAACCCGCTGTCAAACAATCCACATCTCGCAAAGCCTTTTGGGGCCTCCTGGCGGTGCTGTGCCTCGCGGCATCCCAGCAAATCTCGGCCCAGACGACGGCGCGCTGGAAAGCCCACGACATGAGCCGTCCCAAGCCCCGGATGGTGGAATCGGCTGCCAAGCTTCCCGTCCCCGCGCCGTCGGACGCCATCGTCTTATTCGACGGCAGTGATCTTTCGAAATGGCGGAGCCGGGACGGCAGGCCTTCCAAATGGGTCATCAAGGAAGACTATATGGAGTCGGTCAAAGGGGCCGGCTATATTTTCACCCGCGATTCTTTTGGGGATGTTCAGTTGCATGTCGAGTTCGCGACACCGACGAACGTTCAGGGCAATAGTCAGGGCCGGGGCAACAGTGGCGTATTTTTGATGGACTTCTATGAAGTGCAGGTGCTCGATTCCTACGACAATCCCACCTATGCGGATGGGCAGGCCAGCGCGATCTACGGCCAGCATCCTCCGCTGGTCAACGCCAGCCGCAAGCCCGGAGAATGGCAAGCCTACGACATCATCTTCCGGCGGCCCCGCTTCAATCCCGGCGGCGGTCTGGCCACGCCGGCGCGCTTCACGGTGCTGCACAATGGCGTTCTCGTGCAGGACAGCGTCGAGGCCTGGGGCACGACGACCTGGCTGCAGAGTTTCGGATATCCGAAACACGCCGACCGGCTCCCGCTCTCGTTTCAGGACCACGGCAACCCCGTCCGCTTCCGCAACGTCTGGCTGCGCGAGCTGCCCGAGTCGCCGCGGCCAGGTCCTCCGGTCGAAACGGCGAGACCGATAGTGAGCCTGCCCGAGAAAACGCTCGACCTCTATAAGGGCACATACGAACAGGACGGGGCACCCTTCTTCACCATCACCAGGCAAGGCAATCAGATGTACCTCAAGCTTTTCTCTCTGCCCGGATCGATCGATCTCGTGACGCACTCGAAAGAGGAATTTTCACTCCGATGGACCGCCGCCAAGCTCGTCTTTAAGCTGGACGCCAAAGGCAAACCCACCGAAGCCAGTTTGCACATTGGAGGCGAAGCGCGGGTTTCCAAAAAGGTCGACTAGCGAAACCGACTGGGTGGTTCGCCGTTGAAAACGTAGGGACAAGCACTCTTGCTTGTCCCAGTCGCCGAAGGCCGCTCGCAAGGGCGCTCGCAAACATCTCCCGACGCCCCCGCTTAAGATTGGGGAACCTTTAGCTTTGGCGCGGTGTCCACGATAGCGGGAGGCTTTCGGGGATGCAGCAAGAAGTTGGATTCGATTTCGCGTACACCGAGTACCTGCAGCCAACTGAGTTGGAACGTGGAGTGTGGGCGATTGCTTCGGTTCTTCTATGGGTTGGGATGGCGCCGAACGTTCAGCAATGGGTGGTTACGGCAGCCGCTAAAAAGCCGCTATGGACGCTTGCTTTTCCCCTGACGATCGCGGGGATACTTCTCGCTGACGCAATCCACTCGGGGGCACCTTGGCAGGGGGCGTGGGTTTCGGCCTGGGTCTTGAGCCCGAGGATCGCCGCTTTGATTTTCAATCGCCAGTTGAGAGCAAGACAAACCAACTGGCTCCGATTCGCCGTTGCTCTTGCTCTCTGGATCTGGATACCTGTTGCTCTTCAAACCGACATCAAACACCCAGAACCGTATCTGACGATTTGGGAGTTCGCTTGGCCCTATGTCGTCCCTGCGGTCGCGATCACCTTTGGCGAGTTTGTCATTTTTAAAAGCGCTAGCACCGTCTGTTGCCAGTGGTCCAGGCCGCTCAGGAAATCTGGGTTCACGTGGTTGTCCGTTCTGGCCATTGGATCTGCGACATTTACGCTGATGGGTATTTTCAGCGATTCAAACGAATTCGTTGTCGGGGTGGCGAGTCTAGCTGTAGCTGTCTCGCTTAGTTTCGGCTTTTGCGCCAGCGTGCACTTAGTGTGGCGCCACGTTTTCTTTGGGACTCTTGAAGCCTGGCTAGGCGCGGGACGTGCCTCACTAACCTTGTTTGCTTTGTTTACCGGCGTTTGGATGACTCTGTTTCTTGGCGGTCGGGCGGCTGAACCAACAGGATCGATATGGATGATCGCCTGGGTAGTCGGCTTCGGGCTCCCCGCGCTTCTGGCTGGCAAAATTTTCCGATCTGCGCCGGGCCTTTTTGGATCGTTTGCTGGTGCGATCGCCTACACCGGAGCACTCATCGTTGGCGTCTCGCTCGCAGTTAGCGTCGCCTCAGTACTCGGACACAGCTAGCCACCTGAATTGTCGATTCAATTCACCTCCACGATTGGTGAGAACCCTCAGCCTACTTCTTCCCCGCGCGCTCGATGGTGACCTTCTCAGCCAGAACATCATGCTTGGCATTGATGAGCACGGCGTCGGGCATAAAGGGAGCGTGACTTCAAAATCCGGGGTGGTGCAGTTCCCGTCGATCACCGATGAGCCGAACTGGATGTGTCTGTCTTTCACCTGCAGATAGACCGGCATACTCATCACGAAGTTGTCAGATGCCCAGGGCTTCCGACAGGGCTGCTTTCATCGCGTCGGCGTCGGGTTCCTGGCCGGTCCACATTTTAAACGCGATGACTCCCTGGTAGACGAGCATCGATAGGCCGTCGAGCGTCGGCAAACCGCGGTCGCGCGCGGCGCGCAGCAGCGGCGTCTCGGGCGGGTTGAACACAACATCGCAAACCAGCGTGCCGGGGGCGGCGGCGCCCAGGTCTACGTCGGGCATGGCATTGACATCCGGGTAGAGGCCGATCGAAGTCGCGTTGACGAAAAGGTCCAAGTCGCTGGGAACTACATAGGTCCCCTGCCATTGCTCGAAGCGGATGTCCTTGCCCGTGCTTGCCCGCAGATCAGCCGTCATTTGTTCGCCGCGCTCGGTGGAGCGGTTGACCACCAGCAGGTCGCGAACACCCGTTAGAAGCAGTTCCGCTGCAATCGCGCGGGCCGCTCCGCCGGCTCCGAGGAGCACGACCCGCTTGCCGGCCGGGTCCACCCCGGCGTCCTGACGGACACCCCGCAGAAAACCCTTGCCATCGGTATTCTCTCCGGTCAGCCGTCCGTTCTCAATGCAAACCGTGTTGACCGCTCCGATGGTTTCGGCTTCTTTGGAAAGTCCGTCCAGATGCTCGATGACCGCCACCTTGTGCGGGATGGTCAGATTGAAACCGCGCATGCCGATCGCGCGGGCCCCGGCAACGGCGGCGGCGAGGTCTCCCGCTTTGACCTCAAGCGTTAGGTAGCGCCAGTCCAGTCCCGCGGCATGGAAGCCCGCTTCCTGCATCACGCCGGTGGGGTTCTCGGCGATGGGATCACCGAATGCGCCGACCAACTCGGCCTTGAAGTTTCTGGACATCTTTCTATGCGTTCCCGTGTCGCCTTTACGCCTGTTCGGAAAGTTGGCGAAGCGTTGTTTCGTACGGCGCCCGAGCTATGCCGCGCTCGGTGATGATGGCGGTCACGTAACGGTTCGGCGTTATGTCGAAGGCGGGGTTGAGGACGGACGTATCCGGGGGGGCGACCCGCAGTCCCTGAAGTTCGGTGACCTCGGATGGATCTCTCTCTTCAATAGGGATTTCCTTGCCCGAGGCGAGGCTGAGATCGAGGGTCGAGATCGGAGCCGCCACGTAGAACGGGATGCCGTTTTCTTTCGCCAACACGGCAACCGAGTAGGTGCCGATCTTGTTGGCTACGTCGCCGTTTCCCGCGATGCGGTCCGCGCCGACTACGACGGCGTTAATTCGGCCTGAGTTCAGAACATGTCCCGCCATGTTGTCGGTGAGGAGAGTGACGGGTATGTTGTCTTGCTGAAGTTCCCAGACCGTGAGACGGGCGCCTTGCAGAAACGGGCGCGTTTCGTTCGCGAAGACAGCGACCGGGTTGCCGCCCTCGACCGCGGCGCGAATCACGCCCAAGGCGGTTCCGTAGCCGGCCGTGGCCAGGGCTCCGGCGTTGCAATGGGTCATGACGGCTGCCTCTTGGGGCAGCAACGCCGCGCCGTGTTTGCCGATCGCCTGATTGATTTTCACGTCCTCGATCCGGACCTCGAGAGCTTCTTGGACCAGAGCGTCGGCAACGGCCTGGAGGGACTTCCCCTGAGCCCGCAGGGCTTCGTAGAGCTTTCGCATGCGATCGATCGCCCAGAAAAGATTGACCGCCGTCGGCCGGGTCGCCGCCAGTGTGGAGCAGATGTCGAGCATCTGCTGGTCGAGCGCATCTTGGTCTGTGCCGACAGCTGCTTCCTCGCTTGGCGCGCCGTCGGTCGCGTCGAGTTTCGCTACGGCTTGGCGGACACCCAGGGCCACGCCCATTGCCGCCGCTACACCGATCGCGGGCGCACCGCGAATCACCATGGTGCGGATGGCGTCGGCAACCGCCTGGTAGCTCTGGCAATTGAGGTAAACCTCTTCGGCCGGCAGCTTGGTTTGATCAATCATGACCACGCCATCGGTGGTCCATTCAATCGTATTTATCATTTGAAAGAGGTCCTATGAAAGTGAAAAAAGTCCTACGAAAAAAGTCCTATGAAAGAAGTCCCGCGAGATGAGCGAGATTTGCGGGTTAGGCGCCGCTGGACGCCTGACCCGACGAAAGCAGTCCCATCACCAGCGTCATATTGTAAGAGGCGTGAATGATGGTCGGCGGAACGATCGACTTGGTGACGGCACGGACGGCGCCGAAGACAATTCCGACGTACAACAGCAAGAGCAGAATCTGCCAATGCCAATCATACTGCGGGCCGTGAATCAGAGAGAAAGACCCCGCCGTAATGAGTACCGCGGCCAGCCGCCCATGGGAACGTTCGAATATGGAAAATACGAATCCGCGAAAAATCAGTTCCTCGACAAGCGGGGCGATCAGCACGCCGAACCCGGCCACCAGCAGAAGCGCGGAGGGATCGCGCAACAAATCCTCAAACGGGGTTGGTTGATCCGGCATCGACATTACATTCGAAGCCAGCGCCACGGTGACAGCCAATAAGACACCGGCGGCGCCGTACACGGTTCCGTAGAAAAAAGGGCGATACACGATCGGACGCCATGCGATCACTTGCGCGAAGGGCAGCTCGTGCTTGATCCTGACCAGCGCGTACATGAAGGCCAGAACCAGAACCGACGCCAGAGCCTGGATGACAATCGCGATGGACGCTTTGCTGCTGGCGGACTGCAAATCTACGTCCCACTCAAGGAAGTAGCCGAGCAAGAAGTAGACGGCGACAGAGGCAAGCGAGACCACAACTAGCGCCGCGATGGAGAACAGCACCAAGTACAACAGGTCCCAATAGTCCAGACCTCGGGAAGGCGGGGCAGTAGGGTTGGCAGCCAGGCCGGACGGCTTGCCTACGACCTCGCCAGGCACGGCGATGGTTGGGGCAGCCGCCGAGTTTTCGGCTGATTCGGGAAATAGTACGGCTTGCTGTGAGCCAATTTCCCCGTTCGGTGTTGGACGGTGACTGTTGCCGGAGTCTTCCAGGTCGGTAACCAGTTTCTATCGTACCAGGACGGCGGTTGGTGTTACTTTGCGAGGTGACGATTGGTCTGTCAAGTAGTCTATCAGGTGGTCTGTCAGGTGGTCTGTCAGGCGGTCTGTCAGGTGGTCTGTCAGGTGGTCTGTCAGGCGGAATTTGTATTGCCTGAATCGACCGGCGTAGCCCGGGCCGGCACTCAGAGCCCCGCGCGTGAGCGCGGGGTCAAGTGGGCGAAACAGGTGCGAGTTTAGACCGCGCCCCCCCCGCGGCCCACCGTGCCTTCATTGAGCACTTTCACGAGGGCTTGACCGGTATAGCTGGCGGCGCAGGCGGCGACCTGCTCGGGCGTACCAGTCGCGACGATTTCGCCTCCCTTTTCGCCTCCCTCCGGACCCAAGTCAATGACCCAGTCCGCGCATTTAATCACGTCCAAATTGTGTTCGATGACGATGACCGTGTTGCCGTGGGAAACGAGCCGGTCCAGTACTTCGAGGAGCTTCCGAATGTCATCGAAGTGGAGGCCGGTGGTGGGCTCGTCCAGCAAGTAGAGAGTCTGGCCGGTCTGGCGCTTGCTGAGCTCGCGAGCCAGCTTAATCCGCTGGGCCTCGCCTCCGGAAAGTGTCGTCGAGGACTGGCCCAGGTGGATGTATCCCAACCCGACGTCGTTCAGAGTTTCGAGCTTCGGCCGAATCTGCGGAATCTTCTCCATCACGGGCAGCGCTTCTTCCACCGAAGCCTCCAGCAGATCGGCGATGGAGTGGCCCTTGTAAGTCACCTGCAAGGTCTCGTGGTTGTAACGCCGGCCGCGGCAGACGTCGCACGTCACGAAGACGTCCGGCAAGAAATTCATTTCGATGCGCCGCTGACCGTCGCCGCGGCAAGCCTCGCAACGGCCGCCCTTGACGTTGAAACTGAAGCGTCCGGGTTTGTAGCCCCGCGCCCGCGACTCGGGCAGCAAGGCAAAGAGCGCTCGAATCGGAGTAAACAAGCCGGTGTAGGTAGCCGGGTTCGAGCGCGGCGTTCGGCCGATGGCCGACTGGTCGATGCGAACGACTTTGTCGATCTGGTCGGCTCCGTCCAGCCGCCGATGCGCGCCGGGCTGCATCCGAGAACGATACAGCTTGCGTGCCAGCACGGGATGCAAAATGTCGTTGACGAGGGTGGATTTGCCGCTGCCGGAAACACCGGTGACTACTGTTAGCGAGCCCAAAGGGAAAGAGGCGGTAATGTTCTGAAGATTGTGGTGCCGTGCTCCCCGCACGATCAGGGGTTTGCCCTTGCCCGGCCGCCGGACAAGTGGCAGCGGAACCTGTTTCCGTCCGCTGAGGTAGTCGGCCGTGAGTGAACCTTTGGAACGAGCGACGTCGCGCGGTGTTCCGCAGGCGACGAGATGCCCGCCCAGCCGTCCCGCGCCCGGGCCGAGATCAACCACGTAGTCGGCTCGCTGGATCGTCTCCAGATCGTGCTCGACGACGAGGATCGTGTTTTCCAAATCGCGCAGGCGAGTCAACGTATCCAGCAGCCGGCCGTTGTCGCGAGCGTGCAGCCCGATCGAAGGCTCGTCGAGGACGTAGAGCACGCCACGCAACTGCGACCCGATTTGTGTAGCCAGCCGGACGCGTTGCGCCTCTCCGCCGGAAAGAGTCGCCGCCGAGCGGTCCAGGCTGAGGTACTCGAGCCCGACAGCTTCGAGGAATTCCAAACGTGTTCGAATCTCATCCACGACGCGCGATGCAATTTTTTCCTCGCGGCCCGTCAGCGAGAGCTTGCGGATCGATTCGAGGGCTCGGCTTACCGGTGCGCCGCAGAACTCCGCGATCGATTGGCCGCCGACACTGACGCCAAGGCTCTCCGGGCGCAGGCGCTGACCTCCGCATGCGGTACACGGAACCGGCGACATGTAGCGAACGAGCCAGTCACGATAACGCTCTGAAAAAGAATCCTCACTCGATTCCTTGACGAGTTTGAGAAGGCCGGGGAATACTGGGGAGGCGTGTTTTCCGCCGGGTTTTCCAATCGGCGTGCCATTCTTCGGCTCGGGATCGCCAAACAGCAAGCGGTCTTGGCCGGCTTCGGAAATTTCGCCGAACGGCCTTTTCCATTTGATCCGGGCCTTTTGAGCAGCGTGTTCGACGGCCCGCTCGATGCTCGCCGATAGAAGCGAGGCAGGCGCGCCGCCGTCGAGCAGGGGCTTTGACGGATCGACGATAACTTTCGCCGCGTCCAGGTCCCAAAGGCTGCCCAAGCCATTGCAAGTCCGGCAGGCCCCATAGGGACTATTGAACGAAAACGAACGCGGCTCAAGCGCCGGGACACTGGTGCCGCATTGGATGCAGGCGAGCTTTTCGGAGTAGAGTGTCTCGTCCTGCCCGGTTTCGTCTTCGCCGGCGGGGGCGACCCCAGCTTTGCCTTCCCCGGCGGGGGCGACGACGACGAGTCCCTTCGCCATGCTTGTAGCGGTCTTGATGGAATTCTCGAGTCTTTTCTCGATGCCTTTGCGAATGCTGACGCGGTCGACGATGACATCGATGTTGTGATTGCGCCGGCGGTCGAGCGGGATCTCCTCGTCAAGCAGCACGATCTCGCCGTCAACACGCGCGCGGCGGAAGCCCATTTCCGCGAGCCTCTCGAACTCTTTCTTGAATTCGCCTTTGCGTCCCCGCACGATCGGGGCCAGGATCATCACCCGCTTCCCGGACTGCCCGGTCAGGACTTGGCGAACGATTTGTTCGGTTGATTGGCGGCTGATCGGAATGTGGCAATTGGGGCAGTGCGGGACCCCGATCGAGGCATAGAGAAGGCGCAGGTAGTCGTAGATTTCAGTGATGGTCCCCATGGTGGAGCGGGGACTGCGGCTGGTGGTTTTTTGTTCGATCGACAACGCCGGGCTGAGACCCTCGATCGAGTCGACGTCGGGGCGTTCGAGTTGGTCGAGGAACTGCCGGGCGTAAGGGGAGAGCGTCTCGACGTAGCGGCGCTGACCTTCGGCATAGATCGTGTCAAACGCCAGCGATGATTTGCCGGAGCCGCTCAGTCCGGTGATGACAGTGAAGCTGTTGCGAGGGATCTCGACGTGAATATCACGGAGGTTGTGCTGGCGCGCTCCGCGCACGATAATCCGGTCAATCATGGAAGGACTGCTGGCATGAGAGGACAACTAGCGGAAGACGAAAAAGAGTCTTCATTGTAGTGACGCCCGGAAACACGGTCAAACCCCGGGCCAAAACAACGAGGGTTCCGAAACAGAGCCGCGCCCGCGAGAGTGCGGTCGAGGGCAGTCCGAGCCTCGGAGTCGCCGCCGGAATTCGGTCACCGTCAGATCACCGCACCCTCGCGGGCAGTGAAAAAATGGGGACTGTACCAAGCGCGGACCGAGTAAGTCCCATTGAATCCGTCAACGTGGGTGGCGCGAAGTGGACTGTCCCCGATTTTTTCAGCCCCTTGCGGATCTGTTCCGGAACCCTTCGTTCGAAACTGATCGCCTGAAAGGCGCTGGGTGTGGATCTGGCGATTGAACCTAAAGTACTCAACCTATTCCTCCGATCAATAGAGGAATAAGCACTTGAAAACCTGTGGGATAATCGAGGCGTATGCAAACTGCTACAGGCATGGTTGGGCCCGATATGATCGCGGCTGAATTGAGCGAGAAGATCCGGGCGCGCACGGCTAGGACCTGCGTGGTTGGCCTGGGGTATGTTGGTTTGCCGCTGGCGGTCGAACTGGGGCAGGCGGGCTATCAGGTGACGGGAATCGACCGCGACCCCGAGAAGGTGCGGGCGATTGGCGGCGGTGAATGCTACATTGCCGACGTTGAGCCAGGCAGGCTGGCTGGCTTGGTCGGCTCCGGCACGCTGCGGGCGACCACCGACCCAGCGGTGCTGGAAGCGATGGACGCGGTCAGCATCAGCGTTCCAACGCCCCTACGCAAGACACGCGACCCCGACCTGAGTTACGTGGTGGCTGCCGCCGAAGACCTCGCCGCGCATATTCACCCGGGGATGCTGGTGATCCTGGAGTCAACCACGTATCCAGGGACGACCGAGGAAGCGATTTTGCCGGTGATTGAAAGATCAGGTCTCAAGGTGGGGCGCGATTTTTTCCTGTGCTTTTCTCCCGAACGGGTCGATCCGGGCAACAAGGACTTTCACACACGCAACATTCCGAAAGTGATCGGCGGAATGACTCCGGCTTGCACCGAGATGGGGGCGCTGTTCTATTCACAATTCATGGACCAAGTGGTGCCAGTCAGCTCGACGCGCGTCGCCGAGATGGTCAAGCTGATGGAGAACACTTTCCGGATGATCAACATCGCACTGGCGAACGAAATGGCCTTGATGTGCGATCACATGAACATTGACGTCTGGGAAGTGATCGAAGCCGCCGCGACCAAACCGTTTGGCTTCATGCCCTTCTATCCAGGACCGGGACTGGGCGGGCACTGTATCCCGGTCGACCCGCTCTATTTGTCTTGGAAGAGCAAGCAGACCGGACACGAGGCCCGCTTGATCGATCTGGCCGCCCAGATCAACGTCCAGATGCCGCGCTTCGTTGTGGACAAAGTTCAGGCGGCGCTCAACGACCGCTCGAAGCCCGTGAAGGGGTCGAGTATTCACATTGTCGGCGTTGCCTATAAGCGCGACGTCTCCGACGTCAGGGAGTCACCGGCGCTCGACATCATCAAGCTGCTGGGGGAACGGGGCGGCGTAATGAGCTACACGGACCCGCTTGTCCCGCGGATCGAGATCGAATCGCGGGTCTTGGAATCACAAGCGCTGGATGTGATGGCGAAGGCGGCTGATTGCGTTTTAGTGGTGGCCGACCATTCTTCGATCGACTACGACCGCTTGCTCGCGGACGCGGATTTGGTTGTCGATACGCGCAATCGCTACCAGGGTGTGGTGAGCGAGAAGATCGTGCGGCTGTAGTTCAACGCTCACCCATTCTCCAGCGGCGGCTGGGGCTGGTTTCCACGTGCTTCCATATAGGTCCGCAGGACCGCGTTGATTTGCGTCTGGTAGCCCTTGCCTTGGGCGCGAAACCAGGCCAGCACGTCCGGGTCGATCCGCAGATGGATCGACTGCTTGCGCTGGGGCAGGACAAGACGAGCGCGGGTCCAGTCGAGGTCGCTCGCTTGCGCGTCCGGATCTTCGGCGATAGCGCGTTCGAGTTGGTCTTCGTCCATCGAATCGACGCGGCTCCAGTCGGTGAGACCGGGCTTGCTGTCAGCCAAGCGCCGCTTCGTAATGTTCTCGCTCACTTCTTCTGGTCCTCCTCGCGGAGATGATTCGCCGCGCCCCGCCGCGATCCGTATGCACGACGGCAATTATGCGGCCTTCCAGAACGCCGAAGGCCACCAAGCGATTCTCGCCGTACTGGCCCCGTGAGGGCACTTCGACAACTTCGCCTTCCCAGATGCCAATAACATCCTCAAAATCGATGCCGTGCTTTTCAATATTGGCGAGCCGCTTATTCTCGTCCCACTCAAAATCCAAAGATGATTGTAGCACATTTTGTGGCCACAATTACTGGAGGGGCTGGGGCTGCGAGGGACCGCTCCGTGGCGAAGCCGGGTGAAGCGCATCAGACGGCGACATCAATCACTAATTATCAGCAGCAGCCTCTTGTTGCGCTTCATCTCAAAGGGAGCGAGCAAGGACACCCATATATTCCCGAATCGCGTCACGGATGTTTTCGAGTGCTTCTTTTCGCGTCTCGCCCTGACTGTGGCAACCAGGAAGGCTGGGACAAGAAACGTCGTAGCCGTATTTGCTTCTATGTACCTGAATCAAAAACTCCATTGCCATGCGAATCTAGCCCCTCTGAGCCCTTGGCCACCGGCGTCCGCTAGTTCGACGGCTTCAGCCCCTCTTCCGATCCGGCGGCCTTTTCCAGCCAGCCGGGATACCAGTGAAAGACGTTGCCGCTGAGGCTGCCGATGAAGATGTTATTCTCCGGCGTGACGTGAATCCAGTGCCCCGGACTTTCCATCGCACCGAGGATCTCACCGGTCTTGATGTCGATTCGCATAATGCGGCCGGCTAGCGTGTCGTAGGTGATGTTCTCGATATTGTCGCGATGGGTGATGATCCACATCTCATCTTTGGGCGTGACGAAGATGTTCTGCGTTGCCCCGAGGTGGGTCCACATTCTGAGAAACTTACCGTTCGAATCAAAGATCTGAATGCGGTTGTTCTCGCGATCACTGGCGTAGACGGTGCCCTTCGAATCGACCGCGACCGAGTGGACGATATTAAACTCACTTGGGCCCGTGCCATGCTTACCCCAAGTCGTGATGTACTTGCCCTTGGGTGAGAACTTAACGACGCGAGCATTGCCGTAGCCATCGG
>Ga0114996_10007153_pt1 | contig 12728 bp, 10 predicted proteins | sample ArcticOcean_MG_C_4_FD_87039 | JGI IMG/M metagenome (GOLD analysis project Ga0114996, IMG submission 87039) | Marine microbial communities from western Arctic Ocean - ArcticOcean_MG_CB4_134 | ecosystem: Environmental > Aquatic > Marine > Oceanic | place: Arctic Ocean: Canada Basin | collected... | reverse complement strand
TGTCCTTTTATCTTATCAATAGAGGGTGCGCGAAATATTAAACAATCCCTTTCCTTGCAAGCGCGCCTGAAAAGTGTCGCAAGTCCCAAACCTAATAAAATAGAAATAATATATTTTCCAGGTGTGCTATATAAAAGTCGTCTAAAATTCATTATATATATCTAAATATATTTACTTTCTTTGCCTCTCTTGAAGTGGATACTGTTTAATAGCGCTATTATCCTCAGGGCAATTAACTTCTTTATATTTAAATCCAAAACACGTGCCACTTTTATCTCTATATTGGATTTTATCTATATTGTCAGGTGTCGGATATACATAAATAATATCAGGTTTTGGCGCTATTGCATATGTTATAAATAATCCAAATGCTAAACTTATAATAAATACGGGAAGACTAATAAATTTCATTTCTATAATAATACTCTATAATATTGTATATTCAAATTTATTTTCCTTTGACAATATTTTCTATTATTTTCGGATTTGTAATAATTAATTGTTGATTAGATAATTTAGTCTTTATTTGAATTAATCGAAAAATAGCACCTTCCCGTAAAACAGTTGATATTTCATACATATTCTCTCTAATCTCATTCACTAAAGGTATAATACTATTAATATATGTTTCAATTGTTCCCTCTAAACTACTTCGTTGACTAGCTGTTGGGGTATCTTCATTAAGATATATTTTAATTAATTTATTAATTTCAGTAATATTAGCTTCTAACTCCCGTTTCTTTATAGTTATTAATTCCTTTTTTTTGATTATTCTCTCTTCGCCCATATCTTCATATGAGGTTAATTCATTATCCTCTAATATAGATTGCAATGTTGACAAAATTTTCTTATATTCCTTGTATTTATTTTTTAACTCTTCAAATTTCTCACCTATACTTTCCTCTTCTGTTAAACTAAATAGAATTTCCAATTTTAATCGAATAATAGCTGTTTTATTATTTTCTAAATCAGTCTTTATTGATTTAATCAATGTGGGAATATATGCAAACTCGCCACGTTCAATATTAATATTAAAAGCACATGGTGAATCCTTGCTACCACATTGTGCTCTTAGATTTTTCCCACCGTTTTCAATATAAAATAACATACCAACATTGTGTTTACATGAAAGACACTTTGGTTTTAATTTTTTTAATCGATTTCTTTTTTCTCTTAAAGAGAGATCACTTCCAATAATTCGTTTTTTTGCTTGTTTATACTGTTTTTCATATTTTGTTTTCATTTTAAAGTAATTTTCTATTGCAGCATCTGTTGTTTTTGTTGCCATAGTATAATTAAACTTGATAATATTTTTTATGAATTTATCTAATATCACTCTCAAATGTTGGTAAATTAGTAATAATCATATTATTTTCTTTCTTCTTCTTTTCTTGCAAACCCTTTATTTTTTCAAGAATATAATTACGCTGCTGTACACGTGATTCTGTAATTTCTTCTTTTGTCTTTTTTGTCTTTTGTTTCCATACTAGTAAAGATGCTAAAATACCAATAAAGAAAATTAAAAATCCCATATTCGTCCAGAAGTAATAAAATTTAATTTTTTTTTCTTGACATTGTTTTAGGGTTTCCTTCAGAAAATATTTTACACCCGGTTCTGTGAGACTTGGTGTATATGTATGGCTATCCATAATCTATAAAAGGATAAAAACAAAAAAAATAATACACAATTAATATATATATATGTCTAGTTCCCTTTCTTCATCTAATTTCACTAGTGTAAGTGGTACTAATTCAGACAGTAATAAACAAGTAGGACCAGCAACTAGCGGGACAGCAAGTACAGCCGCCACATCTTCTACACCAAGTATTTCGAGCCAAGTAGATAAAGGTAAATCTGTGACTTCCGCTAGTACGGCTTTAGCTGTTTTCTTTGGTCTTACAATAACATACTTCATTGCTAAATACTATTTAGTAGATCGACATATGGAATCGCGTGGATCTACAGCAACAGTTGTGTTACTTATCTATCTTGTAGTAACAGTGGGAACACAACTTTTCTCTAATATCTCATTGACTAGTACGATATGTAATGGAACACCTCAAGTCACAACTGCTCTGGCGTATACATTGTTGCCGAATATTTTAATCTTTGGTAGTTTAATTGTACTTCTCAAAGTATATCCAGGTTGGCGCGCACCTTTCTCAAATACGTTAGGATATCTAGTTGTTCTTTTAATGGGTGTAAATGATTCTTTAACAGATTTATTAGCCTCTAAAGGTAGTAAGTTAATTCAAAAAATTTGTGATGATAAATCTATACTAATTAATGAAATGACTCATTTGAATTATAAGATGTATTTAGAGACAATGTCTAGAGATGGACTTTTGGTAAAAAATTATGATAAACTCCCCGCTTATAAGAATCTATGGGCTTTAGTGGGCGTTAAAAATAGTTTTGCCGATTTCATCTGGTATATTTTAACAGGAGCGTTAGTTATTTCAAATACCTATAATGCACTCTTAGATATCACATGCAAGTATTCGAAACAACAAAAGAAATCATCTGCTGATAATTATGAAGCACATAAAGCAGCAAAACACGCGAATAAGAAAAAGACAACCTTCTTCACAATGCATGATTAATATTTAAATTTAGGAATCGCTAAATAGTACAACACGAATAGATAACTAAATACCGCTAAGATAATTGTGAGAAACCAAATGGGTAGAATTGTTTTTTTGCGTTTCCCAAGTCCAAATTGACGAATTGAACCATCTTTGCCATATAAAAAAGCGGGTTCAATTATTTGAACACCAGCGAAAATAATAATAAATGTAATAATCGATATTGAAGTAATATTACGTCGAATGAATTGTCTGTTCATAACTTAATGTATAGATAGATAATTTATTGTTTTAAGAACCGAAAATACCATATGATAAGTTGTTTATAATATGGTAATTATTCATCTTTTAATAGCCTTCATCACCGTCGCGGTCACCAAAGTCATCATCTTCAGGGAGATGTGACAAGACCGCATTTGATTCTGCGATTTGACGATCTTGTGCCATTTGATCTTCTACGAAATCCAGTAAAAAAGCATCACGCGTTCTTGATGTTACACCGTCAATGCCATCTAATTGGAGTTGGCGAATAGAATCTTCATCTATTTCTTTGCGTTCTTTTTCGTATTGATCTGCGTCATACTCAAAAAGAGCACGTGTTTGCCCCAAATTCCAACGACCAATTCTTTGATTCTTTAAAATATCTTCTACTTGTAATTCTTCTGTTGTTAACTCTCCCAAACGAGTCGTTATTTTTGATTTCTCTCTTTCCTTTGCCTTTAAAACACTTATTTTAAATTCAGAATCACTAAAATTAATTATTTTTTTATTTTTCATAGTAATTTCCATAAAAGCCCCAATCAAACTAGCTACCTGAGCTTTAAACTCATCTTCACGACCAACTCTTATGCTCTGCTCAGTGGCTTCTGCCAAACTTCTCTCTTGTATTAACTGCGAGTTTAGTTGTTCAATAATATCCGTGTTTGGGTTTTTAAAACTAACCATTTTAGGTTCATTACTTTCAATTTGTTCTTCCGTTTCAATAATAAAAAGATCTAACGAATAAAGAAAGTAAAATTTCATAAATTTCTCCAATAGAGGACCATTCAATAACGTATTTGATCTCTCTTCGCCCGCTTTCTGTTTAATATTAGCATAAAAGGGAGTTGCATTCATAATGTGTAATAAAGTATCACTTGTTTGTATTACTCCAGCTAGTAATTCCTTTAATCCAGCATTACTATAAAAAGGAATAAGTGGATTAAATTCTTGACTAATAATCGTCCCGATATCTTTCGTATGAATATCACTTTTTAAATTCCAATGTTTTGGAATTGTAGTATTTCTATAACTCTCCTCATTAATAATAATAGAAGGATACACTTTCACAAGATTAAAAATAACCGTTTTTAAAAATTCATATTCAGCAAATGCGGTTTCATCTTCACGACTCAAATAAATATCAGTCCCACGTGTTTTAAATTTTTCAATATTGCGAATAAAAGTTATATACTTGTTATCAATACCATATCGAGAGAGAAAAGGTATTACTCTTTCATTCATCAATATTCGATTTTGTTCATCTAAAAAGGTTACAGCCGCCGTTATTCTCTCGTCATTTTTATCGCGTGTCGATTCATATGAATCAAAAATATCCCGTAGTAATGTTATAATTCGTGATAATGGTGTATCTGAAATTGATTTCTGTAACTGATTATTGTGTATTAATTGTTCGACTACTAATCGAGAACTTTGTATAACAGGTTTAAAATCTATTAAAACAATATTTTGAATATTTACTACATTTAATAATTGATAAAAACTATCTAACGAATATAAATGACCGTCCTGTTTTAAGATACGTATTTTTTCATGAATATTATCTGTTTTGGAAAAAGCACTAGTATTTGAAGCACCACAAATTCCCGCGAATGTCTCCGTTAACGTGGTTCCAGTATTAAAAGCACAAAATTTAATAAAGGCTTTATAAATGGTAACTTCCGAAAATTGTTTAGAAATGGGGGGAAATTTTAATTTAGTATCGCGCGGATCAAATATATAAGGTGATTTAAAAAGATGTAGAGCGTAATGAAAAATCGCTTCTAAATCCACAACATTTAAATTATATTTAACAATATTGGGTTCACTATCAATAAAATACTGTAATGTACCTTTGCTACCATCATTACAGCAGGAATTTTCCACGAAAGGATTATGGTTAATATTAAATAAAAGAACAGACTTTTTATTAACAACACGCTGAATTAATTCTTGAATGTGGAGAGAAAAATAGAAGATTTTACTGCTTAGTAATGACAATTTTTCAAATTGTATTGGATTTCCCGTTTTAAATAATTTTTCTAAATCTGAATTAAAATTACTTGGAATATTATGTAATCCTGTTACCTTAATAGGTTTTAATGGTGGGAGAAAGGTTAACCAATGTGTAACATCAAATTCGGCGGATATTTCCGTTTTATCTACTTCCTTTGATAAATACAATAACTTATCGGCAATTCTATTCTTCACTTCTTCATTTTCTAAAAGTTGAGAATTTATAATACCTTTTAATTTGGAAACGACGCGTTCAATCACCTCGCGGTCTTTATGTTTCTTTAAATATGGCAATCTATCCCATGGTTTTGTTTTTGAGCGCAATTTAAGTGCCACACAAGCAATATATTGCAATGCTGAAGAATCTCCTTCTCCTTCTAGAGGATATCCTCGAAATGATCTTATACAACCCGGAAAAGTTCTATTTGTTCGAATAGAGGGCATCATTGTCTGAATAGCAATAAGATATGTTCCTAATGTTGCAAGAAGCAACGCTTCATTATATGTATCTTCATAACTAGAATATTTCTTCTTTTTCTTCATACGTTGTCGTTGCGATTTTACCACCATCTCATAATCTTTTTTGGAAGGTAAGTGGGTATCTAACATATGATTAACAACAGAGAGAATAAATTCGAATTGTGAATCAATATGAATTCCCATATTTACATCCATTGTCTGAATGATATTAATAATAACTTTAGAATTATGGGTTTCAATTCCTTCGGGTATTTTAAATTCCAATTCAGCAATTGTATTTTCAATATCTGCTTCTAAGATAGATCTACTCACAATTTTAAATCCAGCTTCATTATAACCCTCGCTCTCATCATAATCTATAGTACGGATAATAAATCCACTATGTTTATCCACTACTTTATCACCATCATCACTTAATTTTCCACGTTGCGCAACAATTTGGTCAAGGACATTATTATATGTTCCAATATAGAATGCATCCGCGAGTATCTTATAAAATGTAGGGAGAAGAGGAATATCGGATTCAAGGCAATAATACCAAAATTCATTTTCATTTGGTTTCGTGGGCGAATGCGGACGACAGGTTTTCTGAACAAATTGAATAATATCAGCTTGTTTTTTTACGAAATCATTTTGTGAAAGTACTAAATTTCGCAGTAAAGTAAATCGACTCTCTCTTACATCAGTAGCATCAAGAGTATGAGCCAATTTAAATTTTTGTTCATCCCATTTGTTTTTATCTCTTGTATGGACATAATGGAGACGGTTAATATTACCAGAATTATATATATACGATGTTTTTAATGTTCTTCGTAATTGTTCTATAGAAATATGAAATTTTTCTTGAAATTGAGAGAGAATTTCCTTCAATAATTCTTTTTGTATATTTTTTTTATTAATGTCCATACTTCTGCATTGTTTTTTAAGTTGAATACATTCCTTTTTCAAATTACAAAACATAACGGCATTAATATCTTTTCCATCTAGATTTTCATCACGCACCCACTGGTGATTAATGTTTCTTACGAAATAAATATAACTATGGGCATCGTTTAATATATATGCATAATCACCCTCTTCTACAACTCTTTTTCCCGCTATCATCGATCTAGCATCTCTTTCTGCTTCTTTCGGACTTAAACCCACGGAATGAATTAAATGATTCATTAAAAAAAGATTAAAATCCGAAGATGACAGTTGAGATTTTCGAACTGCTAATCCATTCGCAATATCATATCGCGTCGTATCATATTTTTTGTCAAATTCTAAATCATTAATGCCATCATCACCGCGCAACTCGTCAATATCAATATAACGCTTTGCCAATGTGTATTTTTTACATTGTTTTGACTGCTGTGATGCATCAACACGCGAAGCTCTATCAAAATCAGGCGGTTCATCAGAAGGGGATAAAGCTTCTTGTATGATTCTATCAACATTAATAGGTTGAAATAAATCAGTATCAAGGAGAGATATTCCCGAAGTGAATAAACGCGAATTATCAGTAATCATTAATTTTCTTATACTTGCGGATGTAGACAGATGAGAAATATCATAACTTTGCACAATATTTTCTACAATTGCTTTTTCACTAGTAGACGATTGTTCTTTATTGCCCCCGCTTTTAAACATCTCAACTAATTTATTTTCCATTGACCCAGCTGTTCTAGGATTAAATTGTAAATAATTATTATATTTAATCTCATTAGAAACCGTTTTTTTTCTTAGTTCAGTGATTTTTTCGCGCATAAACATAAGTATAGCTTCATATTGTTTGAAACTAATATCGTCAGGATAGATCATAAAAGGTTCCAAATATTCGACAATACTTAAATAAGATGTATTATATTTTATATATTTTTTAACAAATTCAAATAATTTTCTTGTTTGCGGAATAACTTTATTGAGAAAATGTTGATAGGTATTATCCCCTATACGATCATTAAAAGATACTGTTTCTTTAAAAAGAAAAGCCTCAATTTCATTCAAAAAATTACTTTCTATCCCTTCACCTTCTTCCTGTTCGGAGGCAATATGATGTTCTTGAATATCTGTATTTTGTTTTAAAATGCTCCAATAATTAAAAGTAACTAAACTCAAATGTGATTTCATAAGAATAGAAGTATTTGGGAGATTAATATGTGAATATCTCAACGCTGGTTCTTTTAATGTTAAAATTCCTGTAATAGCGCATTGATCATTTTGCGTAAGTGGAACGATTTGTGCTGGTAATTGTTTTTCAGATTCGTTTTTATAAAGTTTATTCAGTCCAAGATTATATTTTTCAATAACAAATCGTGTTCGATTTACACGCTCATTTTCTACTATTGATGAATAAAAATTTTCCAGATTATCAACAACACTATCAATATTACTTTCAACGGCTCTTTCAGCAATTACATTTGTAAAATTTGTGGGTTGCGCAAAAGGTGTTAAATATGGATGTAAACTTTGGAATAAATAGTCATATTTATTCCGTCCGTCAGGAACATCATTATTTTTATACTGTTCTATAATTTCCGAAATTGCGTCCTGACTACCTTTAAGGGTTAATTGTATAATATCAGTATCATCTTCTTCATTATCAATTTCAACATCGTATAATTTTTTTTTATTTTTCATTATGGGGAGCAACCAGTATAAATTTTTATTAAACGTGGTTAATCGTTCAACCAGTGGTTTATAATTAGACCCTTTTATATTTGCTTTAATAATCTCTCCCTCAGGGGAGATTACTGAAAATGTGGTTCGCAATTGTTTAAATCGTTCAATCATTATATGAATCTGATTAAGCACACGCCGTGTTCTATCAGCGGAAGGTATTGTTGAAAGCATTTCATCTAATAAATCATTCGCTTGTGTTTCAATACCAAAACGTTTTTCACTCTCTGTTACAGGTATATATTCCGTAATAGCTTCCAATTCTTCACCAAATTGAATATCATCAGCATCTAATAATATCTTTTTTAACCTTTCACGTACATATGGGGTATGTACTTGGACATCAATTTCAATATCTTCGCCATCCGGGTCTTCATCCTCATCCTTATCTGGCAACGGTGTTACTTGTAGATTTATTATTTCATCATCTTCTGTAGGTAGTGCTTTTTTTTCAGTTTCTGGAGGTACGAATGGTTGAATAGATTCTAATGGAATATTTTTCGGAATACCTTTAAAAGCAAAGTCAATATAAATTTTCTTATTATCTGGAAAAGTTGTAATTTCTATCATATCTTCTTCTAAACCTGTAATTTTTCCATTTATAATTGTTGGTAGTTCTCCACCAAATTGTAATGTGATCCAAGATCCCGGAATTAAATTATTTTGGCGTGCGTATCCCTTTTCTTTTGCACGACTTAATAATTCAACGCCTTCAATACTCTCATCAGTAAATTCCCCATCTATTAATTCAATAGTTTGTTTCGTTAATGTTGAATCATCAATAATATCAATTGTAACTGTATTCCCTTCTTCATCTAAATAATCAATAAAAAAGGTATGTTCATTAATATTCTCATTGGTTGGGGCTTTAATACGGATAATATCGCCTAATTCTAAAAATAAAGACTCCTGTTTGGGAACATCTGTCATTACCTTATACATACAGTAGAAATTATCTAAAATAACGAAGAAAATTGATTTAAAATAATGCGTAATTATTACTTATAGTAATAATATGCCCACACACTATAACCTCAATCAATATATTGATGTCAAACGCATTATTAGTGATAATGCGTATGCGCAGGAAAAATTTCTTACAGTAAAGAAACAAAAATCTGTTGAGAATTCAACAACAGGATATTTGTATCTTATTCAGTATATAAAAAATAAACTTAATTATTCAAATTGTACAAGTTTGGGACAATTTCGTTCTATCATTACAGATGGAACAAAAATTATTTCATTCTCTCCCCAAAAATCAGTCGATTTTGATGAGTTTAAAAAAGACTGTGATTCTTTTGAAAATATAAATATTTTGGAATTTTGCGAAGGTACAATGATAAACTTGTTTTATAATAGCAGTCGCGGTGATTGGGAGTTGGCAACGCGTGGAAATATTGGAGGGCGTTGTAAATTTTATCAGTATGCGCCCAAGACTTTTCGTGCTATGTTTCTGGAAGCAATGATTTCTCTGGGTTTAGAATTTGAATCGTTGGATCAAACAAAAAGTTATTCTTTTGTTCTACAACATCCTGATAATCGTATTGTTGTCCCATTTCAGGAGAAACAATTAATTCTAACAAATATTTATTCATTTGACACATTTACGGTTTGCCAAGAAGATGATGAATTTGTTAAGAGGGAGGCTTTGCGACTTAACTGTGGGTTTCCAAATGTATTAAATGAAATTATTAGTTCTCCTTGTAATTCTATGGATGCAATTGTTAACCATTTTAATACAATGACTGAAGATTATCGTATTGTTGGAGCAATGTTCATAGATCCCCAAACGGGTATGCGAACAAAAATTCGAAATCCAACGTATGAATATGTTCGTTATCTAAAGGGAAATAGTCCTAAAATTCAATTTCAATACTATAATCTAAGAAAATTGGGAAAGGTGCATGAATTCCTCCATTATTATCCTGAAATGCGGGTTAAATTCGCAGAATTTCGCCGCGATCTTCATAATTGGACGAATGCTCTATTGATCAATTATTCAGCATGTTATATTAAAAAGAGCGCACCATTGAAGACATTTCCTTATCCATTTCGACCCCATATGTTTAGGTTGCATCAAATCTATTTGGATAGGTTGCGTGAAGAACGTTCCTATGTATCTCGTAATGTGGTTATAGATTATGTAAATAATCTAGAATCACCAAGATTAATGTTTTCGATAAATTATAACTATAATAAAAATGAATTGCATGACAAGAAAATCAAGTTGGAAAAGGTACTTCATCCAGAATCAAATCAAAACTCTTTGTGAATAGATTGAAAGATGCTTTTCCCGATAGAACAAACGCGTTGAATATAATTATTCAGTGTATTAATATACCATTCTTCATCATTTGCTTCTTCAGTATGATAAAATGCAACACGAATAACGCTATCTTTATCGTGGGGATGATTCTGACGAAAACCAACGAATGTTAGTAATTTATTATCATTATAATAATTTTTATTCAATAGATATTCCAATATTTTACCCATTGTGTAACCTTCATTTTCAAGTACTAAATCAAATGAATTGGGCATTGTGGTTTTGCTTTTGGAAATAGATAAAGCATTCTTAGACGCGAGTTGTTCTATATCTGCGAGTTTTTGTAGTATAATAGAAGTAGATATACGCATTAATTGTGCACCACTAAATACACCTATACTTTCAATAATAAAATCAAAACTATCTTTAACATAAAATCGTTTTGCTTGAAGATTATACCAATTTTTTTGTACATCTATGATACTCACGGGATCTTTATCTTCTTCAGGAAGACTGCCAAGATACTTTTGCCATTGAGTATCCTGCTGCAATTTATCACCTGTAAATGAGTAAGAACAAACAGAACATACATTATAAGAACCATCATCGCGTGCTGTTTGGGCAGACATTTTTGCTGTTAAAGATATTTCTTCACCAGGAACTTCATTAGAGATACGTGGTCTAAGGCGGGCAAATATAATGAAATCACCTGTAATGGGATCTGGGGGAAATATTTTTCGTATTGTACTTTCCTCTAAATATTTTCCACTTGTTGTATTTTTTATCTTAAAATCTTGTGTTGTTACATAGATTGTGACATTTTGCGTATTTTGGACATTTACTTCAACCTCTAGCTCATCAATGGGAAGAGCATGATCACGAATATGAATTGGAATACACGCTAATCGTTGCTTTAAAATTTCATTGTTTAATCTTGATGTATTTTTATGGAAAATAGCAAGATTTTCATCATGTGGGAATGTCTTAAAGGCAAGTGTAGGAACATCTGATAAAATAGTTCGCCGCAAAGCATTGACAATACTAACATTAAGATTTTTTAATGTAAATTTTATTTTCATATCATTATCTTCTTTTGAATCAATATATAAAGTTGGGCTAGTAGTTACTGATTGCTCTATTTCTGTCATTTAATTTATATTTTAATAAGAAGATATATATTTAATCAATTTTTTAATTAGTTATAATTAAATTACAATTTTGATATGTTTAATGTATATTATGAGTTCTGTTCTGTATTATAGTAACCAATGTCAACATTCAAGAATTCTATTATCTCAATTAGCAAAAAGTAAACAATCGAAAGATATCCATTTTATCTGCATTGATAAACGAGAAAAACATGCTGATGGAGGAATACATATTATACTTAATACAGGTCAACGTATTTTATTACCAGATACTGTGAAAAGTGTACCTTCTTTAATGTTATTACATCACGGTAATCGAGTTATACCTGGCATAAAGGAAATTACGCAATATTTAAAACCAGGTGAAACTTCACTCACAAATCAAGCTACGAATATGAATGGTGAACCTTTAGCTTTTTCTTTTAGTGAAATGGGTAGTAACTTGTCAGATACTTATTCTTATTTAGATATGACGGCAGAACAACTTTCTGCAAAAGGAGATGGTGGACTCAGACAGCGACATAATTATATGTTAATCAATGAAAGTCTGACTATTGCAACGCCACCGGATGATTATGAACCCAATAAAGTGGGAGCCGTAGATTTAGGGAAACTTCAAGCTTCTCGAAATAATGATATTAGACAAAAACATTAATAAGGTATTTAAAAATATGTTAATACTAATATTATTATGGGTCTATTAAAAACATTCAACAATCATCTTCTAGAATTTATAGATGATATTATTAAAGTTTTTCCACACGATTCCGAGCTTAGAACGACACGAATTTTTCTTTATGGTTTAACCAAAGCAAAGCCACGCAATATTATTAGAATGTGGAAAAAGCATATTATTAAACCATATCATACTGAAATTAAGAATGGTGATTTTACTTTTTTCATTGAGAAAGATTATACCTGGGATGTTGGTGAAGGTATAGATGGCAATAAGAATGATATGTTAGAATCCATAGGACAAATACAGGAAAAAATTCGTAATATGAATGTGGGAAATAAGGGAAAAGCAATGAAATATGTTCAAAATTTAACAAAATTATGTAATTTATATTTTATTGATAATGCATAATTTCTATTTAAAAATTTCATTTAATTTAGATATATAATGTCGAAATTAAATACGAGTGACGAGAAAAAGGAAGAAAAGGGAGAAAAGGGAGAAAATGGAGAAAATGAAACCCGTATTACTAAATTTGTATCTATTATGCAAGATTTTAGTCGGGATCTATTAACAACGTTCCCCGAATATGCTGAAAATCTTGACCCACGTCTTAAAAAAATAGTTAATAATA
>Ga0114996_10007150_pt1 | contig 12729 bp, 10 predicted proteins | sample ArcticOcean_MG_C_4_FD_87039 | JGI IMG/M metagenome (GOLD analysis project Ga0114996, IMG submission 87039) | Marine microbial communities from western Arctic Ocean - ArcticOcean_MG_CB4_134 | ecosystem: Environmental > Aquatic > Marine > Oceanic | place: Arctic Ocean: Canada Basin | collected... | reverse complement strand
TCGGTCGTGACCCCGATTCGAGCTGTTGCGGTTTTTCTTGTTCTCGCCTCGACGCTGTTGGGGGCGACGCGGGAGCCGGTCCGCGCGCGGCGGGCCATGGTGGTTTCGGCGGAAGCCCACGCTAGCGAAGCCGGAGTCGCCATCCTCAAAGACGGTGGCAATGCGATCGACGCAGCCGTTGCGGTCGGTTTCGCGCTGGCGGTGACCCACCCCCGAGCGGGGAATATCGGCGGTGGGGGATTCATGCTCATTCGGTTCGCCGATGGACGTTCGACGTTCATCGATTGTCGCGAGCGCGCCCCGGCAGCCGCCAGCCGCGACATGTATCTTGACGCGGACGGCAACCCGACCCAGGACAGCGTCGTCGGCTATCGTGCCGTCGGCGTTCCGGGGACCGTGCGCGGCTTTGACCTAGCCCGGAGCAAGTACGGCACGAAGCCCTGGAGCCAACTCGTCGCGCCCGCGATTCGGCTGGCCCAAGACGGATTCCCGGTTTCCCACCAGCGTGCCATCGACTTTCGTGAAAACGCAAGACTGCCGCTGTTCGCCGACTCCAAGCGGATCTTCCTGCGCGATGGCAGCCCCTACGAGATGGGCGAGGTCTTTCGCCAGCCCGAGCTTGGCGCGACTCTAGGGCGCATCGCCGCGAAAGGGCCGGATGAGTTTTACAGCGGCAAAACCGCCCGCTTGATTGCCGGCGACATGAAGCGCAACGGCGGGCTGATCACGCTCGACGACTTGCGCGAATACAAGGCCGTTGAGCGCAAGCCGGTCACGGGCGACTACAAGGGTTACGGGATTCTCTCGGCGCCTCCGCCAAGTTCAGGCGGCGCGGGAATCGTCCAGATGCTGAATATGCTGGAGGGCAGCGGCTTCGCCAAGCAGGGCGGGGGAGCGGGCTCGTCGATCCACTACGTTGCGGAAGTCATGCGGCGTTATTTTGCTGACCGCGCCGAGTACTTCGGCGACACCGATTTCGTGAAGATGCCGCTGCGGGGTCTGCTGAGCAAAGACTACGCTCGGAAGCGCCGGGCTTCGATTCACGCCGGCCGGGCCACCCGCAGTTCCGCAATCGGAACCGGCCGGCCCAGCGGATACGAAAGCAGCGAAACCACCCACTACTCCGTTGTCGACCGGGACGGCAATGCGGTCGCGGTCACCTACACGCTGAACGGCTCGTTCGGTTCCGGCGTGACGGCCAGTGGCACAGGTATCCTGCTCAACAACGAGATGGATGATTTCACCGCGAAACCGGGGGAGCCGAACCAATTCGGGCTGTTGCAGAGCGACAACAATGCCATCGAACCTGGCAAACGGCCGCTTTCCGCCATGACTCCGACGATTGTGACCCGCGACGGAAAGCTGTTCATGGTTCTGGGGGCCCCGGGCGGGCCAACGATCATTTCGAGTGTCCTGCAGGTGATCACCAACGTCATCGACTTCAAGATGAACCTGCGGCAAGCCGTCGACTTCCCGCGCTTCCACCATCAATGGATGCCCGACGAGCTGCGCCTGGAGGCCCACGGGTTTTCTCCTGATACGATCGCCCTTCTAAAGAAACGCGGCCACAAGATCAAATTCGTCGACAAGATGGGACGCGTCATGGCGATTCAGGCGGCAGGCGGGGGACTGCTGGGCGCGGCGGATTCACGCTCGGAGGGCGTGGCTCAGGGGTTCTGAGGCGTTCGTGAACTGTCAAGCCTTGCGCGACCAAACGACCGGTGCCACAGGCCGAAGAGAATGACGAACCCCGCCAGGACCAGGTGAAAGGCAATCGGAATCGTTCCGCCGAACCAGCGCATTTCCGGCCGCAAGATCATCTGCAACACGTAACGAACGATCATTCCCGCGAAGTAGATATACCCGAAATAAAGAACGCCGCGCCCGAACGCCGGCCGAGTTGTTACAAACCATCCGCGGCCCATCGAGAAGTCGAGGCACACTTTCGTGCAGACTACGATGATGACGAGTTGCGACGGCAGCAGATAGGGGTAGGGCATCAGCCCCGACATCCATTCGCTCATCGGCGGAAGCCAGGCGACGCCCCAGAAAGCGACGAGTATCTGGCCCGCCACGCGCCCGATGAAACCGCTGAGCAGCAGCCACAGGACGGGCGCCAGTCGTTGTGAGGGAACGTTGATGCCTTTGCTCAAGTTCATTGTATTTTTTTGGCGGAAATAGGCCCCGTCATTAGAGACATGGGAAACATGCGGGAGACGTGCGGGAGTCATACGGAGTATTTTCCTGCGCCCCTTCAGGGCTCCCGCCCCGGCGGCTTCTTACCTAGGGTTCCGCTTCGCTGCACCCTAGGCTACGATCCTGCGCCGCTTCGCGGCTTGACGGCTCTTTCGGTCACAACCTTGGGGCTGGGAGCGGCGGACCGCTCCGGAGCAGTAACCGCTCCCTGACGGTCGCGGCTCAAGGCTGGAGCCGCGCGCGTCAGCAAGCGGTTACTTCGAGCTGATCAATCCACAGCTTCAGCGCGTGAGCTGGCGCTTGCCGTGCGGCCGATTGATTCGTTTGCGGCAACCGCTCCCTTACGGTCGCGGCTCACGCGCTCGAAGACTCTAAGGTGGAAGAGTCGAAGTCGACAGTATTGCGGTCCGTCAACGCTCGCCACTCAGCCAAACATCTCCCGGTAGTGCCGGTACCAGTCACTCTGAAAACGCTCTTCCGGGTCGTGCTTGCGCTTGAGCTTCAAAAACTCTGGGAATTGCGGGTAGCAGGCCTCCACCTGCTCACGCCGGGCCCACTTGTGATAGGTGAGGAAGTAGCTGCCGCCGCGCCGAATCGCCATGTCAATTAAGCGCCGGAAGGCGTTCGCTGAGTGCTCGAGCCCCTCGGGGCTGTGTGCCGTGTGCAAGTTGAATATGGTGCAGACGAAAGGCTCCCTCGCCCAAGCCAGGAAGCTGTCATCGTCGCGCTCGATCAGCCGCACCGTCCCGTAAATGACATTGACGTTGTTGTGGATGAAGTCGTCGGCGGCTTCCGCCAGGAAATCCGCCAGCCTGTCGCGCGGTACGTAGATTTCGGTGATCATCTCGGATGCCGAGCTGTCCGCTTTCAGCCGCGCGTCAAGCGCAATGTGATAGTCGTCGAGATAGGTGCTGAGCTGGTGAGTGTCGGACCAATAGAGCTGTCCTGACGTCGACAAGTAATATTGCGAATACTCGCGGAAGACCTGAGCCTTGTCCGAATGCGCCAGGTAGAGAAGCTCCTCCCAATTTCCTTTCGCAAGCTGTTTCTGCTCTTGTGGAATGGGAGTCGCCGGGTCCACCGGACGATAGCAAGAGAAAACACCGCGCCGCAGAAAATCCTCTGACTTCTCGTCGATCGAGAATTGGAAGTCCCCGTAGATGAAGCCATCAGCGATGCGCTGCTGGAACGCTTCCATCACGTCATCGACCATCCCGATTTCGACGACTCGCTCGATCTTCTGTCGCCGTGCGAGGCGCAGCTTGACCGACGCCACGACACCGAACAGCCCGTAGCCGCCGGCCACCAGGCGAAACAGTTCGCTGTTCTCTTCGCGGTTGCACGTTAGCGCCTTGCCATCGGGGTCGATCAGAACGAACGATTCGACGTCGCTCGAAAAAGGCTTCATCGTCAAGCCGCGTCCGTGGGCGTTGGCCGCGAGCGCTCCGCCGATGGTGAGCTTGTCGGCGCCAGTCTGCTTCTGAGCGATACCCCACTGCTCCGGATTGCCCTGCTGAGCGCCGACCGTATAGTCGATCAGCTCCGGCCACTCGATACCGGCTTCGACTTCGACGATTCCGCGTTCGGCATCGAAGCCCAGCACCCGATTCAGTTTCGTTGAATCGAGCAGGACCGTGTCCGTGCCGAACTGCTGAGCCCCCATGGCGTGACGGCCGCCGGCGATCGAAACCGATCGGCCCTCGCTCTTTGCTGCTTGGACAGCGTCTTGGATTGCTTCGACTGAATCCGCCGGAACGACACGGTCGACCCGAGTTTGGTTCAGCTTAGAGTGAACGTCGTTGACAAGTACGCCATCGGATTCGCTCTCCGGCTGGGAGCAGGCCCAGGGAGCCAGCGCCAGCAAGCCGGCCGCTTTTTGAAAGTCCCGTCGCGTAAGTTTCATGATTGCCTACGATTATCGCCGATCGACTGCTTGCGCCGCCGGGGGTTAACGACCGAAGCCAGAAAGTTCAGATAGAGACTCAGAGGTCCAGGCGGGAGCCCGGGGTCGAGCTGACGCAGATGTCGAAGAGCTTCGCTCGTGTTGCTTCGGGGAAGCGAGGGCGTTAGCCAGGGACAGCCTGCCGCCGGTCGAACGGATGATCGAACGGATACACCCCAATCGTCGCCTGGAATAATCGCACCGAACGCGGCGGATTTAGCGTTCTTGCGGATCTCTCGGTTTGGCGGACTTGCCCCCAGGCTTCCGCCTGGGGCTCTGACGCGTCTATCCGAATTCTCTGCTGGCGTTGGAGAGGATTCCACAATTCCTCCCGCAGCGCGGAGCGCCCGCTGGCGCACCGCACGGCAAGTCAGCGCCACCGCCTGATTTGCTCAACGCCCGGTTCGCGTCCTATAATGACTATTCTCGCCGACTGGGAGATAGTGTAACGGTAACACGACAGATTCTGGATCTGTTTATCGGGGTTCGAATCCCTGTCTCCCAGCCATACTTTTCTAGCCACTTCAATCCCAGCACCTACAATACAACCGGACCTCCGTGGTCGGCCAAAGCATCTCGCACTACGAAATCACCGAGAAACTCGGCGAAGGCGGGATGGGTGTCGTCTACAAGGCTCAGGACACAACGCTTGGCCGCGCCGTCGCCCTGAAATTCCTCGCTCCGCACCTGCTCAAAGATGAGGAGTCCCGCAAGCGCTTTGAGCGTGAGGCCAAGGCCGCGGCGTCCCTGCATCATCCCAACGTTTGCCCTGTTTACGAAATTGCCGAAGGGAATGCTCGAACTTTCATCTCCATGGCCTTCATCGAGGGCCAGAGTCTGGAGAAGAAGATCGAGCTAGTTGAAGTTGACCGCCTTTGGCATGTACTCTATCTTTCCACGATGTGAGGAAGGCCGACCGGCAAAAACCAACCCGTCATCGACAATTTCTCACTGCCTAGACCACGGAATGAAAATCCCCATGTCCAACAAGATTTTGGTCGCACGTATTTTCGAGAACAAGCAGTTCGAGTCGCAACCTCGCACCCAAGGGCTGGCGGACCTAGCCCATATCGGCGCCGCCGGCGGCTATACGGTCGAGGGCTACACGGCGCAAGACATGACGGCCGAACAGGCCCCCGGCGTCGTCGCCGTGATCGCTGACTCGGCGCTGTTTCATCGGAGTTTCTACGAGGCCGCCACGGACCTGCGCATCATCGCGCGCTGGGGTGTCGGCTATGACAAGGTCAATGTCGAGATCGCGACCGAACACGGCGTCCTGATCACCGTCGCGCCGGTCCACATGGATACGGTCGCTGAATACACCATCGCCCAATGGTTTGCGACACTCAAGCGGGTCTACACTCTCAACCGGCTCTCTCATGGCGGAGACTTCTCGATCATCCGCACCTACGAGGCGCAGCGTTCTACTCTGGGGCTCTACGGGTTCGGACGCATCGGTCAGCAGGTGGCCCTGCGCGCCCGACGCCTGCTGGGGGAGGAAGGCCGCCTGCTTGTCTATGACGTCAGGCCGGATATCGCCGAGCTGGCGAAGCAATTTGGAGCGGAGGCGGTCAGCAGTCCGCTTGAGCTGTTTCAAGAAAGCGACACGGTCTCTCTGCATGTCTCGGGTGATGAGACGATCGTCGGGTATGACGAACTCCGTGCCATGCGGCCGCACGCATCGCTGATCAATCCCTCGCGCGGCAATCTCGTTGATGACGAGGCAGTCCACCGCGCAATTGATGAGGAACGGCTATGCTACTACGTGGTGGACGATCCGGTGAACGGTCCGCGCGCGATTCACAAAGACCATCCGCGGATCATTTGCACCAACCACAACGGCGGAATCACGAACGAGTCCACGATTCGGCTCGACTGCCAGACATTCGAGCAGGTGACGGACGCCGTTGCGGGCCGCAAGCCCAAACATATCCTGAACCCTGAAGTGCTCGATCATCCGCGAGTGCGCGGTTTCCTTCAGGAAAGTTAGATCCAGGAAGGCAGGCAAGTTAGCTTCAGGAAAGCTTGATCCAGGAAAGCTTGATTCATATAGAGAACTGACGAGGAAGGCACGGAATGACGAACGCGATTCGGGAAACCTTGGCGGCCGGCAAGCCCAGCATCGGCTCTTGGCTTAATCTTGCCTCGCCGTTGGCGGCGGAGGTGATGGCCGCCGCCGGGTATCAATGGCTGGCAGTCGACGCCGAGCACACCTACTACGACATGGAATTGATTGCCCACACGATTCGGGCCATTGAAGCCCGAGGGGCGATTCCGCTGGTGCGCGCATGGGACCACGACCCGGTTACCATCGCGCGGCTGCTCGATGCCGGAGCTTGGGGGCTGGTCTTTCCGCACATCAGCACGCCGGAACAGGCTGAGGGCGTGGCTCGCGCGATGCGCTATCCGCCGGCGGGCACTCGCTCGATCGGCATGGGACGCTGCCGCACGATCTCGCCCGACTATCGTGAAACGGCCAACGACCTGGTCCTCTGTATTCCGCAGATCGAAGACCTCGAGGGGATCGAGAACGCCGAAGCCATCGCACGGGTGGAAGGCGTCGATGTGGGCTTCCTCGGGCCGGCTGACTTGGCCATGTCGATGGGGGTCGAACCAGGGCATCCCGATCATGAAGCCGCGCTGCAGCGCTTCCGCGAAGGTTGCAAACGCGCCGGCACGCCTTCAGGAATACCGGTGATGGACGGAGCCAGCGCGCGCCGCCGCATTGAAGAGGGTTTCCAGTACATCGATCTCATCAACGACATGCACTTGCTCGCGACAGCCGCCCGCAGAGAGCTTTTGGTTGCACAAGGTTGAATCTCGGCTAGTTTGCTTTTCCCGTCGCTTGGCGAGGCGAAGTGCGTCAGGGGCGTGTGTTTAGCCAGTCGGTCCGTGTGTTTGGCCAGTCGGTCGATGACAAATGCAGGTAGACGCCGCGTGCGAGAGCCTTCGAGCCGCTAGCCCGCATTTCTCCCCGGCTGACGGGCCAAGCACATGAGAGGCCCGCCATTGCCGCGTCGCGCTTGCTCGCAACAATTGGGCGTCGCCGCGTCGCGGCGATGGACCGGCAAGATTGCCGGTCCCTACGGCGGGCGCCTCGTACTGATCGGCCTCTCATGCACTTTGCCTCGCCACCCGATGAAAAATGCGGGTTAAGCAGTCATGGCGAAATCAAGACCGCGCTGATTTCATGAGGCGATATGATGTCAACGGCAGACGGTCGATGGGAGGGGCCACTCCGACATTTTGGCGATATGATGTCAACGTTAGACGGTCCATGGGAGGGGCCACTCCGACATTATGATGACCCGGCGTTCCATCTTGCATTGTCTCGCGGGAAGCTGGGCGGCCTGCCGCTGGCAGGCGCCCGCGGCGGAAACCCGCCGACAGGTACAAACCGTGACCGGGCCGGCCTCGGACCTCGGGCCGACACTGATGCACGAACACATCGTGACGGACCTTCGGCCCCCTTCCGGCCGAACGCCCGGAGATTATGATCCCGATCAAGCGTACGAAGCCGTGCTGCCCTACCTGCGGGAATTGTATCAAGCCGGCTGCCGCTGCCTGGTCGAGCCGACTCCGATCCATATCGGCCGCGACCCCAATGTTCTCCGGCGCCTGTCGAAGGCGTCGAATATCAGGATCGTCGCGGCGACGGGGATCTATGGCGCCGCCAACCACAAGTTCGTCCCACGGTACGCCCGGGAACAAAGCGCCCAACAGCTTGCCGACCGCTACATCAGAGAATACGATGAAGGAATTCAATCCACCGGCATTCGGCCCGGCATTATCAAAACGGGCGTGAATCAGGATGTCCCTTTGCCGGAGATCGAACGAAAACTGGTGCTAGCCGCGGTGCTTGCCCACAAAGCGACCCGGCTCACCGTCGCTTCCCACACCGGGTCGGGGGCCGCGGCGCTGGCGCAGCTGGGGATCTTGGAGTCCGCTGGGGCGTCTCCGTCTAGATTCATTTGGGTGCATGCTCAGAACGAAAAAGATCACGGTCTTCACCGGCAACTGGCGCGCGACGGGATGTGGGTGGAGTTCGACGGGATTGGGCCCTCCACCCTGGATTGGCACTTACAGTGTCTCCAAGTGATGGCGGATGCGGGACTGCTCGGCCGCGTGCTGATCTCGCAGGATGCCGGCTGGTACCAGCCGGGCGAGCCAGGTGGCGGCAAGTTCCGCGGCTACAAATACATCTTCACGGATTTCCTGCCTGCATTGGAGCGAGCCGGTTTCAGTAAAGCCGAAGTGAAACAGCTGATCGCAATCAATCCCATGCGAGCGCTGAGCGGCGCTCATTGAAGGTCTCTCTGTCCTGCTTCGGAGTTTGATGTCAACTGGTATTGTTTGATGACATTGGGGTGTCGCCGCACTTGTCTAGCTCAGCGAACCGCGGGTAAGCTCGCATTTCTCACCACCTGAGGGTCGAAGCGCGCGCGAGGCGCGCTATTACCCCCCTATTACTTCGTTGCAGTTGCTCACCCTGCTCAACATGATCTCAAGGACGTCTTTGATTGAGTAGGGTACGTCAAGCAGCACGCGCCTCGTACTGACGGATCTCTCACTCACTGCGCCTCGGCACGTGATGAGAAAAGCCTGATCGAAGGCGATGGCCGTCAAATGATCAGGTAGCGGCCCTACTCGTGGAGGCCAGCGCGGTAAACCTTGCGACGCCCGCGGACATCGTTTTCATTCATTCTGACTACAATAACCACCAATGCCGCTATGCCGGCCAGCATGGATGCTAAGAGTATCAACATGAAACGCGGTCCTCCTTCTTCGTCAACGAAGCGGTCCTCGTAAATACCACTCTTTGCAGTGATACGACTTGTTGGGACTTTCGTTTCAAACCAAGATAAGCTTACACCACTAATCCGTGATCGGACAAGACCCTTTATCGACTTAGTACTTTGGTAATTCCATTAGGGATTCCAACCAAACCTAAGTACTGCGCCGTATAAGGCAAACCCGCAATTCAAACCGCGCGGCGGGACGAAGCTGGTGAGAGGTGCTTCAGCACGAGAGGCGCGCCGCTTGACAAGCGCATGCGTACTTGAGCGCACGTTGAGCATGGCGCGCAAGCGTAACGAAGCACTGCCGGTCTCTTCAGTTGCCGCGCCAGGAATATTTCATTACGCTCTCTGAGCGGCCCGGCTCGCGAAGATGTCGGGCTTTTCAATGTCGATGCGGGAAGGATGTGCGTCTTCGGCGGCAGCGGATTTCAGGCCGTGGCTACAGGGAATTGAGAAACGCCAGCAAGGCGGACCGGTCATCCGGCGCCAGTTCTTCAAATCGGACGCGGACGGCCGCGGCTTCCTCGCCGTGCCGCCGTATCGCTTCTTCGGGTGTTGCAGCGCTGCCGTCATGCAAGAAGGGTCTTCGCAGCCGCAAGCCCCAGAGCGCCGGCGTGCGGATCTCGTCGGGGGCGGCGGCTTCCTGCTCGATATTGTCTCCCGTTCCCACTGCGTGGAGCAGCAGATCGGAATAAAGCGCGACGGGCCTCCGATCGAAGAGCGCACTGGAGTTGGGCCCGGTCATCAAGACGGGGACGTGGCACGAAGAGCACCCGACGGAGTCGAAGAGCACCTCGCCGCGCCCGACGGTCTCGTCGATGGGGCCGCGTTCGATCGGCGCGAGAAATTTCATGAAGGATTCGAAATTATCAATTCCCCGCAGGCCGGTCGAGGGGTCCCGCTTGTCTTCGGGGTCGGGTCGCAGGTCGCACAGCTCAAGCGCTTCGGGATCAACTCCGGGAGCCACCTCGCCGGGGAACAGGTCGTTGGTGATCCCCATCTCGTTTCGATACGCATCGCCCGAGAAAGCCAGCAGCGTTGCCTGTTGGGCCTTCCATCCGAAACGGCCGATCCTCTCGCGTCCAGTCGCGACATCAGTGATCAAGGCAGCCCGGCCGCTGATGCCGTCGTTGTCGAGATCGTCCGGATCTTGCAGGGCTAAGAGGGTCTCATCCGAGATCGCCTCGACCAGACCGGCCCCGAATAGCGGGATGGGGATACGCCGCGAGATGACGTTGGCCTCGGGAGGGATCTTGGGCTGGCATTCATGGTTGGGAATCGAGAAAAGATGAAACAGCGTCCCCCCGCCGAGGACGTGAAACTTGCCCTCTTCGTCCAGACGGCCCGCCCTCACCTCGGCGACCGGGCTGATGCCGCCGATCGCCGGTGAGTGGTGGCAGGTTGAGCAGCCGGTTCCGTTGAAAGCCGGGCCGAGCCCTTCGCCGGCGTCTTCGACTTCGGTGAAATCTTCCAGGCCCAGCCGGAAGCGCTCAAACTCTTCGGCCGTGATACCGGCCAGCGGGTTGCCAGGCAGAAACGGCCGCTGAGCCGGCAACACCGCCGGGCGCAACAGGCACAGCAGCGCGCCGACGAAGGCTGCTCCAAGGCCGAATTGTTTTTCGAATTTACTCAAAGCGTTCCTTACTGGACGATGCCCGCCTGACGGTGCCCGCTTCACGATGCTCACTTGACGATAATCGTGCCGCGCATCGTGTTATGTCCGGCGCCACAGGGTTTGGAGCATTCAAAGTCATAGCGTCCCTTCTTGGTCGCATGGAAAACAACCTTCGTCTCACCGCCCCCGCGTTTGGGAACCACGACGTTAATGCCCGCTTTGCGAATGCGAAAACCGTGATTGGTATCGGCGCTGCGGATGTTGAACTCGACGGTCGTGCCCGCACGCACTTTGATGCGTGAGGGCACGAAGAAAAATCGCTCCGCGACCATGTTGACGACACGGACATTCGGTTTTTCGGCGGCCTTGGCCAGCGCAGGCCCCGGCACCGTCGCCGCGGGCTGGGGCGCAAGAAGGATCGTGAACATCAATAGCCAAAATTTATGTTTCATATCGTTAGATTTCCTCTAGCCCGCATTTCCTAGAACCACCAGCCAAGACCCAAGTTGAGTGAGTTGTGCGGTTTGATGATCGAACTCTCGTTGCGAAGGATCGAGTAGTCGAATTTAACAGCGATGTCGGGCTCGGGATAGTAAGTGGCCCCGAGCACCCAGGCCTGGCGGTCAAACTGCCTGAGAGGCAGAAAACCGCGTGCCATCTTGCGCTGTGTGTCGAAATTTTCGTACCGAAAGAATGCCACGACATCGTGCGGCAGATGCCGGGGCCGCAGGTGATAGCCCGTTTCCCAGTAGAAGCCCCGCATATTACGAGCGATATTGGGATTGACTCCCGCGCTGCGCTGTAAAAAAGTGTTGAGCTGAGACGTTTGGGAAATATCGACATCGGCAAATTGGCCCCGCAGGTCGAATCGAGAAATACCGTATCGCCCGTCGAACTCGAGCACGCGCACTCGCGGATTGATCCCAGGGAGGCTGAAGCCTGTGTTGCCGGTCCAGAAACTGCCGCCCAGCGCCAGGCCCGGCATTCCGTGGTACTCGAGCCGGCCCGTATAGGCGACGTTTTGCGTGACCGACTGGAAGCCCTTCTGGCGGCCGCCGCGCAGTCCCTCTCCGGCGTCGAATCGGGAGGCGTCGAGCGGCGACATGACGTAGGCCTTGTAGACAAAACCATTGCCGAGATCGCCGAAGATTCCCGCTCCCGAGTCGAACCAGGTGGTTGGAAGAATGAAGGTGTCGACAAATGTTCTCTCCACTCCCTGGTAGGAGGGTGGCTCGTGTCGCTCGTTTTGGATGCCCACGGGCGCAAGCAGCATTCCGCCGCGGAAGTTCAGCCAGGGTTTCACCAGGAAATCGACAAACGCTTGCTCGACTTCCAGCTCGCCCAGCTCACCTTCGCCGGAAACAAAAGCATGCTCGATTTCCAGCTCCGACCAGAACGAAATGCGGTCAGTGAAGCTGTGTCCGAACAGCAGCACGAAGCGGTGCATGTCGAGCTGGCTGCCCTCGTTTTGCACCTTGTTGAAGTGAAAGTCCATGTAGCCGGAGACCGGCAGGCGGGTTTCCGAAGACGCAAGATCGTCCATGCTGGGGAGGCTGACTTGGGCATCTGGGGGCTGATCGCCGGTTGCGGCCAGGGTTTGAGAGGCGGGTTCTCGGGCCGCGGGCTCGGCGTTGGGAAGAGGCCCGTCGGCAATAGGCCCGGGAGGAACAGGCCCGACGGGAACCGGCCCAGGGGGAACGGGCTTGATCGCGGCGTCGGCTTGAGCGGCCTGGGTGGCGGTCGCCTGGATTTCTGGCGGGGAGGCAGCTTGAGCGTCTAGCTCGGGCGCGTCTTTGCCTTCGAGTTGCCGAATTCGCTCTTCGAGCAGGAGGATGCGCCTTTCCATCTCCTCCATGCGCTTCTGCTGGGCCTCGGGAGTCACCTGCGCCCCGAGCAGACCGGAGGCCGGCAGCAGCAGTAGAACTATGTGGTGAAACCTCATTTTAGGTTAGGCTAATCTTTTTATTATACATGCTTAACATACAAATGTATACAAGACTGGGGTGGGTTGTCAACAAGCTAAATCGACACGTCCAGGCGATTGTTGCTCGCTACCCTAGCATTTTCCAATGCAAGGATGAGCCTGAAACGGGTCAGGGCGGAAAAGGGCAAGCGGCAGGGTGAGGATCTCCTTTCTGAAGGGTTAGGTGTGAAAAGTTTCGAGGGGAGCCATGAAT